>Ga0209211_10012221_pt1 | contig 10838 bp, 12 predicted proteins | sample RifGroA2_FD_183992 | JGI IMG/M metagenome (GOLD analysis project Ga0209211, IMG submission 183992) | Groundwater microbial communities from Rifle, Colorado, USA - Groundwater A2 (SPAdes) (version 2) | ecosystem: Environmental > Aquatic > Deep subsurface > Groundwater | place: Rifle, Colorado...
AAGGGTAAACCCGCGATGTTTCAATCCGCGCCCGCCATTGCTGGCGGGCGATGCGCCAAGGCCAAAGCGCTGTTGGAACTGCTAGCTGTTTCAATCCGCGCCCGCCATTGCTGGCGGGCGATGCCGTTTCGGGACCTGGTGGTGCAGCATTGGTAAGGGGTTTCAATCCGCGCCCGCCATTGCTGGCGGGCGATGCCAGGTCAACAGCTCGGAGTCGCCGATTGACGGCGTTTCAATCCGCGCCCGCCATTGCTGGCGGGCGATGCGGTGTTCCCCGCGCTGATTGAGCGGCTGTACCAGTTGTTTCAATCCGCGCCCGCCATTGCTGGCGGGCGATGCACAAAGGCAATGTGACCCTGAGCACCTATGACATGTTTCAATCCGCGCCCGCCATTGCTGGCGGGCGATGCCACCGGCACCGTGCTGGCCATTCACATGGCTGCACTGTTTCAATCCGCGCCCGCCATTGCTGGCGGGCGATGCGCCCTGAGCAGTTTGCCAGCGCGCAGGCTGCTGCCTGTTTCAATCCGCGCCCGCCATTGCTGGCGGGCGATGCTCGGTTTTGTTGAGATCGACCTTGGTGGCGTTGTTGTTTCAATCCGCGCCCGCCATTGCTGGCGGGCGATGCGCTTCCAACCCAAAGCATTGAAAAGACTCTCTTTTTTCACTATTTCCCGCGAACGCGGTGACATAAACGGAAATTACTGCATTCAGCATATTCAAAAAACAAGGGAATCTATTCAAATCAATGAGTTAAGAAGTGCGCGAACCTCTTAGTGAAAAAGCCCTCACTTGAGGTTCGCGGATAGAACGATACCACGGCAAAGCTGCGGTACCCATAGGCAAACATGACTAAAGAACTAAAGGGCCGTCAAAATCGACAGCCCTGAACGTGCCATGCTCAATCACTTCAAACCCGCGTGTTCCGGGAATACGATAAAGCCTTAGGCAGTCCATGGTGGGGTCGATTTCTGCCAAGAGCTCGCGTTCCAGAGCTTCAAATTTCGCCACATCAAGTTGACACTCAAACACCGACTTTTGCACTCGTTGCCCAGTACTTTCACACACCCGCGCCACTCGACGCAAACGGCGGCGGCCCGCCTTGGATTCGGTGTTCACGTCATAACAAACCAGCACCAACATGGTGGTCCTTACTTCGCCACAAACGGCACATAGGGTGCGCCGTCTTCGCGCAGGGCACGCGCCATCAGGCGGGCTTGCACCAGCGGTACCAAACCCAGAGGCACGGATTGCGCCAGCAGTGGATGGTTGATTTCGTCCTTTTTTCGCTCCTGGTACGCCACTACCACCGCCTTGCGGGCATCGGGCTCCAGTGACACGCCACCGCCTTCGCGCAGCACGAAGTCATCCGCACTCAACTGGCCCCGGTTGATGAGTGTCAGGGCCAGCCGGTCGGCCCAGGGGCGGAACTCTTCCATCAAGTCCAGCGCCAGTGCGGCGCGGCCCGGGCGTAAGGCGTGCAAAAAGCCCACCTGCGGGTCCAGTCCGGCGGCTTCCAGTGCGCTGCGGCAATCGTTCATCCACATCGCATACAGAAACGACAGCATGGCGTTAAAGCGGTCGCGCGGTGGGCGGCGCGTGCGGCCCTCCATGGCGAAGGCGGTGCGCTGATCGGGGCGCACCAGCAGGTTCAAACCGCTGAAATATTGACGCGCAGCCTCGCCCTCAACCCCGCGCAAGCTGTCCAGGTTACTCACCGCTGGCAAGGCACGCAGGCTTGCAGCCAAGTCATCGGCCAGGCGGGTCAAGGTTTTGGCTTCTTCCTCTGACTTGGAGTCGCGGGCACCGCGCTGCAAGACCTGCCGCGTGTTTTTGACCTTGCCCGCCACACTGGCTCGGGCCATGTCCAGCGTGAAAGCTGGGTCGGCCACACGCTGGAACTGGGCCTGACGCAGTAGCACATTGCCGCTAACAGCGCCTTCCAGCCGCGCCTTGAAACGACCGTTGTCGTCCAGAAACACCAGCGCCTTGCCTTCGTCGGCAAGGCGGTGCATCAGCGGCGCAGACAAGTTAATGTGCCCAAAGCACACGATGGATTGCAGGTGGTGCAGCGGCACGCGCAGCCGGGTTTCGCGGGCTACCTCCACACGCAGGGTATCGTTGTCCAGCCGCAGGTAGGTGTCGGGCGTGGTGACGTAGAGAGTGTTGAGGAGCTGCATCGGTTCAGCGTTTCAACCAATAGCCAGGGCGACGTTTTTGATGCGATACAGCAAAGACACGAAACACGTCACCATCAATCCGGTAATGCACGGTGTAGGGAAAAACTTTCAATGGCATCGCACGGGTATTTTTTGGCCCCGGCGTACCAATGCCTGGGTTCATCATCAAAAGCGCCACTTTGGCATTCAACTCATCGCGAAAAATTGTCGCTTGACGCTGCCCGGCCTCGCTCAAATACCACGCAAATGCTTCGCGCACCTCTTTTAACGCGGCGGCACGATAGACCAACTTCATGCCTGTTTGCGCTTGAGCATGGCATCCAATTCGGCTTGCACTTGTTCAAAGGGTATGTCCTGCCCTTGCCCAGCTTCAAACTCAGTCACGCGGCGCTCAATTTCATCATCCCAGGCTTGCGTAATGACGGCAGGCGAGTCGTTCATCGCTGAATCCAGACTGTCCACCAAGCGAACAATCAATGCGTTGCGCTCACGCTCGGGCAGTGCCAACGCTTGCACTTCAATTTCACTTAATGTGGCTGTCATGGCTTGTTCCTTTCAGAATGGTTTCATCTTACACGTCTGGGTCAAACAAGGCAGCGCGGGCAGAAACTAACCCCGCGTGGGTGGCTTGCGGCTGGCAAATGTCTTTCATGGAACATTCCCGACAACGCTGGGCTTCTGTAGTGGGTGGCGGCAGGCTTGGGGCCAGCAGGCAAGCGCGCATTTGGGTCAGCGTTTTTTCCAACGTTTGACGCAATTCAACGTTGATAGTTACCTCACGCCGACGCTTGCTGGCAGCATGAAAAATGGCTGATGTCTGAATCTTGACACCAAGCATTTCTTCCAAACACATGGCCTGTGCCGCCAACTGCAAATCATCGTTGATCCAGGCGCGACGCGGCCCGTGCTTGTATTCCACTGGGTAGACAGTACCATCTTGCCAAAACTCCACCACATCGCATTTGCCAATCAAACCCAAGCGTTCGCTCCACACGGGTAGCGCATATTCCACCCGCGCGCCACTGCGCGATGTGGTGTGGGCTACTTGGTCAACCCGCTCATGCTCGGCATTGCCGCGTTGGGTGTGAAGGTTGTCCTGAAACTGCGCCTCAACATAAATCAGGGCAAAGCGACGCGGGCAGTAGGCGTACTGATTGAGCGCGGAAATGTTGAGAGGTTCATCGTTTACAACTTTCATAGCACGGCACCACCTTGCGCATCAAATTCTTCAACCTGCAAGACACCTGCCATGTAGCCAAGAAAATTATCGTAAGCGAGGTTCCATTCATAAAGATCCGGGAACATATCAAACCGGGAAACACCCAGTGACTCAATTCGAGTGGCCCAAATTTGCACACTGCAATTTTGAATTTCTTTCCAGGAAACCTTGTCCCATGTCTTCAAACGCTGTTTAACAGAGTCGTCCACTACAACCGTATAAGTGTTTGCATCAATGACCCGATACAAGGTATTAACTTCTGGAAAATCTTTCGCTTCTTCAACTTCGCGGATTTGATCGTTTAAGCCAGTCAAACAAATTTCGCGTCGCAGGGCCTCTTTGCAATCGTCAGGCGTAACTCGCCCCTCTGTAAACATCATTTCCAATACTTGTGACGAGACTTTAAAACCAGGGTGACGGCGCAGCAAGTCAGTAGCCTGCAACGTAAATGTCCAAACTTCGGCTTGACCAAATTCTTGGTGACGATTAACACGCCCGCCAACCTGAATCAAGCTCACCAAACTGGCGCTTTCTCTCAGTCCTGTTCTGAAAGATAAATCCACACCAGCCTCTACACATGAAGTAGCAACCAGAGTCCAATCGGCACATTGCGCATCATCCGGGCTATCTTGATGTTGCCGCAATCTGGCTTTAACTCGTGCCAATGTTTTTTCACGATCAATCGGCATGAGAGCGGTTGAGATGTGCTCAACTTTGTCTGCGCCAAAGGCCATCAGAATTGATTTAGCGATAACCGCTGCTGACTGAACAGTGTTGACAATAAGTAGTCGTGGCCCCGGCAATTTTGGTAACCAATCAAGTAAATCATTGACATTGACTGCATCAGGCTTGTGCCGGTACAACACGCGTTGTGTTTCATTCCCCAGAAGCTTGATACGCATCTCGCCGGATACAAGTTCTGGAAGCTTTTCTGGTGGATCAACGAAATCCGGTAACTCCCAAAATCGCGTCAGCGAACCGGAACCAAATACAAAGTGGCAGCCCCAATCTTCAGCAAGCTCTTGTAGCCATCGCCATGTCTGTGGCCACAGATGCGCGGGCAAGGCGGCGTGTGCTTCGTCGATAAACACGGCTGAACCCGCCAGATTATGGAGTTTGCGCAAAGCGGCGGGTTGATTGCTCGCCAACGTCTCGAAGAACTGCACAGCTGTAGTCACAACTATCGGTGCCTGCCAAAGCGCTGTAAATTGCCGTGCATCTGGGCTAGAAAATTCGGCTCGGTGGTGATGCGCAACGACAACCTCATCGGTTTTTTCGCCATCCAGCACGAGTGCCTTGCGGTACACATCAACCGACTGGCTAATGATGTTGGTATAGGGCAGCACGACAAACACACGGCGCAAACCTTTGCTATGCGCAGCCTTGAGCAAATGCGCCATCACTGCGGTTGTCTTACCGGTTCCTACTGGGCTGTCACAGGCATACAGCGCGGGCTTGGTGTCTGCACCACGGCACATTTCATACACGGCCTGCCGTGCACTGGCGCGATCATCGGCATCATGACCCAAAGAATTCACATACTGATCAAGTGCCGCTGCGCGTTCTAACGGACGAAGCAGACAGGGTTCGCCTTGCGCGGCCTCGCCGTAATGACGCGCCGTGTCGCCATGATCTGCATCGACCAAACAGGACAGCGCCATGCGCAAAAACAACTGCGGTTGTTGTAGCTCCGTGTTAAGTGGTGCAATGCAAGCCACTTTACCGACATCTTGCCAATGCCGCTCAAGGTATTGGTGTAATCGATTGTTGGTCAGTTCAACTGATTTTTCATCGCGAAGAAATTGATCACCCTTGTTCGCTTCTGCTGCAAACGATTGCAGTCCGATGTGATGCGCATATGAAACAAAGGCAGCGAGTTGATGCCACTGTTCCCCTTGGTTTAAAAGGTGTGCAACTCCCGCATCAACATGCTGCACGGGAAGCTTTCTGGCATGAACACTTCCGTTGAGCACCGTTTGGTTGTCATCATCGAGCTTGCCCATGTCATGAAATTCGCCCGCTAGCGCGGCCACAACCTCCAGCAAACCACCATACTTGGTCGCATAGTGTGCGGCCTTGGCAGCATTTGCTTCTGCCCGCCTCCGCGTATTATTGACATGTTCGCGGTATTCCTGAACCGGTATGTCACGATCTGACCGAGCACTGTGCGCCAGATACATCATGCAAAGTTGATGAGATCAACACAGTCAACTTTATTCTTCAAATCTTCCGGTAAGCCAGTTGGTACGTCATAGTCGTCCCAACTGGTAGATGCGATATTGACATCACCTTTCTTCTTCGGCTTTAAAGCGTCAATCAAAGCGAAGTCAGAGCACGACCCCAACGGGTTGTTGTGCTCGCAATACCACGCATGACGAATCTCGACAAATGGTCGGGCGTGTGAACGTGTATGGGCGTAAGCGTGCTGGATCAGTTTTTTGAGCAACTCGATGTCCTGCACTTTGCAGCCAGACTTATGCGCCACGCTCGGGTTGACGAAAAACGGCATGCAATACACACCGTGCTGAACAAAGCGGTAGGCCATGGGTGCCATGCCAGCGGTCTTGCCTTCCTCAACCCCGGCCTTGTTGGTGTTGGTATGGCGCTCAATATCGATGGGGGCAACGGATACGCCAAGACCAAATTGCACAACGCCGGTCTTGATCGTGCCCTTGTCCATGGCATCTTCAAGAAACGTATTACCAAACACCCGCCCATCCCAATATTTCCTTTGAAACTGACCGCTTTTTAGTTCTGCGTTGATTGTCGTTCTGTTACGTCCACGCGATTCAAGTATCGCGAACTCATCTGGATTCAACCTCAGTTGCTTACTCAATACTTGCCAAACATCTGCCTCTTTTTCCTCTATGAGGTCACGCAATTTTCTCTTGAACGACACAGGGGAAATTTCGCCCTTGCCGTCGGGACGCTGACGTGGATCACTTTCACGGTCAGGATCACCGTTCGGGTTGGAGTTGATGACCTCAATAATCAACAAACCAGTTGCGCGTTTGATCTCATTTTCAGTATTGCTCATAAATTTCTCCTAAAGTTGTTGAAGATTAGTGGTTGAATCTGATTTTTCAGTTCTGGCAAGATAGCCAAGCAGCATTTGCGCTTTATCGGTGTCAGCACATCGGCGTGGCATCTCTACAAGGGCGATTTCTGAACACGCTTTGCCAAGTTCCGCAAGGAAAAATTTTGCAAGCCCTGCCCCGTCACCATTCGTGGTTCTGGCCCATGCCTGATAAGGCAAGATACGCTGTGCACAAAGAGCCAGGGCTTTTTCTGGTTCCTCTAGTGCTGTTGTCATTAATGCGTTGCCAATCAACTGCGATGGCGCACTTCCGTTTCGTACTTGCTGGCAATAGTGAAAGTGAATTTGATCCGCCAAGCTCAGCATCCTGCCAATCAGATATGGTGCAGTTTTCATAAAGTTCTCTTTCTTACATTCAAGTTTTGCCAAAAGTAATCCCAGTATGGTTGGTAACAACAACTTCTGCTTGTCGTACTTTCCATTAACTTTGTGCACGCCACCCTGATGCTGGGTATGTGCCACCGCTGTTAACAAATTACCGCCGTTTCTTATGGCTGCATACATAGCTCTTTTCAGCAATGGCTTGAGTTGCACACCCTCATCGAGCAAAAGGGCAACACCGTCTGAACTTGAAAATTCCCGAACTCTTTTTTTTGCATCATCTGCAGTCTTCGGCCAGGGTGTGTTGAGGCACCAGATTACCTCCATGGGGAAGAGGACTTCCAAAGGTTGCCATTCTGGTTTGCTGCCTTTTTCTTTGCCCCATTGCCGTATTTGAATCGTGGGTACGTTGCCACAGCTTGTTTGCCATTCCGTTGCAGCGGCAATCAATCGCTCAGCTGAGTAGTTCCTGTGACATGAAACCTGTGTTCGTGCCTTGTCCATTTTGCGCAAGGCAAAGACACGCATTTCAACCTCTTTCAAAGGACGTGCCATCGAGTGCAGTGACTTGGTCACATCTTCTGCATAGTTCACGAATCGTGCAGACTGGGTTGCTGAGTTTGTAGGCGCACTGCCAAACATGGCAACGGCCGCAATGGAAACCTTTGGCAATTCAGACGGATAAACAAGCAGAATTTCCTTGTCGTCGCGGGTAAATGAGACGTTGCCCCAAGTCTTGTCCTTGCGCGCATCGTCAGTCAGCCATTCCAGGGCGCCCTTGACACGTTTACGGACTTCTTTGCCAACCACAAAAGACTCGGAATCAATTTGTCGATAGCGTGTTTGGCATGGTGACTCTGGGTTCATCGCACGAAGCTTGACCCCGCCGAGAATGGGCACACTGACTTCGGCGAGCTTGTTCTGCCAATCTGCGCTGCAAAAACCAAAGGCATCAACGTTTTTGCCTGATGCAACTACATCTGATTTTTTACCTTCATGAGCCAGAATTTGCCGATTAACCCAGCCATGTATTGTTGAATGTGCAGCAGGGCGTGGGAAGGCAACCAGCCCATCTGAAAGTTCAAGAACGACCTGAATATCATTGGTGGGTGGCTTTGTTCCAAAATGAAATAAGAATCCGGTAAATTTGTCACAGGTAGCCGGATTTGCACTGATTTTTTGGATCAGTAACTGCGACATCTGCTGAAAAAATTGGTCTACTGTTGTTTTGCGGCAGCGCTGGATCAACTCGGTCATTGCACCATACTCATCTGGCGGATCGCCCAAGATTTCATTTAATTTTGATGGAATGTTATCCAGGCATATTGCAACGCGATCTTTATCCTTTTCACTCCACAACGCATTTCCATCCACCGTCCAATTCGCAAGTGACAATGCCACATCATCATCTAGCGCTTGCAACTTTTTTACAACTTTGAGCCAGTCATCGAATTTCTTTTTCTCGGACGCTTCGGCATGACTTCCAGCGTAGGCTTTGAATAGCGGACGCACATTGAAGCATGGAAATGAATAGCCATAGCCGCCACTTTGCCATTTTCTTAGTCCCTCGATCTGTGCCATGTCTTCGATGGATTCGATGGATTCGATGTCGATAATGGCACCATCTTGCGCTAAGTAGACCTTGTAGCAAGGCTTGGCCTTCGACAATTTTGGTAGTTCTTTCAAGTCGGGATGCCACTCAGTAGGGGCAATTCCTGCCTTCTCCAAGCTTAATGACAACTCATAAAGTTCATTCAACATGGGTCTTGTCCTTGAAGTTGAGCACACCCGCAGTGATGTCAACATCATTTTCAAAAACGTACTGCAGATCGCTGTTCAGTCCATTCGGGAAGACCTGTCGCAACATACTTGGAATCCTGACATTGACATCAGACATCACTTGTGTTGTTGGTCGAAAAATGCCGACATAGTCTGGAGCAAATTCCTTCCAACCCAAAAACGGAATAGAAAAGCATTGACCGCGTTTCAGACGTCGGTTGAAGATTTCTTGATAAGCATGTGGGGGTGAGGAAGTTTTGCTTTGCCAGGTTCGTGTTCGTTCGTTCATTGCCCCATTGGTTCTTGGATTACGCTGAACCTCGGCATACAAGCGATAGCAAGGATTTATCAGTGCCGATGCCAAAAGCTGGAAACTGCCGCCTGACTGAATGATGCCGCCCTTGCGCAGCGGCCCACCGTAATTTGTGTTGTAGCTGTGATAGATGATGGGAGCGCATATCTCAATTTTTCTGGGTACAAGCTCAATTGCCTGAATCCATAGAATGGATTCAAAGATGCCTTTGACTGCAGAATACGTCGGTGCTGGATAGCTAACCGGCGAGTCTCCAGTATCGGGTCTGGTCCACATGGCTGTTGGCCCAGAAATCTCTAACGAAACAAAATATTCCTTGCTCATTCAAAGTCACCTTTCGTAATTTGTCGAGTGCATGTTTGCACGTGCATCCAAACTTTCCGACCCGCGCAGTTTGCACCCTTTTCAGCAGCTATATTGACTTTATCGCAACCTGCGACAGGTAATTGACCCCCGGTAACCACCGACTTGCCGGTCTTACTTTCCAGATGGTGGCGGGCCTGGGCAGCAATTCGGCCCCCTTTTTCAGCTGCACACTTGTTTGCTTCCACGCCGGTGGCCTCCACACTTTCCGCAATCTGCCGGGTGGACAATTCGGCCAGGGCTGTAAAAATCAGTTCCGCTTCACTCATGTGGTCGCGCAGGTTGTGGCTTGTCAGCCCCTTCATGTCTTTGTGCTCTGCAACGCTCACACCCGCCCATTCCTGGTGAATGATGTTGGTAAGGATGGTAAATTCACTGCCCTTTTTGACGTCGTGCTCGCTCCAGTAGTCGGCGAGCTTGTTGTGCGTTTCCTGCCCGGTCATGCGCTGGGCAATCCACTGGTCACTGCGGCCATGCTGCTGCCAGGTTTGGCGGGCACGGTCCAGCAACAGGCCGGGGTCGGCCAGCTCTTGCATGCGCTCAAAGCCCACCTTGGCCTGCCAGCGCTTGATGAACTCGGCTTTGGGGCTGGGGATGGATTGGACCAAACGCAGCAGAGTTTCGGCGGTGGCTACGTCAGTGAGTCGTTGTTTTCCGTCTGCGGCGGTCATTTTCAACTGGTGACAACTTGCCACCAGTTGACTGCCTTCGTTGGCAAGCCGCCGTTTGAGCTGGTTCCAGTATTTGCGCGCGGTCAAGTCATCGGGCTGTTGCGTTAGCAACTGCACCACATCAATCACCGAAAACCATCAGGTTTCGGTATCCTCATCGTAGACGCGACCGATAGATTGACCGTCAAATTCAGTGGGCAGGATTTTCATTTCTGTAGTCCTGCAAATTGTGCGGTTCTGACACGATGTTGGCCTCCCATGAATGTTTTTGATTTGCACGTAGCTTACCCCTGTCACAGGCTCACCAAGTGACACTCTCGCAGCCTTTTCAAAAATATTTTTAGATATTTTTCTCCGATTCTGTGCCGCTGCGCCTGCCTGCAGCGCTGCCCGTTTAGACCGGTCATGACACCGGTCACGACAAACCAGCATACCCAATGCGTTCGCTTGGCAAATGAAGCTCAAGCTGAACATGGTTAGCACGGCCCAAGTCAGCGGAACACTCGACGCCATTCGATCCGCACCCGCTTTTGCCAATAGTTGATGATTTTGTGTATTGATGTGTAAAATTACATGCATGAAAAGCGCTGACATCATCAAAAAGATCAAGGCCGATGGCTGGTTTTTGGTGCATGTGGTGGGGTCACATCACCAGTTCAAACACCCTACAAAATCTGGCAAGGTGACGGTGCCGCACCCAAAGAAAGACCTGCCGCTGCCCACGGCGCGCAGCATCCTGAAACAAGCGGGCCTGTGAGGCCCTTGAAGGAGTTGACATGCTTTACCCTGTTTACGTGCACGTAGGAGACGCCAAGCACGCCCACGGCGTGACGTTTCCAGACTTTCCCGGCTGCTTTGCTGCGGCTGATGCGTGGGACGACCTGCCCGCGGCCAT
>Ga0209211_10012225_pt1 | contig 10836 bp, 6 predicted proteins | sample RifGroA2_FD_183992 | JGI IMG/M metagenome (GOLD analysis project Ga0209211, IMG submission 183992) | Groundwater microbial communities from Rifle, Colorado, USA - Groundwater A2 (SPAdes) (version 2) | ecosystem: Environmental > Aquatic > Deep subsurface > Groundwater | place: Rifle, Colorado...
CGATAAAACGTACAATTGTTGTTTTGACAAACATCTTTAATTTTACTCCTAGGTCGTGCCAAGAAGATCACCTCTTTGCAAAGAAAGATGATCTCCTTAATTAAGGTATTTATTCAAGGACAGACCCCAAAATCAAAGATGAGTGCCTTAACCATTGGAGAAGAGAGATACTGATCAGATAAAAAGGTATCGTTGGTTTCATCATGCCATTCCACTTCAAAATGATTGCTAAAAATAGCGACGGCTTTTTTCAGTCTTTGGGCTTCTCCAACCTTTTTTCTAGTGTCCGAAGTTTTTCTCGAAGCCTGATTGCTTCTTCAAAGTCCAGCCGGTCAGCAGCAGCCCGCATACCAGATTCTACCTGGATCATAAGGTTTGGTATCTCTTTTTTGGGGATGTGTTTTGTGTCCTTGATGTCGACTTCTTTTTCCTTGATGGGTTTGATGATGGTGAGGGGTGTGATGGAATGTTTTTTGTTGAATGCAAGTTGCAGCAGCCGGCGGCGCTTTGTTTCGGCAAGTGCCCGGATGATTGAATCAGTCCTTTTGTCTGCATAGAGAACAACGGTAGAGTTCACATTCCTCGCAGACCTGCCAATGATTTGGATCAGGCTTTTAGTGTCCCGAAGGAACCCTTCCTTGTCTGCATCAAGGATGCCAATAAACCCAACTTCTGGAATATCAAGCCCTTCCCGGAGCAGGTTGATCCCGACGAGGACATCAAATATGCCAAGCCGAAGTTCCCGGATGATCTCACTCCTTTCTAATGTATCAATCTCTGAATGGAGGTATCTTGTCTTGATGCCTTGTTCTGCCAAGTATTCAGTGAGTTCTTCTGCCAGTTTTTTTGTAAGAGTGGTCACCAGCACCCGATCCCCTCGTTTGATTGTGGTAGTGATCTCTTTTTTCAGGTCATCAATCTGCCTGTTGATCGGCCGGACAAACACTTCTGGATCAACAAGGCCAGTTGGCCTGATGATCTGCTCGATTACTTGTGCAGATTTTGAGAGCTCATATTCCCCTGGCGTTGCCGAGACAAAGATAGTGGGATGTTTTTTCATATACAGTTCAAATTCCTCGAACATCAGTGGCCGGTTGTCATACGCGCTTGGCAGCCGAAACCCATAGTCGACAAGGTTTTTCTTTCTGGCAAGGTCCCCGTTGTGCATTGCGTGAAGCTGGGGGATGGTCTGGTGGCTTTCATCGATGATGACGAGAAAATCATCCCCGAAATAGTCAAGAAGGCAGAAGGGCTTTTCTCCAGGAGTTCTGCCATCAAAGTGCCGGGAATAATTTTCTATGCCTTTGCAAGAGCCAGTCTCCTGCATCATCTCGATATCGTGCAGTGTCCGCTGCCGCAGCCGATGTGCTTCGATCATGCCAAGGTGAGGGAGCGTTTTTTGCAGTTCTTCTTTGATTGAAGTGATTGCGGCATCAAGTTTTGCTTGGGGTACAACAAAATGTTTTGCCGGATAGACAAAGAGGTAGGGAACGCGCTCGACAACGTTATGTGTTACTCGGTCAAGTTCAGCAATTCTGGATATGTTATCTCCTTCCATCTCTATGCGAAAAATATTGTTGTAGTATGCGGGAATAAAATCAATAGTGTCTCCTTTCACCCGGAGCCGCCCGGAGAGCAGTTCTATATCATTTCGTTCATATTGCCCTTCAATGAATTTCTCGATGAGATGGCCGCGGGAGAGAGTCTGTCCAACAGAGATCTCAAAGCCCATTCCCTTATAGTCAACAGGATCACCGACGCTGTATATGCAAGAGACTGATGCCACAACGATCACATCTTTCCTGGAGAGGAGCGATGCAGTTGCAGCGAGCCTGAGCTGTTCGAGTTTTGGGTTGATAGCCGAATCTTTCTCAATATATTGGTCTTTTGAAGGGATGTATGATTCTGGCTGGTAATAATCATAGTATGACACGAAATATTCAACCCTGTTTTTTGGAAAGAATTCTCTGAATTCGTTGTAGAGCTGCGCTGCAAGGGTCTTGTTGTGGGCGATGACGAGTGTTGGCTTGTTGTGATTCGCAATCACGTTAGCTATCGTGAATGTTTTCCCAGAGCCAGTCACCCCAAGCAGGGTCTGGAAATTATTCTTTGCTGCAAGACCATTGATAAGTTTTGCTATCGCCTCTGGCTGGCTTCCTTTTGGTTTGAAAGGTGAGGAAAGGGAAAAGTTCATGCTCTCACCTGTTTTTTCCGGAGGAGTTTATTATAGGAGATGGCAAACCGGTGTGCCTCGTCCCGGACCGCCTGGAGGAGGAGCAGTGCTCCTCTTTTCTTGTCAAGGATGATGGGTTGTTCTTCTCCTGGAAGATAGATTTCTTCAAACCGCTTTGCAAGTGAGATGATAGGAATGGAGATCCCAAGGCCGCTCAGTGAGTGTAAGGCTGCATGCAATTGCCCTGCCCCACCATCAATGACGACAAGGTCTGGCATTGCCGTATGTTCGGCAAGAAGCCGGGAATAACGCCGAAAGACAACTTCTGCAATCGAGGCAAAATCATCTATCCCCTCAACGGTCTTGATCTTGTAGCACCGATAGTTGCTCTTGTCGGGCTTGCCCCCGCGAAATTGCACCATCGATGCAACGGTCATGCTGCCGGAGAGATGTGAGACATCAAAGCATTCGATGACCTCTGGCAGTTGATTGAGTGATAATGCATCCCGCAGGTCCTCTAGCTTTTTTTGTTCGGAAAAGAATGAGATATCAATATTTTTTTCCGCGAGCAAGAGCAGGTTTTTCTTGTCTCCCCGCTGGGGGATGGTGATCATCACCTTTCTTCCCCGCAGGCTGGAGAGGTACTCGATGAGCGACATGTCGATCTCATGCGGGAGTATCAGTTCCTTTGGCACTCGCTCGTCTGAATAGTATTGGGTGAGGAATTCCTCAAAGAACGAATCGACTGCAGGAAACTCAAAATCTTTTTTGTTCTCCAGCATCCCCTGATTGATTGAGAATACTAAGAGGTAAACAGTCCCTCCCTGGACACGGTACGCGATGATGTCTTCTTCAAGGGTCTTTTTTCGCTCCATTGCCTGTTTTTCATCAAGCCAGGCAAGCGCATTGATTTGTTTTTTCAGGACAAGTGCCCGTTCATATGCCAACTCTTGTGAGGATCGTTCCATTTCTTTCTGGAGGTCATTGAGCAGTTCTTTTGTCTTCCCTGAGAGCACCATTGCTGCATGATCAATCCCTTGTTGGTAGTCCTTTTTGGAGATATTGTTGATGCAAGGAGCGCTGCAAAGGCCGATATGGTAGCGCAGGCATGAGCGTTTTGGCAGCTTGGTGCATGTCCTGATCTTGAATGTCTTGATGAGGAGGTCCATAATCTCATTCCTTCCCGTTCCAGAGACAAAGGGGCCATAATAATTTCCTCCAGCTGCTTGCTTCCTGGCAAGCACGAGTCGGGGGAACTGTTCATTTGTCACTTCAAGATATGCATATCGTTTGCTGTCTTTGAGGTCAATATTGTATTTTGGAGAATGTTTTTTGATGAGGTTGTTTTCAAGGATAAGTGCCTCTACCTCATTGTTTGTCACAATGTAATCGAGCATTGCTGCCCGCTCGAGCATGTTTTTTGTCTTTTCGTGCTCGATGTTTTTTTGGAAATAGCTTTTTACCCGGTGACTGAGCATTTTTGCCTTTCCAACATAGAGAACAATCCCTTTATCATCCTTGAAAAGATAGCACCCAGGCAGGTTGGGGATGGTTTTCTGCATGGTGATTCTTTTATGTTCTGGATGGTTCATCAGGGGAAAAGGGGGTGGAGAGGATAATAAGAGTCTTTCTATGACACCTAATACAGCAGGATATAAGTGCCAAAGGTGCCAAGTCAACGGATCACTTTCTTCAAAAATTGGCCGGTGTAGCTGTTTTTAACTGTTGCGATTTGTTCTGGAGTCCCTTCGGCAATAATCCTGCCGCCAGCATCCCCTCCTTCAGGTCCAAGGTCAATGACCCAGTCTGCTGATTTTATCACATCAAGGTTATGCTCGATCACAACGACGGTATTTCCTTTATCGACAAGATCATTAAGGACGCTGATAAGTTTGCCTACATCGTGGAAATGCAGGCCTGTTGTCGGTTCATCAAGGAGGTAAAGAGTTTTTCCGGTGCCAGTCTTTGAAAGTTCCCGGGTAAGCTTGATCCTTTGCGCCTCTCCGCCAGAGAGCGTAGTAGAGCTCTGACCGAGCTTGATGTACCCAAGGCCCACCCGCTGCAGTGTTTCTAGCTTTCTTTTGATGGTGGGGATATGCTCAAAGACAGTCATTGCCTCATCAACGCTCATCGAAAGGACATCAGCAATGCTGCAGCCTTTGAATTTTACAGCAAGTGTCTCTTCATTGTATCGTTTCCCTTTGCATTCTTCGCATTCGACATAGACATCCGGCAAAAAGTTCATCTCAATCTTGATAAGGCCATCTCCCTGGCAGGCTTCGCACCTCCCGCCTGCAACGTTGAAAGAGAATCTTCCAGGCTTATGCCCCCTGATTTTTGCATCTTTTGTCTCTGCGAATACCTTTCGTATCTCATCGAACAGTTTTGTGTATGTTGCAGGATTGCTCCGGGGAGTTTTTCCGATGGGGCTTTGGTCTATCTCAATAACCTTGTCGATTTCTTTCCCTCCGTCGATGCGTTTATGTTTCCCCGGATCCATGCGCGAATGGTAGATGGCGTTCATCATCGCCTTGTAAAGAATTTCATAGATGAGTGTGCTCTTTCCAGAGCCAGAAACACCAGTGATGAGGGTGAGGACGCCGGTGGGTATCGTGACATCAATTCCTTTAAGATTGTTTTCAGAGCAGCCAACAATGATCAATTCTCCGTTCTTTTTCCTTCTCTTTTGCGGGACAGGAATTTTCAGTTTGCCAGATAAGTATTGTCCGGTGAGCGATTGTTTGTTTTTCTCGATTTGGGAAGGTGTCCCAACACCGACGATATATCCGCCATGAATCCCGGCTCCAGGCCCCATATCAACAACATAATCTGCCTGGCGGATAGTTTCCTCATCATGTTCTACAACAAGGAGGGTATTTCCGATATCCCGAAGATGTTGGAGGGTTTGGATGAGTTTTTCATTGTCTTTTTGGTGCAAGCCGATTGATGGCTCATCCAGGATGTAGAGAACTCCCATAAGGTTGCTGCCTATCTGTGTGGCAAGCCGTATTCGCTGGGCTTCCCCGCCAGAGAGTGTCCCCGCATTTCGTGAGAGTGTCAGGTAATCGAGGCCAACTTGCGAGAGGAACGTGAGCCTCGCATGGATTTCTTTGAGGATCTGTTTTGCGATCTCTTGTTCTTTATCTCTTAGCTTGAGTGTTTTGAAGAACAAAAGCGCATCCTTGATGGATAAGTCTGTGATGTCTATGATGTTTTTTCCGCCAATGAGGACGGCAAGGACTTTGTCTTTGAGCCGTTTTCCTTTGCAGGCATCGCAAGAGGAGACCCGCATGAATTTTTCCAGTTCATTCCTTCGATAGTCTGATTCCGTCTGCTTGTACAATCGTTCGGATTGTGGGATGAGTCCTTCCCAATGCCCCATGTGGCTCCATTCTGCATCCCCCCCGCTCATCTTGAGGGAGAATCTCATCTTTTCCGCACTTCCATACAGGAGGACATCATATTGTTTTTTTGTGAGATTGTTTATCGGGGTGAAGATGTCGTACCCATTCTGTTTTGCAACCGCTGCAAGGTACTGGCCGCGCCATCCATCAACAGCATTCTTGTAGAGATCTATTGCCCCATCAGCGATGCATTTTGTTTTGTCTGGAATGATGAGACTGGGGTCAAAGTCCATCCTGATCCCAAGCCCATGGCAGGTTTCGCATGCCCCAAAAGGGCTGTTGAAAGAAAACATTCTTGGCTGAAGTTCTTCGATAACCATGCCGCACGCGGGGCATGCCATGTTGGCAGAGTACAACTCTTCTTTTCCGTCTTTTTGAAGGATAATGACAAGCCCCCCTGACTTTTTCAGTGCTGTCTCTATCGCTTCAGCAAGACGACGCTTGTCAGTGACAGAGAGATTATCAACAACAGCGTCAATGTCATGTTTTTTATATCGATCAAGGGCTATCTTTTCATCGGACCGAATGATCTTTTTGTTCACCCGTGCCTTTGCATACCCTTCCTTGCTAAGGTCCTGGAGCAATTGCTCATAGGTTCCCTTTTTTTGCCGGACAATTGGTGCAAGGACGCTCATTTCTCCTTTTGTTTTGTGGATGATGTTCTCTACAATCCGGTCTGGCGACTGCGCTTCGATGGCAAGTCTATGTATTGGGCAGTGTGCTACTCCAACCCTGGCATATAAGAGCCGAAGGTAATCATAGATCTCCGTGACCGTTCCAACCGTGCTTCGGGGATTCTTGCTCGTTGTTTTTTGTTCTATAGAAATCGCAGGTGACAACCCTTCAATAGAATCAACATCTGGCTTGCTCATCAGGCCAAGGAATTGCCTCGCATACGCAGATAATGATTCGACGTAGCGTCGCTGTCCTTCAGCATAGAGTGTGTCAAAGGCAAGCGTGCTCTTTCCAGATCCAGAAAGGCCGGTGATGACAATGAACTTGTCCCGGGGCAGCTCTACGTTGATGTTTTTCAGGTTATGCTGCCTGGCTCCTTTTATCACGATGTTTTTCATTCAGTGTAAAAAGTGTTCGAAGGATTATTATATACTTTTCCCTTAAGGTTGTCCAGTGGAAATCTCACAAAACAATCAGGTTTACAGGTGTAAGAACCCTTAAACATACCCCTTAAATAATCCATTCTACATTCATAATACAAGAGAAAAACAAGAGAAAAACATGAAAAAAAACAAACTGACAAAAGAAGAAGAGAGGGTCATCATCCACAAGGGAACAGAACAACCATTCTCTGGAGAATATGATAAGCATTTCGAAAACGGTGTCTATCTTTGTCGGCAATGTAATGCCATGCTGTATTGGTCAAAGGATAAGTTTGATTCTCACTGCGGCTGGCCAAGTTTTGATCAGAAGATTCCAGGTGCGGTAAAAAGGATTCCAGATCCTGATGGCCAAAGAACAGAGATCATGTGTAATAACTGTCAGGGTCATCTTGGCCATGTGTTTACAGGAGAACATGTGACAAAAAAGAATGTCCGCCACTGCGTTAATTCAGTCTCATTAAAATTTGTCCCAAAAAAAGAAATGAAAATCGGGAAAGCAATCGTTGCTGGCGGCTGTTTTTGGGGCGTTGAGTATTACATGAAGAAAGCGCCAGGTGTGATACAGGTCACCTCCGGCTATACAGGAGGACAGAAGGACAATCCGACATACAAGGAGGTATGCTCAGGAACAACAGGCCATCTCGAAGCGGTTGAAATTCTGTTTGATCCAGCTATCACAACATATGAAAACATCATCAAGCTGTTTTTCGAGATCCATGACCCAACGCAGGTTGGAAGGCAAGGCCCAGACATCGGAGAGCAATACAGCTCTGCAATTTTCTATATCGACGAGGAACAAAAAAAGATTGCAGAAAAGCTCACTCAGCAACTAAAGAAGAAAGGATATAAAATCGAAACAAAGCTAAAAAAAGCATCAAAGTTCTGGAACGCAGAAGAGTTCCATCAGGACTTTTATGAAAAGAAAGGATCAACCCCTTATTGTCATGGCTATGTAAAACGGTTTTAAAAAAAGAAAAGAAATCACCAGCGCCTGGCTGGTGCAGACATCCTCCGAGGAGGCCCCCGCCGTGAATTTCCCATTCGTGGATCATCTCGCCGGGAATCTTCGACGCGCCGGGCAGCGACCATCTTTACATGCGGCCGCTCAACCCGTGGGATCTTCAGATCCCGGTTTTCCATGATGACCCTGTTGAAATTCTCATGGTCAAACTCGCAGAGGAGATTGATCACTTTCCCTTCTTCGCCAGCTCGGGCGGTCCTGCCAATCCTATGCACATAATCTGTGCCATCGCCGGGAATGTCATAGTTGTACACATGAGACACGTTGTCGATATGCAGGCCTCTTGCCGCAACATCTGTGCAGACAAGCACATTCACTTTCCCGTTATTGAACATGCTGATTGTCTTTGTCCGCTTGTTTTGTGTCAGCCCGCCATGGATGGCGATCGCATCGATCTTGTTTGCCCGAAGGTTCTTGACAACAAAATCAGTAATCCTTCTGGTGTTGCAAAAAACCATCACCAATCCTGCCTCTTCATGCTCGAGGAGATGGATTAAGAGTGACATTTTCATGTTTCGCGGTACATCATAGTACACCTGGGTCAATTTGGTGGGATCCACCATCTTTGTCGCAAAGACTTCAACAGGATTATGCATGTACCGGTCAGCAAGTTCTCGTATTCGGGGAGCAATGGTAGCTGAGAAAAACATTGTCTGTCGTTCCTTTGAGCATTGTTTGATGATGAGTTCGACATCATCAATAAATCCCATGTCAAGCATCCTGTCTGCTTCATCAAGAACGAGTATCTTAACGTGGGAAAGATCAATCGTTCTTCGTTCAAGGTGATCAAGCAGCCTTCCTGGCGTGCCAACAACAACATCGGCGCCGTGCATCGTGTCAATTTGGGGATTGATAGAAACCCCGCCATACACCGCAACAATGCGAAGTTTTTTTCCAAAAGATATCTCATGGAGGGAATCTTTCACCTGTTCTGCAAGCTCCCTTGTCGGTGTGAGGACAAGGGCCTGCAATCCTTTTCCAGGAACCGTTTTCTCGATAATGCCGCAGCCAAACGCAAGGGTCTTTCCAGAACCTGTTGCTGATTCGCCGATGACATCTTTCCCTTCCATGATGGGAGGGATCGATTCTGCCTGAATCTGTGTTGGCTCGGTAAAGCCAAGTTTTTTGATAGCATTCGCTAGATGTTCTGTTAATTTCAGTTCTTCAAATGTATTCATGTCTTTCATTCCTCTATTGGTAATAAGCACTCGTGAAGAAAAAGCGAAATGTTCTTGATAAACAAGTGCTTTCTCAAATCTTAATGCTCTTAGAGGAAAAGAACCCGGAATGGTTTATAAAGCTTTCGGTTAAGAAAAAATATGGTGGTATGAAGATTACCTGAACAGAGCCAAAAGAAAAGGCCCCAGATTCGTTAACTTATTGCTTTGTGAAGCCGGTTGAATTCTTTAGTTGATAACTCGCTGAAAAATTTCTCACCAATACTTCTCACTAATCTCTCCCTCATCTTGTGTGCATCAGCATGCTTTGTATACGCCACCCATCCCTCGAGACTATCATAGATCACATCATAGGACACCATTCCCTTATCATATTGTTCGCAAAGTACGTGAGTTTTTTTCTTGTACGAGCGGATGTTTCTTCTTGCCAAAATCTTGTGATGAGGGAATATTTTCATGCCGAGAAAATTCACACCGTGGTGGACTGGCATAATCTTTGTTTTTTCTGGATGGAGCGATAATAACAATTGCCCATGTAATAACATTGAAATCGTCTGTTTCCATGCAATGAGTTTCTCCTTTGAGGTATGGAGAAGAACAAAATCATCAACGTAGCGGATATAATGCTGAGCACGTAGAATATGTTTCACAAACTGGTCCATTTCGTTCAAATAGACATTAGCAAAGAATTGGCTTGTAAGATTGCCTAATGGCATGCCTTTTCCTTCCCTTGTCGAATAATTGCTCAGGATTCTCTTGATCAACCAAGCCACTTTTTGATCCTTAATCCTTTTTTTAATAATGAGTAACAGGATAGCATGATCAGTTTCGTCAAAATAATGGCAGATGTCCGATTTCAATGCAAACACCGGAGCGGTGTTATTCCGGGAAAGACGGTGCAGAAAGTATTCAAACCTCTTTATAGCCTTAAGTGCCCCCTTCCCTTTACGATTGGCGTAAGAGTCATAAATGAACACCTTCTCAAAGAACGGCTCAATAATAGTGCACAAAGCATGATGGATTATTTTGTCGCGAAAATCAGACTTGCTTATTCTCCTTGTTTTAGGGTCTCGTAGGATAAATGTTTCCAACGGCTTTGGTATATAGGAATGAAGGAGAAGTTCCGTCCGAAGCAATAATAAGTTTCCCTTAAGATTTCTCTCAAACTCAAGTACATACGGCTTTTTTGTCTTATGTTTTCGTGCTTTTCTATACGCAAGTTCCAGATTGTTGATACTGCAAAGTTCATTCCATAAGTCCCGATGGTTGGTTTTCAATGAGGATGTCTCAGCAGTGATGTGGGTTATTCCACGAAGGCGGTTATGGCTGTCGATGTTGCGATTATTGGCATTGAAATTGGAATTGTTGTTGAAAGTGTGCAGCCACGAAGCCCGCCCAACGTCATAGCTCTTCATGCTCAGTATCACCGCCATTTCATCCATAATGCCCAAGGGCATCGTGTCACGGCTGTCTTATCAGCTACAGAACATGTCTGTACTGAATGTTTTATAACCTTGTCGCCAAAGCCATAGCATGAGAGCGTGTAGCCCACAGCCTTACTCCACAAGTGTGGAGCTATGCTGAGACAAGAAAAAAATACTATTATTGTTTATATAATTTTCGTAATCCTTCAGCAAAGGCTTCTTCACAAGCAGGAAGAATAAAACGCTGAGAATAAGCTAGCACTTGATCAAAGGTTGGTCTTACAACCTCATGTTGCGCGGCGCCCCTTCGGGCACACTGCTCGCTTCGCTCGCACGTACCCCACGAAGGCGGCCACGGCTGCCGATGCTGCGACCACTGGCACTGAAACCGGAACTGCCGTAGAAAGCGCCCAACCACGAAGCCCGCCACAAAGAATTACTTCCTGAGATACCTGCAACTGTAGTTCGAACATACTCAGGGCCCAACACATAAATCCTCGTCTCAGTGATTCCAGAAT
>Ga0209211_10012232_pt1 | contig 10832 bp, 11 predicted proteins | sample RifGroA2_FD_183992 | JGI IMG/M metagenome (GOLD analysis project Ga0209211, IMG submission 183992) | Groundwater microbial communities from Rifle, Colorado, USA - Groundwater A2 (SPAdes) (version 2) | ecosystem: Environmental > Aquatic > Deep subsurface > Groundwater | place: Rifle, Colorado...
GGCCTGCCTCGTCATTCATCACACCGTCATCACCCATAACTTTTATCTTTGACAAACCATGCCTGTTACCAACCTCAAAGTCATTCGGATCATGGGCAGGGGTGATCTTCAACGCACCGGTACCAAACTCCATATCAACCACATCGTCTGCAATAACAGGTATCTCCCTCCCAACAACCGGCAGAAACACGCTCTTGCCTATAAAATCCCTGAACCTCTCATCCTGAGGATTTACAGCTACCGCCGTATCACCAGGTATCGTCTCGGGTCTTGTTGTCGCAACTATCAGCGATCCTGATCCATCTGTCAGCGCATAACGGACATGATATAACTTTCCCCGTAAACTCTCATGCTCCACCTCTAAATCAGACAAGGCAGTCATGCACCTTGGGCACCAGTTTATTATATAACTGTCACGGTAGATCAGACCTTCATCATAGAGCCGGACAAAGACCTCACGTACAGCCGCCGACATTCCATCATCCATTGTAAATCGTTCCCTGCTCCAGTCACATGACCCCCCGAGGCGTTTTAACTGATACACAATAGTACGGCCGTACTGCTCCCTCCACTCCCAAACCTTTTCAACAAACTTCGTTCTCCCATATTCATTTCTGCTGGTCCCTTCGGAGGCGATCTGACGTTCCACTACGTTTTGAGTTGCTATACCGGCATGGTCTGTACCCGGCAGCCAGAGCGTGTTATACCCGGACATCCTCTTCCACCGGACAATAATATCCTGTATGGTGGTATTCAACGCATGTCCCATATGGAGTGAGCCTGTAATGTTCGGAGGCGGGATTACTACAGAAAATAGCGGACGGTCGTCCTTGTAATTTGCATGGAAATAACCTTGATCCTCCCAGAATTTATACCACTTTTCCTCAACCTCTTTAGGATTGTATATTTTATTCAGTGCCTTTAAGTCGCTCAATTTCTCTTATTATCTCTCTCTCTGTAATATCAGGGACTAATTCTCTCGCCACTCTCTCAACGATATCAGTTGCTATTTTCCTAACCATATTTTCTATCATCTCATCAGTTATCCTGTTTCTTAAATCTTCCTCAACATATTCTGCTGTCTCCCCCTCACTCCTTAGACTTCTCTCAGGACAGGCCTGCACCTCTTCTGAAAATACTTCTTTTTCATCTATAAATTGAGTCTCATGCTCAACTTCCGTTTTCTCTTCCATGACAGGCAGCAAATCATTTTCTAATTTTTGACTTATTATTTCTGATTCTCTCCTTATAGTAAGCACTTCTTCTGAATCAGTCGCTGATGTTTCCTTCTTAGTCTCCTCAATTATCCCTGAAAATACATCAGATACGTCAAATGATTTACCCTTAATAACTTCTTCTTTGTACTCTGCCGCTGCATGAAAATTGCCCTCTTTCTTGTCAGTGATCTCCCATCCCAGGAGTTCCTCAATACTCTTTAGAGATTCCTTTATCTCTTTTGCAGCCTTTACCCCCTTTTCCATATACTCCGTGACAGTACTTACCAGCTTTGTCGGGTCTATCGGCTTTCTTACAACCCCATATTTATCAGAAAAATCCGGGATATTATTCAACAGTGGTTCCTCGCTCTCTGCGAGGAAAAGGATGGGGATATTGTTATATTGTGACTTTTCTCTGACAAGCTGACTAACTTCTATCCCGTTTATTCCAGGGAGGCCAGGGGATAGGAGGATGACATCCGGCATGATCTTCTCTATCGCTTCCATAGCAGATACTCCATCACCTACTGTCTCTACATCAAATCCTTCCAACTGCAGGAAATATGATGCTACCTGTTGCACCACACTATCTGAATCTGCAACAAGAATCTTTTTTCCCATGGTTACGCCTCCTTTCTAAATATATATGGAAGCTAACATACTACGTCTCAGGGTGTCAAGTTTGATCAGCCAGGACAAACAACATCATTGTATGGTTTTTTTTACAGCCAGGACCCTCTGGTAAGTCGTCACAGCCTTATCATGCTCTGCGAAGGTATTTGAAAAGTAGTGTGTGCCATCGTTTTTTGATACAAAGTAGAGATAATCAACGTCCGCAGGATGTAAGGCTGCATGTATTGACTCTATAGTCGGACTACCGATTGGGCCTGGAGGAAGTCCGCGTTGTAAATAAGTATTATACGACGACTTAAAGATGAGGTGTTTTCTCTTGAGGTCACCATCAAAATCTTCGCCGAGTGCATAAATAACTGTAGGATCGCTCTGAAGGGGCATCTTGCGTCTCAACCTGTTATGAAAGACAGCGGATATAAGAGTACGTTCACTCTCTGAACCCAGCTCTTTTTCTATTACTGATGCAAGGGTAACCACTTCCTTTACACTCATATTCAATTCAGAAGCCCTGCGTGCCATATCCGGCGTAAAGAGTTTTTTGAACCGCATTACCATCTTTCTCGCTATCCTGTCAGGTGAACTACTCTTAATAAAGTAATAAGTATCCGGATACAGAAATCCCTCAAGGCTGTCTATGTCTGAATCCAGGTTCAGCAAACCAATTAATGCATGGTTTTTTGTAATTTGTTTGAACGTTTCTTTATCTACTAAACCTTCACCCTGAAGTATTGCTCCTATCTGATCTATTTTTGCCCCAACAGGAACGGTCACTGTACGATAGTTCACCTTCCCATTCCTGAAAGATGAGATCACCTCAAGCAGACTCATATCAGTCGTAAAAAGATACTCCCCTGCCTTAACATCTTTGTCTGACAGCAAAAGCCTCCCTGCTATCATAAACAATGTCTTGTTGCCTATAATACCTTCGTTCTCAAGGGTGCCTGCAATCCACCTTAATGTCACTCCCTCAGGCACTTCGAATATGCGAACTTCTTTATTTTTGCTCCTCAAGGCAAAAAGGCTGCTATAGCCTGCCAGGAAAATGAGAACTACAAGGATGGCCGCTGCCCCTATAATTGTTCTATACCGGATAGATTTCATTCCCCTTTGCCCTTGATGCTCATATAGTCCTGCAGTATTACCACTGCCGCCAGTTTATCAATTACCTTCCCCCTCTTTTTCCTGCTGACGTCGGCATCTATCAATATCTTCTCGACAAAACGGGTACTCAACCGCTCATCCATGAATATTACAGGAATGGTCACCTCATTCTTCAGTACATCCGCAAATTTTGAAACCTTATCTGCCTGAATACCCATACTTCCATTCATCATTACGGGCATACCCACAACAATTTCCTGCACATTATAATCTTCTATAATTTGTTTAATACCGGCCATATCTCTGATCTGGTCTGTACGGTGAATTGTAGTAAGACTGTGGGCTGCTATCTCAAGCTCGTCGCTGATAGCAACCCCAATCCTCTTATCTCCAACATCTAAGGCAAGAATACGCATCTGCTTGAAGGGAGGTCAGCGTGATTCTTCCATGGTTTTTACACGGTTAGATAGTTCCTGGATGGTTCTCTCAAGCTTCTCAATATCTCTTTTCCCAGTCAGATTGAGCTTTACAAGGGTTTTTTCAACGATCTCACCGATCTTTTTATCTATCTCTTCACCACTCTTCTCAGCCTTGGACATCACCTCATTCATCAACTTGGCCGCATCACTCTGACTCAATTCCCCCTTTTTGACAAGCTCATCAACAAACTCTTTTGCCCTCTCCTGAGCGCCAAGACCTGCTAATAATGCCTTGCGGACTATGTCAAGCATGATAAACCTCCTTTCAATTTACACGATTAATTTATTTATTCCACTCCCTGCCATCTTCTCAACTACTTCAGCCACCTTATTTAACGCCTCATTCAATCCTTCAGGTCTCTTACCTCCAGCCTGCGCCATATCCGGTCTTCCACCACCGCGGCCATCCACAAGACCTGCAATCTCATTGATTATATCACGTGCGTTAAACTTATCCGCAAGGTCTTTAGTTACCATAACTAAAATAGCTGCCTTGCCATCCACTTCTGCTCCTACAGATACAATGCCAGACCCAATCCGTGAACGCAGGGAGTCGCCAAAATTCCTCAACTCATCTATATTCATGCCGTCTACCTTCTTCGACAGCACCTTTATCCCGGCAACCTCGCGGATTTCAGACGTGACATCTTTTGCCTTTGATGCTGCAAGCATCTCCTTCAACCGTGCTATCTCTTTTTCCTGCTCCTTCACGGTAGATATAAGGCGGTCTGTCTTTGCCGCAACGTCATCAGGGTTTGCCTTAACTGCCTCGCAAATCTCCTCCAGCCTCACCTCTGTATCATTCAGATATTTCAAAGATGCCTCGCCTGTAAATGCCTCTATCCTCCTGACTCCTGAAGCTATCCCGCTCTCTGAAATTATCTTTATCACACCTATATCACCGGTTGCCTTACAATGGGTACCACCACAAAGCTCCTTACTGAAATCCTGCACCTGAACGACCCTGACCTTGTCGCCGTACTTCTCCCCGAATAGGGCGGTAGCGCCGGCTTTCAGTGCATTATCAATATCCATCACATCAGTAATAACAGGCACATTATCCATTATCTTCTCGTTTAATATCCCTTCGATATCTCTAATCTCTCCTTCTGACAGCGGCTTAAAATGTAGAAAATCAAACCGCAGTCTGTCAGGCGCTACAAGGGAGCCCGCCTGCTTTACATGTTCCCCCAGTATCTGCTTTAGGGCAGCTTGCAGCATGTGTGTGGCTGTATGGCTTCTTGCAGTTCCCTGCCGAGTGCCCTTATTCACCTTCAGCACCCACTCTTCTCCTACCACTATGGAACCATTATTCACATGGGCCTTACTGACAATGATATCGAGGGGTTTTATCGTATCCACAATATCTATACCGCCTTCCGGCCCTATACCAACTCCTTTATCACCGACCTGTCCTCCTGACTCGCCGTAGAACGGGGTCTTATCAAATATGACCTCAATTTCAGCTCCGGAGTCTGCCCTTTCGACATTAACCCCATCTTTTATTATGGCTGCTACTTTCCCTCTTGATTCTATATGTTCGTAGCCGACAAATTCAGTTGCGACTAAAGACTTGAGAGAATGGTATATGGGCTTTATCTTCTCTTCCCCTACCCATGCACGTCTTGCACGCTCACGCTGGGTGTCCATCGCATTCCGAAAACCAGCCTCATCCATAACAAGTTCGTTTTCCCTCGCAATCTCTGCTGTAATATCCAGAGGAAATCCGTAGGTATCATACAACTTAAACAGTGTTTCTCCGGGTATGGTCTTTGTTCCTCTTTCTTTAACCTCTGTTATGACCTCATCGAGTATCTTCATTCCCTGCTCAAGTGTATTAATGAAGCCCTCTTCCTCTCTATGTATAACAGTAGAAATAATCTCCCTGTTCATGTAGAGTTCGGGATAGTGCCCCTTCATCAGATCTATTACATGGTCAGCATTCCTGTATAAAAATGGCTCATGGATACCGATAAGTCTCGCGTGCCTCGCTCCACGCCGCATTATCCTCCTCAACACATAACCACGTCCTTCATTAGCCGGCATCACACCATCACTGATTAGAAATGTTGCCGCCCTTAAATGATCTGCAATAACCCTGATTGAAACAGTGTGCGCAGAATCATAGGGCACACCGGCTTCCCTTGAAATTGCCTTAATAAGGGGCATAAACAGGTCAGAGTCATAATTACTCTTCACACCCTGTACAACAGCGGTGATTCGCTCAAGCCCCATACCGGTATCAATGGATGGTTTCGGAAGGGGAATCAGTTCACCTGATGACTTCCTCTCAAACTGCATAAACACCAAATTCCACAATTCAAGGTATCTGTCGCATTCACAACCCACACTGCATTCCGGCCTTCCGCATCCTGTTTCAATCCCCTGATCTATGAGTATCTCCGAACATGGACCGCACGGCCCTGTATCCCCCATCTGCCAGAAATTATCTTTCTCACCAAGACGGACGAGTCTTTCCTGCGGAATACCGATCATCTTCTGCCATAGTTCATAAGCCTCATCGTCCTTTTTATAGACTGAGACCCAGAGCTTATCAGCAGGAAGTCCCAGGACACTTGTCAGGAACTCCCAGCCCATCTCTATCGCCTCTTTCTTGAAATAGTCGCCGAAAGAAAAATTACCGAGCATCTCAAAGAATGTATGGTGTCTTGAAGTAAATCCGACATTCTCAAGATCATTATGCTTGCCGCCTGCACGCAGAGATTTTTGTATGGAGACTGCCCGTTTGTAACGCCTCCCCTCCTCACCGGTAAATACACGTTTAAACTGCACCATACCGGCATTAGTGAAAAGGAGTGTAGGATCATCCTGCGGTATAAGGGAAGAGCTTGGAACAACCGTATGGCCATTCTTCCCGAAATATTCAAAAAAAGACCTTCTAATATCAGACGATGTCATCATACTGTTCTATACCTTTCAAAACCTCCTTTATAATATCATAGGAAAAACCTTTTCGCCTAAGGTAATCTGATAACCTTTTCATCTCATCCCTGTCCGGCGTGACACCCCCCTTCCTGAGTCGTCTACTCAGGGCATTCCGGGCTATATCTGTCTCTGTATAGTCATTAAAAACTTTCCCCAGCACATCGTCAATTATCTCTCTTGCGACACCCTTCTTCCGGAGTCCTGAGATAATCATCTGCGGACCGGCGTCCTTACGCTTTATAGCGTCTGAAGCAAACCTCTCAGCAAAACGACGATCATCTATGTACCCAAGAGACTCCATTTCATCAACAACTTTTTCTGCTGCCGGCCCGGAGTAACCTTTCCTCAGCAATCTCTCTTTCAGGTCCTTCTTACTCCTGTCACATAAACCAAGCAGCCGCAAGGCCGCCTCCCTTGCCTTTCTGTTTTCATCACTATGGTTTGTGTTATTTCTCCCATCTCGTATCACTATCAGACTGTATCCCTTTCACCTTTAATGCAAAATCATCAGGATTGTTGCAGCGCCTCAATGCCTCCTCATAAGTGATCAGGTTATCTTTAAATAGTTTATATAGCGATTGGTCAAAGGTCTGCATGCCGTACTGGGAAGCGCCTGCCGCTATAACATCATGTATCTTCCTTGTCTTATCTCCATCCAATATGCATTCGCGTATTGTAGCAGTAGCGACCATTACCTCAACTGCAGGGACCCTCCCCTTTCCATCAGTCCTTGGTACGAGTCTCATGGATACTACCCCTTTAAGAACAGAGGAAAGCTGTAAACGTATCTGTTTCTGCTGATAGGGGGGGAATATGCCTATAACCCTGTTGATAGTCTCAACCGCATCTACTGTATGGAGGGTGCTGAGTACCAGGTGTCCTGTCTCAGCAGCCGTGATAGCCGTAGAAATCGTTTCAAAATCCCTCATCTCTCCCACCAGTATTACATCAGGGTCCTGCCTTAATGCACTCCTGAGGGCATTTGCAAATGTATCTGCATCCTGACCTATCTCCCTCTGGTTTATCAGGCTCTTTTTATCTTTGTACAAATACTCTATTGGGTCTTCTATTGTCATAATATGCATCGTCTTGTACATATTTATATGTTCGATCATGGCCGCAAGTGTAGTAGATTTTCCGCTTCCTGTTGTCCCGGTAACCAAAATCAACCCCCTCGGCTCCAGGGAAAGCTTTTCCAGTATCTTTGGTAAACCCAGATCAGCAATAGTCAATATCCTCATTGGGATTACACGAAATACCATACCTATTGAACCCCGCTGTTGAAATACGTTCACCCTGAAGCGCCCAAGGCCTGATATGCTGTATGAGAGATCAACCTCTTTCTTCTCTACAAAGCGCTTTTTCTGTGAATCGTTCATCAAGGCAGAGATAATCGTAACAGCGGCTTCCTGTGTGATCTTATCCTTGCTCTCAAGCTGTATAAGCTCACCATTAACCCTGATAACAGGAAAACTACCAACTTTAATGTGCAGGTCTGATGCATTTTGTCCCACTACCGTTGTCAGAAGCTCATTTATGTCCATAGGTTACTCCTGTGTAAATTTCAGCTTTTCTTTTCGGATGCTTTTGTCTCAACCTTTTGCAGACCACACGTCTCTTTTATCCTGACCTCTATATCTTTTGCCATGGGGGCATTATCTTTCAATGTCTGCCTTGCATTCTCCCTGCCCTGCCCAATCCTGTCACCCTTGTAGGAATACCATGAACCACTCTTCTCTACTACACCTTTCTCAATGCCTATATCTATCAATTCCCCCAGCTTTGAGATCCCTTCGTTAAAAAGTATATCGAACTCAGCCTGTTTAAAAGGGGGGGCGACTTTGTTTTTGACTACCTTTACCCTCACCCTGTTCCCTGTAATATCCTGCCCATCTTTAATCGTCTCGACCTTCCTGATGTCCAGCCTTAATGATGAATAGAACTTAAGTGCATTACCTCCGGTAGTAGTCTCAGGATTCCCGAACATCACACCAATCTTCATCCTTATCTGATTGATGAAGATTACTGTTGTCATAGACTTGCTGATCGCTGCGGTCAGCTTTCTTAATGCCTGCGACATTAGCCTCGCCTGGAGTCCCATGTGGGAATCACCCATCTCACCTTCTATCTCAGCACGGGGTACAAGGGCTGCAACAGAGTCTACTACAATTACATCAATGGCGCCGCTCCTTACAAGCGTCTCAGCTATCTCAAGCGCCTGCTCACCTGTATCCGGCTGTGAAATCAGGAGGTCATCTATGTTTACCCCCAGCTTCTTTGCATAACCAACGTCCAGTGCATGCTCGGCATCTATGAAAGCCGCCACACCACCATTTTTCTGTGCCTCCGAAATTACGTGAAGGGAAAGCGTGGTCTTGCCTGACGACTCAGGACCAAAGATCTCCACTACCCTGCCCCTCGGCATACCTCCAACTCCAAGTGCAATATCAAGCCCTAAGGAACCTGTAGAGATCACTGCAACATCCGCCAAAACGCCGCCTGGTCCCAAACGCATGATAGCCCCTTTACCAAATTGTTTCTCAATCTGTGAAAGGGCTAAATCCAGCGCCTTCATTTTTTGCTCTTTCTCACTCATGTTCATTCTCCTTTCAATTGCTTAATATAATGGAATATAGTTCTGTATACTCTGCCCCTGCAGGCTTTAACTCACTCTTAATCAGATGAACTTCTGAGACATCAAAACTCCCCAATTCCTCCACCTTTTCTTCTTCAATCAGTCTCAGCAATTTATCCGTGTTCTTATTTGACCTTATACGCCCTAAGGTTATGTGCGGAGTAAATCTTCTATCCTCAGATGGGAATCCTGTCTTCTTCAAATCTTCTTCCACACCCTTTTGAAGTCTCAGGAGATTACCACCGTCTTCCTTTAACCCTATCCAGATAACCCTCGGCCTCCTCATATCAGGAAATGTCCCCATCCCGGAAACACTCAGCGTAAAAGTTGGTATACCATCAACTACCGCATCCAAAGCCTTCTCTATCTTGGGAATCCTCTTATCTTCTATCTCGCCAAAAAACTTCAGGGTAAGATGCATCCCTTCCGGTCTGGTCCAGGATACATCGGCGCCGGCAGCCTTCAGTTTTTCCTGAATACCGGATATCTTAGCCTTCAATTCTTCCGGTAATGATATTGCGATAAAACACCGCAACTTGGAATACCCACCCTCACCCCTACCCTCTCCCTGAGGGAGAGGGAGTTTTTATGCACTGTTTGGCACTTATAGGGACAGTTCCTTAAAAGGAAGTGTCCCCTGCTCAAACGACTACTGGTTCCTCCAGCAGCCTCCTGATCATATTCAGGGCAGCTTCTGAAGCCTGCAGCTTGATCATCTCCCTGTCCCCGTTAAACCTGAACTCCTTACACTCTACACGAACAGGCGAGGACAATGCAATATATACAAGTCCAACAGGTTTTGCTTCTGTTCCCCCTGCAGGACCGGCTATACCGGTCACTCCTATCCCTATCTCAACGCCCCTCAATTTCCTTATGCCCTCAGCCATAGCTACAGCAGTCTGGCGGCTGACAGCGCCGTAAGTCCGGATAACCTCTTCGGGTACTTTCAACAGCTCCCTTTTGGCATCATTACTATATGTAATTACCCCGCCATCAAAATAATCAGAACTGCCGGGGATATTGGTAATCCTGTGCCCTATCAATCCCCCTGTGCATGACTCCGCTATTGAGAGCATCCACCCCCTCTTACGGAGCAACCTGCCGATTATCACTTCAATGGGCTCAATGTCCTGCTTTACAGCCATCCTGTCCCCCACCCAATCAATCTGATAAGAAGATTGGCAAAAATACCTGCCAATACATCATCAAGCATTATACCCCATCCCCCTTTTATTTTCTCATCTATCAATCTGATGGGAAATGGTTTAAGGATGTCAAAAAAACGGAACGCCAGAAAACCTACCAGCAGGAAACTGATACCCTTCGGGAGATATATAAAAGTAAAAAATATTCCGGCAATTTCGTCAATTACAATATGCGAACTGTCTTTTGTCTGATATATCTTCTCTGCCTCACCGGAGATATAAATACCTGCGACTAGAATCAGGATTACAACTATTGAATATGTAGTAAACGGGATATCCTGAAGGAAAAAACAAGCCAGGATACCAACGAGGCTGCCAATTGTTCCAGGTGCTACAGGAAAGTAGCCTGTAAGGAAGCCTGAGGCAAGGAATTTGATAATGAGTTGACGCTGAAAAATACGCACATGAGTTAATTACATGGATGATACTATCATCACATCTTTTTACTGTCAATAATCTTTTATGGCAGTGTCAAGCCAAAATAGAAAGGGAAAAAACTATTCGCTTAAGTAGGGTTGTTCAAACCCTTCCGCATAATCTAAATAGGCAAGGGTCATAAAATGTTTATGTTCGTTCAATGATTTAAATTGCACCCCGACAGCGTAGAAATCTTCGA
>Ga0209211_10012233_pt1 | contig 10832 bp, 8 predicted proteins | sample RifGroA2_FD_183992 | JGI IMG/M metagenome (GOLD analysis project Ga0209211, IMG submission 183992) | Groundwater microbial communities from Rifle, Colorado, USA - Groundwater A2 (SPAdes) (version 2) | ecosystem: Environmental > Aquatic > Deep subsurface > Groundwater | place: Rifle, Colorado...
CGAAAATTCCCATGCCGATGTCCGCCGGTGAAATCCCGGCGTCCGCCAAGGCCTTGCCGCCCGCCTCCCTGGCCAGGGAAATCACCGTGCGGCCGGGATGTTTCATGAACGGCGTATTTCCCCCGCCCGCGATCATCACCCCGCTCATGGGAGGGACCGTTCGCGCTCGCCGCCGCTCGCCCGGAACACCGGACGAAGGCAGCGGCGACCCTCGCTGTCGACGCCCAGAGGCATCACGGTGACTTCAACCGGCATGCCCACCTCGAGGGAGCCGATCGCCGCTGGATCGAGCAGGCCGAACACCCGGAGGGAGGATTCGGCAAGATCGACGTAGCCGACCGCATACGGCTGGGGAAGGCCGAACGGGGCCTTGGTGCGGATGACGGTGTAGCTGTACACCGTGCCGCGCGTTCCGACGACCTCCCGTTCCATGCCTCCCCTGCACTTTGGACAGTGGGCATCGAAGGGGAAACAGCGGCAACCGCAGGTGCGGCAACGGCCTCCGACGAGGCCGTACCGGCCCGGTTCGCCCAGCGGCTCGTACAGGTCCGGCATCAGCGGGGGAAGCCCGCCGCCCGCTCTCCCCGCGTCCACGGTCGACCCGCTCATCGGGTGTCCTCCCGCAAGGATTCCCCGTCCCAGGTGTCGGAAGTCACTCCCGCCTCCCGCAACTGGTACTTCTGCACCTTCTGGGTCGGGGTCTTCGGCAACGCCGGGACGAATCGGATGTAGCGTGGGACCATGAACTTCGCCATGTGGAGCCCGCAGTACTCCGCCAGGTCCGGCGCACTGATCCCCTGGTCCGTCCGGGGAACGACGCAGACCATCACCTCGTCCTCTCCCAGCTCCGACCGCACCGGAATCGCGGCCGCCTCCAGCACGGCGGGGTGCCCCATCACCAGACGTTCCACCTCGTACGAGCTGATGTTCTCTCCACGACGGCGGATCGCGTCCTTTTTCCGGTCGATGAAATAATAGAAGCCGTCCTCGTCGCGCCGCAGGTAGTCGCCGGTGTGGAACCAGAGTCCCTGCCACGCCTCCACCGTTTTTTCCGGCATCTTGTAGTAGGAGAGCATCATCGACCACTGAGCCCTGGGTCTCACCAGCAGCTCACCGGGCGCGTTCGCACCGAGTTCGCGACCGTCGTCGTCCACCAGCATCACCTCGTAGTCCGGATGCGGCTTTCCGCACGACCCCGGGCGGGCATCGTCGGGATCGCTGAGGAGGGGAAGGCCGATCTCGCTCATGCCGTACCCCTCGACCAGCTTCACATCGAAACGCTTCTCGAACGCCTCGTGGAGGCCCGGAGTCGCACCGGCGCCGAACATCACGCGCAGCGGATTATCGGCATCGTCCGGACGCGGATCCGCCTTCAGCAGGACGGCGAGGATGCTGCCGATGTAGTTGAACTCGGTGCAGCCGTAGCGTCGGACGTCGGTCCAGAACCGGGTCGCGGAAAACTTCTCCGCCAGCACCATGCGCGCACCGGAGAGAAGCGCCGGCAAGGTGGAGAGGAGCTGGGCATTGCCGTGAAACAGGGGGAGTGCGTTGTAGAGGCAATCCCCGGGCCCGTAGTTGGCGATGGAGCAGGAAATCTCGGCCAGGTGGATCGCGTAGTTCTGCGGAAGCACGGCGCCTTTCGAGGGTCCGGTCGTCCCGGAGGTGAACATGATCGCGAGAGGATCGCTCCAGAGAACCTCCGCAGGGATGTACCGTCCGTCGTTTTCCGTGAAAAGCTCGTAACGGTGGCAACGTCTGCCGGGCAAGGCCGCCGGATCTTCCCCGCCATCGACCACCACCACGTCCCGCAATCGCGGCATCTCGCCGGCGATCTCCGCCAGCAACGGGAGGAAGGCGCGCTCCACCACCAGCGCGACGCAATCGGCCTGGCTCAGCTGGTAACGGAGAAGGTAGCCGCGATGGGCGGTATTGATCGGCACCTCCACCGCGCCCAGCTTGCTGAGGCCGAACACGACGGCGAGGAATTCCGGCCGGTTGGACATCATCACCGCCACGGCTTCGCCCTTGCCCACGCCGAGCGACTGGATTCCCGCCGCCACGCGGTTCGCCATGCCGTTCAGGTCCGCGTAGCTGTAGGAATGATCCCGGAACAGGAAGAACGTCCGTCCCCCGTCGTTGTCCGCCCGCAACCGGAGCAGGTGGTGGATCGTCCGCTCGCAAGGCGACCGCATCCCGGTTTTTATCATGGCCATCCTCACGCGGCCCGGGTCGGCTTCGGCGTCGGGTCGGGATAGTCGCCGTAATATTTCAGCGCGTCGTCCGGCGGTCGCAGCTTCGACCATTCGCGGACGAACTCTTCGTACGGCTTCGCGCGTCGCTTCCGGTCCTCCTTCGCCTGCAGGCGGAGCGCGGAGGTTCCCTCGCTGTCGAGCAGAAGCGTCTCGCCGTCGTAGGCCACGTGGTAGATGTGCCGGGCCGCCCGATGGGTCACGAGATTTCGTCGCAGATCGGCGATCACGCTTTCCGGCGCCCGCTCCAGGACATCGCCGTAGCCTGCGCCGCCGGAGATCGGCACGTAGATCGTGTCACCCTCGGCAAAGAGCTGCGGGGGCGAACTGACGTGGTTCAATCTCCTTGTCCCTTCTTCCACCGGCGGCTTGCCGTAGATTTCCCCGAGGTCTCGAGGCAAGGGGGTCCCGCCATCCGCCATGAGGGAGGTCACGTTGCTCCCGCTCACCGTCTGGATGAAAACGGTCGGGATGGCGCGTCCGCCGAAGATGCCCAGCGTCGCCGGGAACCGCGTGCCGAACCCCATGCCTCCGATGCCGACGGCGGGCACGCCGTGGACTTTGAGGCCGAAGCCGACCCCGGACCCGCCGCGGAACTTCCCGTGGCCGTACGAATTGTTGAAGAAATTCCGGAACAGGTACAGGAAGGGCCGCTCGGACTCGATCGATTCGATGTCGCCGCAGTCGCTCATGGTGGCGAAGAAGGCGCCGGCGGCATCGACGCCGTCCATGTCGGGACGCGCGCCGCAGCCGGTGGCGTTGATCTCCGGCATGATGTCGGCAATGGGCTCGCCCCATTGGTTGAAGCCGCCGAAAGGCGTTACCGTGAATCCCGAATACCAGCAGGCGACCGCCCGCTTCGGGTCGACGGCATACACCATGCGCGCACCGATCATGAAGACTCCCTGGGTGAAGGCGACCTGCGTGGCCGGCGCATAGGAAACGGGCATGTCGCCCTTGGCGTTGATGAAGGAATCCTCCGGGAACTCCCAGTCGAGGGCTTCCAGCAGGCCGTTGTTGGCCGGCAGATCGTGGCAGAACCACCCGCAGAAATACACCATCGCGAGTCCGATCAATCCCTGGAAGTAGCTGTTCACGGGCCGGTCCGGCACGGCGGGCGACGAGCCTGCCAGCCGGAATGTCATCCGGTCGCCCTTCTTCACCACCTCCAGATTGATCTTCAGCAGTGCGTCCTCGGGACCGACGGTGTCGAAGAAGCGCGGCTGCCGGTAGACGCCATCGTTGATTCGCGCGACCTTTTTGCGGGCCGCCTCGCCGGTCACCTGCAACACACGCCGCAATGCGCCGACCAGGAAATCCGCGCCCTTCTCGGCAACAAGCTCCCTCAATCGCCGCTCGGCGATGCGACAGGCGGCGAGGCGCGCCTTGATATCGAGGATCATGGTGCGCGGGTCGCGGGTCATGTTGGAAAGCATGCCGAGAATGTCTTCCTTCAGTGCGAAGTTCTCCCCGATCTTGATCGGCGGAACCAGCAGGCCTTCGTCGTAGCGGGACCGCGCGCCGTTGACCATTCCGCCCGGCTCCGAGCCGCCGCACTCCCCGGTGTGCACCGCCGCGCCGATGAAGCCCACCAGCTCGCCGTCGGCGAATACCGGAACGGCAAGTCCCATGTCGGCGTTATGCACGCCGCCGTAGAAAGGGTCGTTGAAAAAGAAGGAGTCGCCCTCCGAAAGCCCCACCGACGGATCGTCCCGCCAGTGCTTTACGATGTATTTGACCGGAATCTGCGACAGCACCGCGTGGTGATAGATGCCGGTGGCGCAGACCGCCAGGTCTCCCTGTGCGGTGTAGATGCCGAACGCCACATCGCCCCAGCGCATGGCCGTGGAAGCTCCGAGCTTCATCGTCGTCTCCTTGCCTTCCAGGGCGATCATGTTGGCCTTGTGCTGGAAGATCTCGAACTCGAGTCCGCCGATCAGCGATTGTGCCTGGCGTTCCCGCTCGGTCTCCGGCTCCGGGCGAAGGCGCTGGACGATTTCGTAATCGCGGCCGTACCGGTATGTTGCCTGGGAACTCATGGGTTTCTCCTCTTCAAGGCTGCTGCAGCAGGACGCCGTTGCGCCACGCATCCATCCGGTAACTCCAGCCGGGCTCGATCACGTAGGTGGTTGCCGGCGCCTCGATCAGGGCCGGTCCGGAGATGACGTTCCCAGGCGCAAGGGAGAGCCATCCGAACACCGGGGTCTCCACCATGCCGACGGCCGGGTCGAAGCAGGCGGAGCGGCTGCCGATCCGCGAGGTAGGGGCGGGCTGCTCCCCCGCGGACGCCTCCCCGTGGAACTCCGGCCTTTCCTGGCGGACCAGAGCGGCGAGGTAGAAGCATTCGATATTGATCCCGCCGACCGGGAATGCCGCCTCCGGGGAGTAGATATCGGAGTAGAGCTTCGTGAAGAGCTCGCACAGCTCGCGCACATCGTCCTCCCCTTGCAGGATCAACCGTGGCGCGACCACCTTGGTAAGGTTGTGCTGGCTGCCGTACCGCATATCGAGCTCTAGACGGAATTCGATGCGGTCCTCGGAAAACCCTTCGAGACGAAGGTCTCGCACGGAGAGGTCCTTGAGCTCGCGCACCACGTGGTTGAAGGATTCCAGGTCGTCGAGATACGCTTGCCTGTCCCAGCGGAACAGCTTGATCGTCCGGGAGATATCCCACACCTGCCGGATATCCATGGTGGAGGCGCCGAAAGCGCCGAACACCGGAGCCATTGCGGGGACTACGGCCACGCGTGCGCCGATATACGGCACGAAACCGCAGGCATGGGTCGGGCCCGCGCCGCCGCAGGCGAAGACGGCGAACTTGCGCGGATCGTGCCCTTTGAGCGCCACCTCGTTGAACACCTCCTGGCCCATGCGCGCGTCCACCAGGCGACGCATGCGGTAGGCGGCCTCCAATACGCCGATGCCCAGCGGCCCGGCGATCTTCTCGTCGATGGCCGCGCGGGAGAGTTCCACGTCGAGCGGCATCTCTCCGTCGAGGTAGTTGTCCGGATTGAGGTACCCCAGCACCAGGTCGGCGTCGGTCACGGTCGCCTCCCTGCCGCCCTTGTCGTAGCAGGCCGGACCGGGCATCGATCCGGCGGACCGGGGCCCGACCTCGAGGGCGTTTCCCATGAGGTCGTTGATCCAGGCGATGGAGCCACCGCCGGCGCCGATCGATTTCACCTCGATGGCGGGGATGTTGGTGCGCCAGCGGTCCACCACCGGAAGGAAATCGTGGGCGCGCAGCTCCCCGTCGACGATGACGCCGATGTCGAAGGAGGTGCCGCCCATGTCGGTGAACACCACGTTTCGCCGGGCCAGCAGATTGCCGAGATCGGCGGCGCCGTGCATCCCGGCGACGGGACCGGCGTTGTGGGTGAATACCGCCTTGGTGCGCGATACCTTCTTGGTGCCGCCGGTGTTGTGGACGAGGATCAGCGGACGCTTGTACCCGCCGTCGCGCAATTCGTTGCCGAGCTTGTCGAGGTTCTCGGCCATGATGCCGTGGATGTAGGCGTTCACCACCGTCGTCATCGTGCGCGTGTACTCGCCGCATTTCGGCGAAATCTCGCACGACAGCGTCACCGGCATGGCGCCGAGGTAATCCTCCGGGTACTCCTCCTCGATGATCCGCTTGACCATCCGCTCGTGCTCGGGATTCAGGAAGGACCACATGAGGCTGACGGCAAAGCCCATCGCGCCGCGATCGACCAGCGTCTGCAGTTTCTCCAGCACGTCCTCCCGGGACAGGGGGGCTACCACCTTGCCGTTGCAGTCGATGCGCCCCCGCACCCCCACCACCATGTCGGGTTCGATCAGTGGAGCCGGCTTGACGATCCGGGCAATGTCCCGCGCCTCGTGGACCGGGATGCCGTCGGCCCAGCTGCGGGAACGTCCGATGAAGATGGTGTCTTCGAACCCCGCCGTGGTGATCAGGCCGAGCTTCGGCCCGCTTCGCTCGATCAGCGCATTGGTTCCGACCGTCGTCGAGTAGCGCAGCGCATGCACCTGCGCGAGGTATTCCTGACTGCGGAAACCGCTCCGTTTCGCCAGCTCCCGGATACCGCGCATGAACCCCACGGAGAGGTCGTAGTGCGTGGTCGGCGTCTTATAGACGGTGATCCGGCCGTCGTCGCCGATGGCGCAGAAATCGGTGAATGTGCCGCCGATGTCGATGCCCACATGGAATCCCATTCGTTCGCCCCTTTCACCGGCGCATCCTGAGACCGACGGACTTGAGGAATTCGATGTCCGTTTCCTGCGCCGCTCCGCAAAGGTAGGCCGCAATCGCGGGCATATCGCACGCCGCCAGCGCCTCGTCCACATCGCACCCTGCCGCCACCGGCAAGCCAACGCTCGTCCATCCGGCGGCCGCTGCGGCATTGGCCGCCACGCGGACGTCCGGCAACGATCCTTCGGCATCGCCGCCGAGCATCAGGTGCGCCACCCGAAGTCCGGAAAGCGAGGCGATCGCGGCCGGTACGTCGCGGATGCCTTCGACCCGGAGGCCGTAACCGACGCCGTAGTAGTCCGCCACGTTCTTCAAGGTGTTGTGGAACCGCCGCAGTTCCGGGGTGGCCTCCGGCGGGTGGCCCGCCCAGTTCTCGTCGATGAAGACGACATCGGGCCGAGCCTCGCAGATCAACTCCAGGCACTTGAGCAGACCCGCCTTGAGCACGCCAAGGCGGCTTGGGGACGGCATCTCGCCGAAAAGGGCCTGGCTGAGCGTCACCGGCCCGCTCATGAAAACCGCCAGTTCACGCTCGGGCCGGACCGTTTCGGCCAGCCTCCGGCCGGTTTCAAGCAGGTTGGCCAACGGCGCGGCGCACCAGGGCTCGGGAACGGGCGTTTCCGGACGCGCGACCACCGAGGCGTTTGCGCCGACACGCATCACGGTCGCGCCGAAACTTTCGGCGGCGATCATCGGAAGGACGCCCACGGCGATCCCGCTGGCCCCGACCAGCCGGGCGGCCCGCGGCACCGCGTTCGCCCATAGCGTGGCGTCCGCCGTCAGGGCCGCCGGCGGCATGTTCTCCATGACCGCCGCCAGGCCCTCGAGGAAGGGGAGGAAATATGCGCCGGACGGCCGGTCGCCGGGGGCGAAATGGGAAAGGAAGGACAAGCGCGCGGACCTCAGGCGACGCCGTGCCGCCGCTTCAGGGCGGAAACGTCGAGCTCAATTTCATGGGTGATCGGGTGCCCCGGCGGGAGGTATTCGTTCTCCAGCGTGATGCCACAATGCGGGCAGTAGAACTCGATCAGTCGGCAATATCCGGGGTCGGGCGAGAAGGAGAAACCGCCGTCGGTGAGGGGCGGGTGCGCCTCCGCCATCGGCACTTCCGCCACCAGGCATCCCTTTTTGTAATTCTCCCGGGCGCCGTGGATTCGTCCGCCACAGCCGTGGCACACCCATTGCTCCGCAACGAGGTCGATGTCGAGGGATTCGGTGATCCTGACCTTCATCTCATCAGCTCCTCTCGATCATGGCGTTGTCGTACGAATCGACCGCCAGCGTCCATCCGGTCGGCACGACCATGGTGGTCTGACGCGATTCCACGATCGCCGGTCCTGCCACCCGGTGACCGTTGCCCATGCGCTCCCGCTCGTACAGCGGCAACTCCGCGAAGCCGTCGATCGGTCCCAGGTACACCCGCCGGTGCCCCCGCTGACAGTCGCCTACCGGATGCGCGGCCGCCGGAACGGGCCGGAGGCGGTAGTGCGGCACTTCGGCACGGCAGAACAGACCGACGGTGGAAAGGACCAGGGGCGACGTCTCGGACAATTTCAGGAGGATCGTCGCCCGCTTCCTTACTGCGGCGAGCGCATCGGGGTTGCGGTAGAAATCGACCGGAGCCTGCAATTTCGCTTCGCCCTTCCCGCCGTCGCCGACGATCAATTCCAGGTGCCATCGGATCCGTTCCGCCCCGAACCCCTCGCCCCGCATGTCCCGCTCGGCGCGCAGACGCATGTCGCCCACCGCGCGATCCAACGCACCGTGGTCGCCGTTCGACTCGAGTCGGCTGCCGAGACGGTGGTAGTAGACGTGGCCGACGTCCATCAGCGACGACGAGTAGGCCGAAAAGACCGCCGAGAACGGAGTCACCACCAGGCGCCGGATGCCGGAGATTTCCGCGATGGCGCAGCTGTGCAACGGGCCGGCGCCGCCGTAGCAGACCAGCAGCGGGTCCGGGTGCGACCCCATGTCGGTCCGCAGCCGGGCAAGTTCGGAACCGACGTCCGCCTCCACGGCCTCCTTGATCCGCCATGCCGCCTCCTCGACGGAAACGCCGAGCGGCCCCGCCACGTGCTTTTCAACAGCGGTGCGCGCCATGGCGGCATTGAGGCGTTTTGCGCCGCCGAGGAAGAACTCCACGTCGAGCCATCCGAGCACCAGGTTGGCGTCGGTCACGGTCGCCTGCTTGCCGCCGAGGGCGAAGCATGCGGGGCCCGGCAGCGCACCGGCGGATTGGGGGCCGACACGGAGCTTGCCGTCCGCCACCGACGCGATCGAGCCGCCCCCGGAGCCGAGAGAGCGGATGGAAAGCATCGGCAGGTTGCAGACGAACCCTTCCACGTCGGGGCGCAGGGAGTAGCTCGGCTCGTCCCCGATGACGTAGCCGATGTCGTAGGAAGTCCCGCCCATGTCGCCCGAGAGCACACAGCGGGCGCCGTACAGGGCTCCGATTTCGCGGGCTCCCAGCAGGCCGGCCGCCGGGCCGGAATTGTACGTGTTGATGGCGCGCGTCTTCGCCACACGGGCCGCCGCGCCGTTGTTGTGGCCGATGAACAGGTGCCCGCGGTACTGGAGGCGCCTCAGATCCTCGCCGGCCTTGTACAGAAGGCGGGTGAGCTTGCCGTGGATGTAGGCATTGAGGACCGCGGTATTGATCCGTTCCTGATACCCGGGGCGCTGGATGATATCGGAGCTGAGGAACACCGGAACGGAACCGAGGTAGTCGCGCGGGTATTCCCGCTTGATCACCTCCCGCACTGCACGCTCGTTCACCGGATTGACGTCGGCGTTCGCCAGAGCGACCACCAGGCAGCGGGCGCCGCGGTCGACCAGGGCCTGTGCGGCGTCCATCACATGCGCGGCTTCCGGAGCATGGCGCACGGCGCCGGAGATCGTCATCTCCTCCGCCAGGGGCATCACCATCCCGGCGGCCACCAGGGGCGGCTTCCCTCCGACATCTTGGGACGGGACCAACGGCTCATGGCCGGCGGTCACGATCAGGCCGATCTTGGCGCCGTCGCGCTGGATGATCGAATTCGTTCCGATCGTGTTGGAGAAGCGAATGATCTCCGTGGCGCCGAGAAATTCCTGCAACGGGAGGGAAAACGCTTTCGCGGACTCCTTGATGCACTCCATGAAGCAGATCGTCAGGTCGTGGGGGGTAGTCGACGTTTTGACCGTACGGAACTCATCGCCGCGGGTGACGAAGCCATCGGTGAACGTTCCGCCGGTGTCGATATCGATGGTGAACCCCATGGGACTCTCCCTTGCGGTATTTATTTCCTGCGGCGTCGGTTCGGGATTTCAGCATTCACCAGGCGGTGTGCCGATGGCGCCGTAAAAAACGAACGCGATGATTTCCTCGTATATCTGGTCGACCGGTATCGGGCCATCCGGCCGGTACCAGCGCAGGTACCAGTTGATGACCCCGAGAACGTTGAACGCCACGATCTTTGCGTGGGCCGATTTGACGAGGCCTTCCCCGCGCAACTCCTCGATCACGCGGACGTAGATGTCGAGAATCAGCCGTTGTATGTCCTGGGCCACGGCATCCCCGCTGGACGACAGGCGGTTGATATCGACCAGGAACATCTTCGACTCCTTGCGGTAAAACTCGGACGACTCGAGGTGCGCCCGTAGCAAGTTCCGAAACCGGTCGGTCGCGCTACCGCCTTCCTTCAGCGCCGATTCCAACTTTCGCGGCAATACCCTCACCGAGTAATCGATGATCTCGGACCACAGCCCTTCCTTGTTCTGGAAGTGGTGGTAGATCACGGATACGCTGACCCCGAGGCTCTTGGCGATGTCGCGAATCGAGGTTCCATAAAAACCTTTCACGGAGAAAAGTTCCGCGGCGACCCTGAGTAATTCTTCTCGCCTGCCAGGCTTCTCTTCCTCCGTGGCCGTCACTCCGATTTCCACCGATCCATCAAGCTCGACTCCCATCGTTCCCCCCGATCGCTCGCTCGTCCATGAGTCGAGAATATTTATCATATTTATCAACCCCTGTTTTGAATAAGCATTTATAGATATAATGTGTATGCATATGATAATTAACGAATATTAAATTTAATTCTATCGATCGAACGTTCGTTCTCAATTGCATGATATCATCTGCAATCCAATTGTCAACCATAGTTTTAATATCCATCGGGAGGAATACCTCAACATGCCCGGAACATTCTGCGGGGAGACGGATTAACAGGAATCGCTATTGCCACGCTGGATTCCGGACCGAAATTTTCGGGAAGGAAAGGGCTTTATAGTCTCCGTTCCGAACTCAAGGTATGATCGACGGGTGCCGACCAACCGCGGGAATCGCCGCGGATTCCGGGGGACGCCAAGTGGGA
>Ga0209211_10012234_pt1 | contig 10832 bp, 12 predicted proteins | sample RifGroA2_FD_183992 | JGI IMG/M metagenome (GOLD analysis project Ga0209211, IMG submission 183992) | Groundwater microbial communities from Rifle, Colorado, USA - Groundwater A2 (SPAdes) (version 2) | ecosystem: Environmental > Aquatic > Deep subsurface > Groundwater | place: Rifle, Colorado...
GTTTAATTTTATCAGGAATTTGGCTTTCTAATGCAGTATATTCTGTCTGACCAATTAATTTAATTAACTCTTCTTTTTGTCCCATATTATTTTACACACCCAATCATTTCAGTATGAATACATTGTTTTGAAGCAGAATCATAAGAGTCGACAGTACATTTATTATTATCGTCGCAATTAGGACAATCAGAAGAGCCATATTCCCCGCCTTCGCATATTCCGTTACCTTTACAATTCAATTTTAATGTGTTCATACATTTATAGCCAGTTTCAGCACTGCAAAAATCATTAGTGCAAGAATTGTTATCATTACATGATTTTGGACATTCGGGGATTAGCAAGTTGATTAAAATAAAAATCAAGATTATTACTAAGATGACAATAGTCTTTTTCCACCAATTAAATTCAAAATGCCTTAAACGACTGTTTCTTTTTTTGTAGTGAACAAATACTTTATCAAAAAAAGGGGTCGCAATAAAACCGATTAAGACTGCCGCGATTAGGTTTACTTTATTATTAAATACAAAATATGATATTGAACTAAATATGACAAATACAATAATCCCGACACCCCAGAGGACTATTTTGATGTCTTTCTCTTCACCATGCTTCTTTTTCTCGCACGTTTCATTGTGTTTGTGTAGTGTTTCTTCTGTCTTGAATTTTTTATCACACCATGCACAAGTATACTCCTGTTCTGGCTCTTTTTCAACTTTCTTTACTTCTTGTTTTATCTCTTTTTTAGAATATATTGACAATTCAGCTTCTAGTTCTTCTTTTTTGCTGCGTAAAGTAAAACTCCTTACAACGCAAACAATTAAAACAACAAAAGCAATTATTACTTCTAAACTAAATTTAAACATAAAATTCTCAAAGGTCATCATAGGAACAAATATTAAAACTAATGCAGCAATTATTACTAAGATTGCGTTAGTAGTTAACTGTTTCTTAATGTTTTCTAGCTTTTTTTCTAAAACTTTTTGGTCATTTTTCATTTAATCATTTAACCTATAGTAATTAAAACTTCATGATTGTCGTAATCTACATAGTTGCTAAATAGAATACTAAATGCTCTCTTTTCTCCAGGTCTTACTGTTTGATTTACATTGTCGAGATACATATTACTAGCTATCATGTCAGTACTAGATGTTGCTACAACTTGTCCATTTTTATATAAAATACCGGTAATTTGATAGTTTTTGATGTCTTTGCCGAGATTGTTTTGGAATATTCCATCAATGTATAGATTATGAGAAATTTCTTTACCCATGAATTCTGTTACATCATTTCTCACGGAACTGCTGAGCGATTTCACTGATGTATCAAAACACTCTTTTTTTTCGTTAGACTCAGAACCGTTTGGACAAACATACGCTTTTTCTATAATGGTTTTAGCTTCAACTTTAGTTTCAGTTTTAGTTGGGCATGAAGCACAGTCTAGCTTTGGACAATCTTGTGATGCTTGAGAAATCTTGCTTGCACATAACGTTGCAGAGTCCGCAAATGAACCATCATTACATTGATATTTAACGACTGTTTGTGAACAACCTGCCAAAACGATAATAGATATTAGCAAAAGTCCTAAAAGTAGATATTTCATTTTTTCTCCCTCTTAAAATATTTCTCATATCCCGTATTTAGCCAGAATTGATTCTGCCTTCCAACTTTTTTATACTTTACAACCCCTTCATGAAGTAATTTAAGAAGATGAACTTGTGCAGTATTCCAAGACACTTTTACATCAGTAGCTATGTCCTCAGTAGTTGATGGCCAATCTGCTTTTTTCAGATAATCTATAATCTTTTGTCTTGTATTAACCATAAATTAATCTCCCATCAAACTGCGATATATCATAAGTCAAGGCACAACTTCTATATAAAGATTCCGATGAAAAATGACGACGAACGGAACTCCCCCACGACTAACTAAATGACTAACTGACGAAATGTCCACATTGATACTTGTTCTCGATGTGTCGCTTCGCTCATCTGATAGAACGCCCTCTTTCTCGACTCTGCGGACGCAGTTTTCCCACACTTCGTATGGAAAAAGATTTTAACAAGGGAAGCTGTCCCACAATTAAATTTCGTAAACACAGAAATTTCTGAATAAAGTAAAATATGAGAAACTTTTCCCCATTATTTCTTTATTTTTTCTCATCATTCGATGTATTTTCCCTAAATTGTGTGCAATTGAAATCAAATTCATCTCAATTTTGACTTTTTCAAGTCCTCTAAGCAAAAATTCTCTAAAATCAAGATTTTGTTTTATGTGTCCGTACACTGGCTCAACAGTTATTTTTCGTAAAGAATAAATTTTTCTTCCTTCATCAGTCTGCATTTCCTCTTTCATTTGTAATCGTTCTATAAAAAAGAAAGGTACATCTTTTTTCCTCTTGATTTCTTTGTTGTAATAACTAATAATTTTCTTTCCATTTTTTCGTGTGTAAATGCCTCTGAATCTATATTTTATTCCATCAGCAATAATTTCATTATTCTCTGCATCCCTATAGCCACTATTCTCCTGAATATTCTTTATCTGCGGAATAAATTGATGTGCATCATGCTTGTCCTGACAGACATCATTTGATACAATTATCTGATTCTTTGAAACACCAAGCCGAACATTATAACTCAACTCAGCAAACTTCTTTTTGCTCTGCATCATTCGACATTCTGGATCAGATAAAGAAACTTTTTCCAGCGAATATTTTTCCAGTTCATTCTTTGCTTTCTCAATATTTTTCTTCACTTGCTTCTTATTTTTGCGAGAATAATATTCTCTGACAATTTTTTTCATGTCTCGTCTGTCATGGTGCGAAAATCAGGACTGACTTTTTCTGCAAGGTACATCATCACAATATTCTCTCGTGTTGACTGTGCAAGTCTTCTCGATGAACGTACTTTGCTGAGCATTCCCCGCACAAGAATTTTCATCAGAATTCTTGGATGGTATGCAGGATTTCCAGCGCTTGCATAAATCATGTCAAACTTGCTGTAATTTAATTCTTCAACAAAATTCTCAACTAAAAAGCAGATGTGATCTGCAGAAATCATCTCTTTGATGTTCAATGGAAGCAGCCAATTCTGATTTTTCTGTGTTTGTTTATATACCACAATAATCACCTCTTCTAATGACGAGAAACTATATATTTAGTGACGAGAACAGGTATTTATATTTTATGAATTGTGGGACAGGCTGTCATACTTAACGTACGTATTGTTAAAAACCATAAGAGAATTTCTCAACGCAGATTATTTATAGCTTTCCAATTCCTTATCACTTGGCGCCATTGCTATTAAAGAAGCAATAAACATCATCAGAAATACAAGAGAGAATGCAAATCCAAAACTCAAATCAATCCATCCTGAGTAGGTATAAATAACACTGACAAGGAAGCCAATGATGCTTGTTACAAAAAAAGATTCTGTTACAGGTAATTTATTGTATTTTTGAACCATAATCTTATCCTAAGAAAACGTATTTATATAGTTTTCTCTTATTCGAATTTACTTTGTTCATTTAGAAAATATAACTTTATACAACACCTTCGCAAAATTCTCAGCTACAACTTTTTCTGCCTTTTTCCTTTTCTCCTGATGTTCTTTCAGAAAATGTGTAATCTTATCAACAACTATCTGCTTTAGCTCTCCAGACAGCAATTTTCCAGAGGTATAATCATCATGGATCTTCTGCAGTTTCTTGTCGTCTGGTTCTAAACCATACAGCAGCATCTGAAATGACACATCAACTGCAGCATTCCCGCCTAATTTCCTATGTTCTTCAATTGTTGCATGCCCGCCTGAAAATGCATATTTCTTAATTTTCTTTGCTGCTTCTTCAGGAACATCAGTTAAAGCAATATAAGAAGTAGTATCAGAAGAAGACATCTTGCCTCCTTTTAACCCTGGCATAAATTTATGATATGTTGAACTTAATTGTATAAATTTAAAAGACGAGATTCTCTGAGAAAGATCCCTAGCTAATCTTATATGTGGATCCTGATCAGTTCCAACTGGCACAACAACAGGAATTATTCCTTCAAACTCTGGCAGTTGTGGATGCAACATATCTGCTGCCTGCAACAAAGAAGCTGCCATTTTTCCAGGAGTTATCTCTCCATATACTGCTTTGAACTCATTAAAAGTTGCATGCCTGGCAAGCATATTTGCTAAACTATAATATGCATTTGATTTCCTGCCATCATCTGAACGCTGCGACTGGAAATAAAAGTCACACTTATCCATATCCAATCCTAATGCAACATAATTAGTAAGATATTCAGTTAATGCAGTCTCTCTAAGTTCTTTCATATCAGGATTACGGGAATTATATGCTTCGATATCTGCAACAGTTATATATACTCTAGCACCAAGTTTCTGATAAAAAACCATTTGATCAGCAACTAACTTATGCCCAAAATGAAATTTTCCTGATGGCATTAGCCCTGTCATCATCACAAAAGGCTTTTTATGCTGTACTGCATCTAAGATCCTATCAAAATCTCTATGGCTATAAATTAGCCCACGCCGAAACAGTAAAAAATCATGAAACACTTTAGGTAGTGCTTTGAATGGCTGCAATCCAAACTCTTTAATCAATTTATCATAATCAATTGTTCCAGAAACTTCCCATGGTGTTACAGTAAATTCTTTTTGTGTCATAGGTTTTTCTAAGGAATATTGTTTTATTTAAATTTATCGCTAGTTTTATATATAAATACCACAATAATAAGAGCATAGTGAATATGATGAATAAAAAAGTAGGCACACAATTAATAATAGTTATAGCTTTAGCTGTTGCCATATCATTATATTCTATAACTGCAACACAAGCACATTCTGATAATATAGCTTTCTGTAATATTCAAGGAAGAATATTTAACACAAACAATGATCCATTAAACTTAAGCCAAATCAATATTAATTGCACACTTGACCGAAACAATTCTTTAAACACGACCTATCAAACTACTAATGGCAACAATTTTCCAACTGCAATCAACAACAGCTTTAGATGTGCAATGATTTGCAACAATATTTCATTAGATATTGTTGAAATTAATTTTTACAATACAACCCATGAAACATATAACACAACAACATTAACATCATCAACAAAATTCTTTAACTTCACACTCCTCACAGTAACTGCCCCAACAATTTATAACATCTCTGGTAACCTCTTTGCTACAACTGGAGATATTATAACAATTGAGATAAACTCAACAGACAATATCAATGTTATTGCTGCAAACATCACATTAAACAACGGCACAACAATTGCTATGACTGAAACAATACATGAGCGTTTTGCAATAAATCTCACAGCACCAAATAATTCAACTGCAGATATAAGCTACATAATTAGAGCTTATGACAGATATTTGCTAAATGCAACATCAAACAATTACACAATCACAATTACAGACAATGATGCTCCAATAGCAAATGCAGGTCAAACAATACAAATAAACGAAAACCAGATTGTACAATTTAATTCCAGCAATTCTTCTGACAATATCGGCATTACAAGCTATCTCTGGAATTTTAATGTTACGAACAATACTAATTCAACAATAACCAATCCAACTTACAATTATACAATTCCAGGTACATATAATGTAAGTTTACTTGTCAAAGACTCTACAAATAACAATGCAACCGCATATGTTGCAGTTATAGTTGTAGATACAACTAAACCAACAGTATTAAGCACATCTCCAAACAACAACTCAAACAATATTTCAAGAACAACAAATATTATTGTTAATTTTAGCAAAACATTAAACACAGCAGTATTGAACAACAGCATTTTTGTCTATGATGCAGCAAACAATCTAATAAATGGGGAATTATTTTACAACACATCAACAAACTCTACAACATTTATACCAATTATTAAACTAAAACAAAATGAGACATACAAGGTTAATATCACAACAAACATACAAGATACAAGCAGTAATAATCTATCAAACAATTATGTATTTAATTTTACAACAAAACTTCAGGATACAGATAATGATGGCATTGCTGATATTAATGATACAGACAAGGATAATGACGGTATTAGCAATGCAGACGACAAACTAAATGGCAATGCAACAACAATCTACACAAACATTGGTGCAATGACTATGACAATCAACAGCTCGTCAAACGTAAATCAGCAGTTCAAAGACATTGCATTTGTAAAAATATTAAACAATTCTCAAGAACTGCTTGAGTTTTATTTTAATTTCACAAACACAACATTAGACTTAACAAATCTTACAATATACGAAACTAACAACAAAACAACAGGAGAATTAATTATAAATGGATTGGATCTTACAGCAGTTTCTCAGAAAAAAACAGCTTTCTTAACTAATAAAAGCGAATTCTCTGCAGTTTGCATCAAAGATACAGAGATTGAAACAATTGCAAATATCTCGACAGCATGTACAGCAAGCAATGAATACAAAATAGAATGTAATGGTGTTTCACAAAACAGTTACACTTGTACATACAACGCAACAATTGGCAAATATAAAATAACAGGTTTAAGCAATTCAGGAGTAAGACAGATAAATTACACACAGCCGATTGTAGTAATTGAACAAGATGATGGAGGTGGCGGTGGAGGAGGAGGAACAGCAAAACCAACATTAATTGGCACAAAAAACACTTCAAAACCAGGTGATTGTAAAACAAATCTTGACTGCGCTGATGAACAAGAATGTGCTGCAGATACAAACATTTGCACAGCAATCATCTGTCCAAAAGGATACGTTCAATCTCATTTCTGCATAAATTATGAATGCACAGAAAACATTGACTGCAGTGAAAAACAAAACAAAATCTGTTACAGAAATAAATGCAGGCAATGTGCAGAAAACAAAGATTGTGGTGAAGGATTCATCTGCCAGGATTATGAATACACCTGCAAACAAATAGAGATAAAGAAAAAAGAGAAGAAAGAGATAATCAAAGAATTGACAATCTCAATCCTTGAACAAAAAGAAATTTTCTATACAGGAGAGATAATTACAATACAAATGCATGACAATGAAAACAATGCAATTGCTGATGCAGAGATTACTTTGCAATACGAATCAGGAAAAACCCAGCAATCAAAGACAAATAAAGAAGGAAAAGCACAAATAAAGATTGAGGAAGAAGGTTTAATAACAATTTCTGCTGCGAAACAGGAATTCAAGACAACAACAATAGAAATAGAATCAACAACACAATCATTCTTCGCAAAACTCTTTCAAAATATTGAAACTGCAAAATTAACAGCAATAGTATTAGTAATAATTATTCTTAGTGCAAGCATTTTGTTAGCATATTATATGATTAAGCCGATTGAGAGGAAATAATATTATGATAAATAATGAAAAACAAAAATTAGAGGCTAATATCTGGAAATTCTATCTCTTTGACATATTTGAAGCTATGCTCTTTGCTGTTCCAATCATTGTTTTGTTCTGGCAGGAAAATGGTTTAAGCCTGACACAGATAATGATTCTGCAATCGCTCTTTGCAATAGCAATAGTTCTATTAGAATTACCAACTGGTTATTTTGCAGATATGTATGGAAGAAAGAATATTCTGCTTTTATCTGGAATTAGTTTTGTTATCGCTATTTCTATTTATAGTATTGGATTCAGTTTTGCAGCATTTTTACTGGCTGAATTATTTTTTGCATTAGCGCTATCATTATATTCAGGAACAAGCTCTGCATTTGTGTATGATACACTGAAACAGCTAAAAAGAGAAAATGAATACAAAAAAATCTTTGGCAAAGCTAAATATTATGGTTTTATAGCTATGGCATTCTCCCAGATTATTGGTGGATTTGTCGGAAAGATAAACTTTCGGTGGACATTTTATTTGACAATTCCATTTTACCTTTTGACAGTATTCATCACAATATCTATGCATGAACCGAAAAGAAACAAACTCATTGTAGAAAAAAATAATTTCAAGAACCATCTCAGAAAATTAATAAAAATTCTCAAATACTCATTAATTAATAATATAAAGATGCGATGGCTGATTATATTCTCAGCGATTATATACGCAGTAAATTCCGCTGGATTATGGCTTTATCAGCCATACTTCAAGTTGACAGGAATAGACATTGCTTACTTCGGCATTATCTTTGCTTCATTTCAGATTGTCTCAGCAATCTCATCAAAATATGCCCATAAGATAGAAAATAAGCTTGGAATGAAAACTTCATTAATCATTTTGATTCCAATCATCTTCATAGGCTATCTATTGACAAGCAAAATAATATTTTTGTTCAGTTTTGTTTTCATTTATTTCTTTCAATTTGTCAGAGCATTCTCAGATCCAATCTTTTCAGATTACATAAACAAACTGACAACATCAGATATACGAGCTACAGTATTATCTGTACAAAGCTTAGCAAGAAGATTATTATATGCAATTTTGATACCTTTTATTGGCTGGATTGCAGATGTATACAGTTTAGTACAGGCATTCGCTGTTGCAGGAATAGTCACAGCAGTTATTGGAGTAATTGTTTTGTTTATGCTGTATAAGGATGATGTGATATAAGAAAATACTAGAAACATTTAAATATATGGTATAAAACCATAGTACTATGGTTAAATATGGCTAACGAAACAACAGAGATCTTAAAATTATTAATCAGCAAGAAAGAAGAATCGTTTAGTATAAGGAAGATATCATTAATGAGAAAAATAAACTATAAATCAGCATATATTGCAGTAAGAAATCTTGAAAAACAAAACATTATTAATTTAAAAAACATAGGCAATACCACACTCTGCTCTTTCAACAATTATTTTAGTGAACTTGTATTTCAAGCTGAGTATTTGAGAAGAAAAGAGCTTTTTAAGAAAAAAGACTTTTTGATTATATATAACCGGCTTGCAGAGTTAAAGTTCTCATTTATTGCCTTACTTTTTGGCTCACAAGCAAAAGCAACAGCAAATAAGCATTCTGACATTGATATTCTGACAATTGGAGGAGACCAAAAAGCAATCCAAAACGAACTTTCACTATTGCCAGACAAGATTCATCTCACAACTATAACATATGAAGAGTTTCTAATTATGGTCAAAAGTAAAGAATTTACAGTAGTAAGCGAAGCAATTAAAAATAATATTATTCTTCTAAGTATAGAAGAATATTATAGGTTGTTGAAAAATGCTGAGTAAAGAGAGAATAAAAGAAGCTGAAATCAATGTGAATTCTTATTTAGAAGATGGCTTGCTTAAGAAAATCCCTATTGAGAAACTAAAAAAGAGGCATTAAGTTTAGCAGGAATAAAAGCAGATGCATTAATAGAAACATTTGAATTTGAAAGAAACAAGAGGAGTTTTATTCAGTATAATACAATCGAAATAGAAAAACAATCAAAAGCAAAGACATCATTGCAAAGAGCAAAAGAATTTACCAAAGAGATGGAGAAGATACTGATATAATCATTAAATTATTCAACTTTTTGCTCTATAAAATACTCACTTTTATATACCACAACATTCTCCAAAATAACTATGAAATGTCTAGCAATAACAGCAGAAGGACTTGAACAGCTTGCAAAACAAGAAATAAAAGAAATTCTAAACAAAAGCTCGCAATCAAAAAAAACAGCTGTTTTTTTTGAAGCAGAAAAAAAAGAGCTTGTTGAGTTTGCGTACAAAGCAAGAAGTGTAAAAAGAGTGCTTTTGACAATCGCAAACATTTCAATAACAGCTGAAAAAGCAAGAACAATCCAACTAATAAACGCAGCAATAAAAGATTATGATTTCAAAACATTGCTCAACAGCAGCTCTTTTAAAGTTGAATGCAAACGCTTTGGCACACACCAATTTAACAGCTTAGAGATTGCTGGAGAAATAAGCAAGATAATTGCAGAAAAATCAAACGCAGCTATCTCACTAAATGCGCCTGAAGTTATCTTTCACAGTTATATCTATAATAATGATTTATATTTTGGCTTAGACATAGCTGGTTTCAACCTCTCAAAAAGAGATTACAATATATTTCACACACAAAATTCATTGAATGGCGCAATTGCATATTCATTAGTGAGAGATACTAATATTAAAGAAGGAGAAACACTCTTAAACCATTACGCAAATTCTGGTGCAGTTTCAATTGAAGCAGCATTATTTTTTACAAATAAATCAGTTAATTTCTATAAGAAAGATAAGTTTTTGGCAGCTAAACTTTGGAATATAGATCTGAAGCAATTTGACAGGACAAAAGCAACAAAAACAAAGATAATCTGCTATGACAGATTAATGCATAATATCACAGCATTAAAGAAAAACGCTCAGATAGCTGGCATTAACAAAGAATTATCAATTGGCAGAGTTGATACAGAATGGCTGGATACAAAAATTGACAAGAAAAGTGTAGACAAGGTAATTGCAGCACTTCCAATACCTTCAAAAATAATTGGAGAAAAGGATATTGCACCAGTTTACAAAGAATTTTTCTATCAGCTGGATTTCATCCTCAGAAAAAAGCATCTTGTTGTAATTCTTATAGAAAAAGACGAACTTTTAAAGAGATGCATGGATAAATTTGAGATAATAGAAGAAAGGAAAGTAATGCAGGGTTTAAGAGAGTATAATGTTTTGATTATGAAAAGAAAATATTAGTTTTTCATCCCTTCAATATGGCTTACTTTAGTATATCTTCGCAGCGCTTCACGAAAGACATTATCAACAATAACCCCTTCTTTTTCTAATCCTTTTTTCAATACACTGTACAGCTTTTTACCTTCAGTATCAAAATCAGTAAGAATAATTACTTCTTTTTTCAAGAAGATGATTTCATCAATAA
>Ga0209211_10012236_pt1 | contig 10830 bp, 11 predicted proteins | sample RifGroA2_FD_183992 | JGI IMG/M metagenome (GOLD analysis project Ga0209211, IMG submission 183992) | Groundwater microbial communities from Rifle, Colorado, USA - Groundwater A2 (SPAdes) (version 2) | ecosystem: Environmental > Aquatic > Deep subsurface > Groundwater | place: Rifle, Colorado...
AAAGACACGGTTTCTGTGAGCATTCTGCGAACAGGAGAGGAGTTCAACACAAGGTATGCTGTGAAGGAGATACCGCCGACTTTGAGAGAGTTGTTCAAGTAACGGTGTGATGATGTGCGAATTCGATCTGCATTGCAGGAAGGCTTTGCTTGAGGCGAGAGAGCTTTTGAAAGACATCAGCCAAAAGCTCTCTCATTTGCTTGAGCAGAACAGGTTTGAGAGGGATGTTTTTTTCAGGGATGATAAGCGGCATTGGAATGGAGATGATGATTGAGGAGAAACCGACTAATGTCCAATTTTAGGAGTTGATTAAATTGAGCGATGCACAACACGATATACAAAAATTAACCGAATGGTCAAAGAAGCATCCTTATAGAGTTAAATGTATTGAATGCGGCTGCAAATTGGCGTCGGAAGATAAAGAAGATGGATACTGTTACTGGTGTTATAGAAAAAAGTGGCGTGAAAAGCAGTCTTCGGAAGGGAAACAATGATTGAAGAAACAACAATCAGGCAGTTTTACAGAAGGCTCAACCACAAGGATTACGGGCTTACTGAGCTTGTTGCCATAGACAAAACCACGAAAGAAATAACTGCAACTGGCTTCTTTGACAATGAAAATGACTTTGTATCTGCCTGCCGAGCCTATAATCCAAGATGCAATGTCTATGCTGGCAGGAATCCCAGGCCCTTTGGTTTTTCTGGCATCAGGAACTATATGAATATTGTCCAGAAGAAGCGGGCGAAATATGGAGATATAAATCACCTGACTGCTGTGAGCCTTGACATTGATCCTGCGCTGCCAAAGGGAGTGCCAGCCACCCAGCAGCAGCACCAGAAAGCCGTTGATTTTGCCCTGAAGCTCCAGAATGATATAGACGGGGATGTAGATGATTCCGGGAACGGGGTGTATCTCTGGATTGCTTTTGTGAATCCTATCGTGATTGCTGCTGAGAATCTTGGCGCTGTAAGAATGCAGTGCAAGCTCTGGCAGGACCTGGTGAAAGAGAGATACAAGGCAAAGGAGGAGGGATTGCGGATTGACGGCTGCTTTGATTTTTCGAGGATAAAAAGGGTGATAGGGACTTTTAATCACAAGGCTCAAAGGGTTTCTATGTTTGTCAAATGCTCTGAGCCGGATGATAGGGTGAGGAATGAGATTCTGTCTATTGATGTTGAGGAATATCAAAGCATAATGGGGAAAATCCCTTTGCCGCCATTTGCCCATTCTTCGTTTCTGCCGATGAAATTCAGATGCCTTCTGAGGCTGGATTATGAAACCAGGAAGCTGTGGAATAATCCGGATCCTTTAAATGACACTTCACGCCACGACTGGATGCTTGGGATGAGCTGCCTGGAGGCTGGAATTACTGATCCGAGAGAGCTTGCTGCTATTTTGATGAATAATCCGTATGGGAAGTATAGGAGGGATGGGAGGAAGGGGTATGTGGAAGTGACGGTGGGGAAGTTGGTGGAGAAAAAAGAAAGATTTATAAAAACCAAAACTCAAGTTACAAAAATTAATGGAAGGGGTTATCGTTGAGAATCAAGTAAAGAAAAAATATTGGGTATTTGTAATTGCAATAATATGTTTTTTGTTGGGAGTTTTTACTCTTGCTTTTGCTGGTCTTGGTTTAGCCTTTCTGTTGTTGGCAACATATCTTGCCAACAAATCTAATGTTGTAAAGGTAACTTCTGGAAGGAGTGTTGTTCCAAGTATTCTTGTGGTTTTAATATCAATTATCTTATTTAAATTTTATATTGATTCATTTGGTCAATCAACACTTCTTGCTTTTATATGGCTTATTATAGCAATAATCGGATCAATATCTTCAATCAAAATTTATGTAAAAAATAAACACAAATAATGGATGTGAAGTAAAATAATTTGAGTGTGTAGGATTTCACGGGAGGTTTTAAGCGGCTCTCAGACGCTATAGATGCCTGCTCAATATGGTCCGAAGCCCATTCTTGCGTCCAAGAGTGCTTATTGAGGTCCAATATTACAGGTGTTTCAGATGTTTGGCCGAAAAAACAACTTCGTCCACCTCAGAAAATCGCAGAAACATCGTTTTTACATACACTTATATCTCCCGGAGTTTCCTACACACTCAAATAATTTAATACTAAACTTTTTTCCCAAACTCTTGCGCAAACTTGATAAAGTCTGGAAAATCCACTGCTTCATTATTATTTAGATCATACTTCGGTTCGAAAGCCGAATCCCCTTTTTTCTTTCCAAAATTCTGCGCAAATTGAAGAAAATCTGGAAAGTTCACTGCTCCATCTCCGTTAAAGTCAGGTGTCTTGGCTGTCTGTATTGCAATTGTCACCGTGGCCTTTTCTGGATTTACCCTTATTCTTTTCTGTCCGCCATCAGTAGCAAACACACCCGATGTTAAGACCACTTTTGTCTCACCTTCAAACCCTTCTATGATTTCAAATAGAACAAGCCCCAGGCTGCCCGCATTAGCCTCTACTCGTGTCCCTGTAAGTGCTACATTCATTTTCAATATTCCCGGACTAGGAGATGAATGGAAGAATAAAGCATCATCTATCAGGCCGCCACGAGGTAGAGGCTGAACCCTTCCTACCCTGAGTATTGTTGGATCATAGTTCAGAGTAACTTGAAATCCCAAGATACCATTCGCTCCAGAATCCGCTATGATTTCTACTGGCACAAAGTCTTCGGGCTTCACACTGATTTGATATTGATTTTGCTGGCCCACATCAATATTTAAGTCCATGGAAATTTCACCTGAAAATCCTCCGGGAGGTTCAAGCATATTAATCGGAGCAAAAGCCCTGTCGATAGTTCCATCTCCATTTTGATCTGTTTTCAGCCCAAAATCACTTGCCCCGTTTATGTCAAGCGAAGCCACAGTCTGCGGTGTTATTGGCACTTCATTGTAATTCAGGACGATAGGATCTCCTGAAGATTGAGTCATCACAGTTTCAATTTCCATGGTGCCAGTTTCTTTGCCAAAATATTTAGCTGTATAGTTCTGGTCGTTTGGAACATAGTAGGAATAAGCTTTGGAGCCATCTTCCTCCTCAACTTCTAATATCTCACTATTGGGAATCTCACTTACTTTTGTGACCCCGTCAACAAATCCAATTCTATGTCCATTCGTATCGGTTACAAGCATCACTGCAGGGCTGCCAATAGAAAAAGAATTCAATTTTCTTTTATTTTGGTCTTCAAATGTTATCTTGGCTAGGTTAGCTGCTCTTTCTATCACTCCTTCCACCTTTTCGGCTACAATAGCTTCAGCTTTAGTATATTTAAAGCCCTTCTTGCTAATATATTCAAATTTATTATTCCTATAATCAATTTTGGCAGAATTAAAAACTTCGCCATTGTAATTGTTGTCATACATATAAAGATAAGCTATACCCTCAGTAATATTTTCAATAATCTTGAAAATAGAAACGGCATGTCTAATGTTATCTTCTGTCATCATAAAAAGCAAAATCGGTTTATTCTTTTCGGTGATGTTACTTTTTATATCGTTCAAAAGTTGCTTCATATCACTAATGCCAAATCCAAAAGTGTTCGGGAATATCGCTCTTAAAGATGGTTCACTGGTTGAATAAGCGAGATGGTACTTTGAAACATTTTTTATAACATCAGGATTTTCTTTCATCATTTCAAACGTATTTATTGACTTTAAACCCTGCGGTTTTGCATCCCAATCTTGAAAATAAACATTGCTTGAAGCTGCCATCCCAAGACACATTCCATCCCATAAACTAATTCTTATTACCGATGAGAGAGGCAGATTCTCTTTCAAAAGACTTTTAATATCACGAAAAGGATTTGGAAAACTATAGCCGTGTTTTCGCACATCATATGGTTCACCGTTATTGCCGATAACGTAGAACAAATTGATCGCCTTACTTGATTCAATATTAACCGGCACACCATTAATTTCAATAATTCTAGCTTTAATGCCTATGATCTTCGGCGGGGCTTTTAAAACCGCCAATATTTTTTCGCCCTCGGATTTTGAGACAATAATAGGCAATAGTTTGTCAGGCGAATCTGAATAAAAGACAATTTTATGATCTTTTGCATTTTGAAGATTCTTTACAAACACTTCTATGATTAATTGGTCTGTTGTTAGATTGATGTTAGGGTCTATCCGAATATCGGTTATTGACAAATCTGGTAATTGAGGTGTTACATCATTCACCTGAACCCTAATAACCTGAGAAACGGTATCCTTACCATCACTAACTCTAAAAGTTACTTCATAACTTCCAGCCTGATCAGACCCTGGTTTCCACGAAAAGATTTTTGTTGTAGGATCGAATGTAGCTCCTCTTGGTGGGTTTACAACAGAATATGTTAGCGCATCTCCATCTTTATCGGAGGCTGAGATTGTAAATGTTAAAGTTTTGCCTTCGTCTATACTTTGGGCACCAATAGATGAGAATTCTGGAGGATTATTGGATTGAGTAACTGTAACGCTTTTAGTTGTAGCTGCTGTTAGTCCACTGCTATCCTTTACTTCCAACTTTACTGTTTTTGTGCCAGAACTTGAGTAAATATGCGAAGCAGTCTTGGTAGTTGACCAATCAGTATCCCAAACTCCATCATTCTCCCAATCCCAATGGACTTGTAGCTGTGATGTGGGGTCTTTATCATCTGATGAGAAGGAAGCGTCTACACTAAAAGTGGCTGAAGTTGTACCTGAAAGTGGTGAGATGGTAAAAGAGGCAATTGGAGGATTGTTTTGTAGTATGTCGTTCACCTGAATCTTCACAATCAGTGAAACAGTATCTTTACCATCACTAACTCTGAAAGTCACGTCGTAACTTCCAGCCTGATCAAAACCAGGAGTCCACGAAAAGACTCTTGTTGAAGGATCAAATGTTGCTCCTCTTGGCAGATTAGAAGCGGAATATGTTATTGGATTTCCATCCTTATCTGTTGCTGATACTCTAAATTCTAAAGTGTTACCCTCTTCTACGGTTTTATTGTCAATTGGAGATAATTCAGGAGGATTGTTTAGTGGAGGAGGTGGAGTAGTTGTTAGGAAGGGGGACCAGGAAGGAGATTCATCATCAGCAGGATTGTTTGTTAAATTTAGCTGGTTGCTTCCATCACTGTTCATCACGTAGATTTCATCATTGCCATCTCTACTTGAAACAAAAGTGATTTTTCTTCCATCTGGAGACCAAGAAGGAAGCCAATCATAAGCAGGATTATTTGTCAACCTTGTTGGATTGCTCCCATCGCTATTCATTGCATAAATTTCATAATTACCATCCCTATTTGAAGCGAAAGCAATTTTTCTTCCGTCTGGAGACCAGGAAGGATAGTCGTCGTTAGCAGGATCATTTGTTAACCTTGTTTGATTACTGCCATCGCTGTTCATTACGTAGATTTCAAAATTACCATCCCTATATGACATAAAAGCAATTTTTCTTCCGTCTGGAGACCAAGAGGGTAATGCATCACCAGCAGGATTATTTGTCAATCTTGTTTGATTACTGCCATCGCTGTTCATTACGTAGATTTCGTAATCGTCATCTCTATTTGATGTGAAAGCGATCTTTCTGCCATCGGGAGACCAGGAAGAATACCAATCATCAGCAGAATTATTTGTTAACCTTGTTAGATTACTTCCATCACTGTTCATCACGTAGATTTCAAAATTGCCACTCATATCTGAAGTAAAGGCAATCTTCGCTCCATCAGGAGACCATGAAATGTATGTATTGTAGTGGTTATCAGTTAACTTTCTAGGATTGCTTCCATCACTATTCATTACGTAAATGTCAGAAGCACGATCTCTCCAAGAAATAAAAGCAATCTTCGTATCCCTCAAATCCTGGCCATAAGCCTCCCCAATAATATAATCGTCTCCACTTACTACAATGCTTAATAAATTGATTATAAAACCTAATGCTATCCTTCTTTTCATCTTTCTACCCTATTATATGTACATTGATAACAAAACACAAAACCCCACACTCACGCCTTCAGGCGCAAATATGGGGCTTATTCCCGACATCGTACAATTCTAACCGATATTCCCACCGCCGCTCCATAACTCCCTCCCGCTAAAAAGTAGGACAGGGCAACAGCATCAACAAATGCTAAAGTAGCTCATAAAGCCTGTATCGCCAAGCAGATTTTAAACTGGTTCCTGTCCAAACTCATTTTTAAAGGGATTATGTGGAGAGGACGGTGGGGAAGATGATGGGGAAAAGAATCTATAATTTTAATAATCGAAAGAACTCCTAAATCCCCATCTTGTAAGGAAAACCAAATACTTATTAGTAATGACCCATCTATCTACCCACTAAATCCCTAATGAATTATGAACCTCTAATGTTTTTGGGGTTCAATTAGCTCTCTATCTGGAGGTATAACCTTAACGGGATTAAACACACTATCACTATAAAGCTTAAGAAAGTCGTTCAGAACTCGTGCCAAGTTCTCTAAAGAAGTCCTCATCCGCATCGTTATTGCTCCAAGATTATTCATATTTTCACCGAGTAGTCTATATTCACTAATTTCAATTGCGGTCTCAATAGCTGCCATAAGTGCGTCCACAATTTCTGAGTTAGCCCTCCCTTGTTCAATAAAAAGATCAATAGCCTCCTTTGATACGTTCAAAGTGTCAAACATTGTTGATAGCCCACTTTTAGCTTCGGCAAGAAATTCACTTTCTGTTTTAGTTATTACAGCTATAGTTTTAATTTTTCTCAACTCAATTTCTTCAAAGTCTGTTCTTTGGATTTTGCTCTCCAGTGATTTTATCTGTTGTGTCATATAGTCGCAATTTCTTCTTTTTTCAATATACTTATTCTCCAATTTGCCAGTTATGTCATTATATTGATTCAGTGCTCTATTCATTTCTCTCTTGTAGCGTTCATGATTATTGTTTAAATCGTTGTATGTCTTTTTCACAAACAATAGTTCTTCACGAATTTCTCGTAGCAAAGAATCTGCATATGGCCTTTTGAATGTCTGATAGTAATTGGTTTATTACTCGTGCGTTGACGGTATCCGTAGCCGAAGACACTTCTTTTTGAAATGGCTCAAGAACCGCTGGCGCACTTCGAGTTCCACTCTCTTGAGCTTCTATACTGCTATGGAGCATTATCAAAAAAACAACCGAAAACAACGATAATAATTTCATTTTAAATCTCTCTTTATTGTCAAGCTTTTAACAGAAAGATGTATCTACTCAAAAGCAGATAAATCAAACCTGCCTGTAAGTTCTACATTACCTCTTCCATCATATACAAAAATACTAATATCATTTTCTTTCTTTTTTAAACATATAAGCATACTAAGAATTTGGTCTTCGCAAATTTTACGTATAATAGTGCTATCATCACTTATTCCATTCCATCCGCTAACCTTTTTCGCTTTATACTCTACTGGATTTGAAAATGGACTAATCGGATCGGTGAAAAATTTACTTAAAATTAGTTCTTTATATGCCTCTGTCTCTGGGTCTTGTGATGCTGTTATTCCAATATCCTGCACATTTATTTCTGCTAACTTTTTCTTCAGTTCTCTAAAAAACTTGATTAGACCTTGGCGAGATTTATAATTGGTCAAAGTTTGTTTTTTGACAAAGTCATCTACTTTTTGACCAAGAGAATTAAGAGAAGATTTTACATCTGAAAGATTATTTTCCAAAGTTTCAATTTTTTCTTTTACATCATTAGAGCATCCAGCAGCTAAAAAGATACAAGTCAATGTTCCGATAAAAATAAATTTTCTACATAATGAGGCTCTCAAGCCAAGCGCGACTACTAACATAATCGTTTCTCCTCAAGAGGCTATTGAGGGCATCTCTTGCTTCCGCTCAGTTGCATTAGAAATCAACTTGCAGGTCCAGATTTATCCTATTTTTCTTAGAGCAAATTGAGTAGTCTATTCTTGGAGATTTGTTGATTGAAAGATCACTCGATCCGTGTCCGAACACAAATGCGTCAATAAGATTGGCTATATAGATTACAAGAGTAGCACGATAAGAGTAAACTTTATAATTGCGATAATGTTTTAATTCTCTTAATAGTTTATTTTCTCTAAATGTAAAGTCTGTTACTTGATCTTTTAATTGCAATAGGTCTGAAAGCTCATCCTCTTTTTTTTCTGCGAAATAAAAAAAAGTCCCATATCCGCCTGCTGAAGCAAGAAATCCTAGCAGAAATAGTCTGCCTTTCCCTATGCTTTTCATTCGATATTGCCCCCATCCAGGCATTAACGCAGAATGCCAAGTCATATCAAGGCGTCTAATTATATTTTTAAATACAATTTCTTTCCACGAATCTGGCTCAAGTTTTCTACTTCGCGTTAAAACATATGCTCGGAATCTAGGCTCAACACTTTGGCCTGCACTAATTTCCCATAGCTCCCAGTATAATCTAATCTGTTCCAAACCAATTGTCCCCATACTAGCTGTAGAGATTTCCTCTGTTATTTTTGTGCGCTCATTTACTGTTAACTTACTGAAATTTGCTGACACTTCAACTCCCTGTTTGCCTATTGCATCATTGAAGGCATCTATCATAGCTGATCTTTTTGCTTGATCTAAATCTGTCTCCTCGCCGCTGATGCCAACAAAATATTGATGGTGGCTACTATGGGGTATATTTACCAACCACGAGGGCCTCTCGGGATGGGACCTGTCCTTCAAATTTCTTTGGCCAATGGTATGGGCGCAGGATGAGCAAGCCAATGCAAGCGCCACCAGTGATAGGTATAATCTCATTTCAATCCTAATTGAAAGGAGTCAAAGTTTTGAAGTATTACTGTTGTTCTTTAAGTAGCCTATCTTTGAGTTGTTCAAGTACATCTTGTGCAGCCTTGTTATTTTGTTCTCGATAGCGCTTTGCTAGTTCCTCAATAGCTCTTTTTCTATTTTCGTAATAATCTCCTTCTGACATTCTCACCAATACATACACATCATAATAATAATCATAGCCTAAATTTATGCGTTTTTTATATTTCTCCCAATAAGAATTGGAAGGTGAGAGCCCTTGAATGTTCAAATTTTCGGTGATCCAAGAAACTGCATCTGAAGAAAATTGTGACAACCCCTTTTCGTCAACATTAGTCCCTTTAGCAGCTTGATCAAACTCTCCTCTAACTCTTATATTAATCTCCTCAGCGATATTTTTTACTGCTTCGGCCTTTGCTTCTCTCTTGGCAAAGGCTAAGTCCTTTCGATTTGTGATCATTGAGCGAAAGTACATAATGCCTTCTTTGATGTAGAAGTCTTTATCTTCCTTTACCCAATCCTCTTTGTTGTTGCTTGTCTCTACAAGTTTTGTTTCGCCTATTTTCAGAGAACTTGCGCATCCAAGAATCAAAACCATAAAAAGAGGTATTATCCTGTCCATTTTGCCCCCCTACCAGGTCAAGAAGAATAGATGAAAAAACAAGCAAACACCCTGCAAACAGGATGCCTCTGGGATTATGATCATTATAGAGACATAGGCAGTCCCTCCCGCAGAGGATACCTCGCCTTAGATCAAAAGGCTAATCTTATGTAAACAATAAGATACAACCGATTGTCTGGCATTGTCAAGCAGTTTTTTAAAGGGATCCATGAATGTCAACATAAGTTCATATTAAAAAATAAGTTATCGCAATTGAGCCTATTCTCATCCCCCCAATCCTACCCTTTCCCATCCCCCCAAATCCCTTAAAACCTCCGCCTTCCTGCTCTCCCCTATGGAGAACCCCAATCCTTCCAAAGATTTCTTCCTTCCCCAGTTGGAAGACATAACTGTCGTCTCACACAACATCTCCATCCCTCTCAAAGCCCCGCATCCCGCTAAAATCCTGCTGGACTCCATCCTGCCTCACTCGTAAATCCTTTATCCAAACCCTCTCCAATCTCTCAAAGCCCTCATTCCGCCAGCATAACCCAGCACCTGCCCCGCTAGCAAAATCCGACCCCTGCCCTTTACCCGAGCTCTAGCGATATCAGACACCTGACTATAGCGAAATACAGCACCTAAAATAGAAATCTTTAATAACTCCTTCTCAACAACACCGCTGATGCGTCTTGAAATAGATATCAGCGGCCAGATTCAACAGCTTAACTATGACTCTGCTTTGGGCTTCTGGAGAGACAATGGAATAGAAAAAGCAGTCTATTTAAAATCAGAAATAAAGAAAGAAATCATCAGAAAATACAAAGGGCAAGTAATAAACTTAATAGAAAAGCTTCACTGCATTTTAATCTATTACTGCATCAAAGACCACTTGGACAACGTGAGAGAAATCAAAATCTGCAAAGATGTTAGTATAAGAAGATTAAAGAATCTCTTTCCAATGTTGTTCAAAAATCACAACTACCTCAAAGACATAAATATCGAGATAAGAAAAGGCATCGAGCCAGAATCAAAAGCCCATAGAATTGCCTTAAAGACATTCAGGAGAAGAAAATTCGCAAGCTTATTGATAACAAAAGAGATGATAGAAGATGTATTATTCGAGTTCAAAAGAGACTAAGAAAAACTGTAGAATGCAAGAAAAGTAAGAGTGGGCATGCGAAGCATGCAAATCCCGATTATGCTGTGCTTCAAAGCCACACAGCTCCTCCAGGCAACTCTTACACAAGCATACAATCTCACTAAATATTTAAAACTTTCGTCCAAATACACCCAAAATGCAATGCAAAATCTCTTGCCCTTCCTGCAATTCCACTAACACAATCAAAAAGGGCAAAAGGAAAAATAAGCCTTGATAAAGTGGAAGAGCCGAAGGTGCGCGAGCTTCTGGACAAAAAAAACGCAGAGGAGAAGAGAGCAAAGCTGGCAGCAGAGAGAGCTAAATCTGTAGTTCAT
>Ga0209211_10012237_pt1 | contig 10830 bp, 10 predicted proteins | sample RifGroA2_FD_183992 | JGI IMG/M metagenome (GOLD analysis project Ga0209211, IMG submission 183992) | Groundwater microbial communities from Rifle, Colorado, USA - Groundwater A2 (SPAdes) (version 2) | ecosystem: Environmental > Aquatic > Deep subsurface > Groundwater | place: Rifle, Colorado...
TAGAAATTCCTTTTGAAATACCTGGTAATGATTTTGAAAATAAGAAGGTTGCAAAACAAGAAGATTATAAAAATATACAAAATATAAAAATACTTGTAGCAGAAGATGATATTACTAATCAACACTTAATAAGTGCAATTGCAAAATCAAAACAATGGAACTTAGACTTAGTTGAAAATGGGAAATTGGCTGTAGATAAATATCAAAAAAATAATTATGATATTGTTTTAATGGATATTCAAATGCCTGTAATGACTGGAATTGAAGCAACTCAAAAAATACGTGAGTTTGAAAAGCAAACAGGAAAACGAACTCCAATTATTGCATTCACAGCTTATGCAATGATAAACGATAAAAACAGATGTATAAATGCCGGAATGGACGAGTATATGTCGAAGCCAATCAATTTTAAAGAACTTTATAAGATAATAGATAAGTATTATAACAAATAAAATTTAGAATTTAGAGATTTAGGAATTAGGAATTTATTGCGAGAGTAACAGCAAAACTTAACCCAAACAATACCTATCTTCCGACTTCTATATTAATGACCATCAGAAAGAAGCGATTCATAAGGAATTTTTAATTCCTTATTTAGTTTCATAATCATATCAACCGAAAGGTTTATTTGCCTTTTCAATAATTTAGAAATTACACTTTTTGATTTTCCTAAAAGTTTAACTAAATCAACTTGTTTCAGACCATCTTGTTCCATTCTAAATTCTATTGCAGAAATAGGGTCAGGTTTATCAATCACCCAATACCTATCTTCATATTTTTCGATTATAACTCCTAATACTTCCATTTCGTTATAATCAGCATCTTCCTTATTTTCTTTGTGCATTAATAAATATGCACGTTTAAGAGCCTCATTATAATCGCTTTCGTTTTTTATTACTTTAATTTTCATATTAGTTAAATTACATTGTTACTAATTTTTTTCTAAGAATATGTAAGTTCACTTACTTCTAACTTATCGTATTCTTTATGACTGCCAAACCAAATTATATATACAAATTGAATTTTATATTCTATATCAACAACAAGTCGGTACTTATTTCCTTTAATATTAAAAACAACTCTGTGTTGGTTAATTATTGAAGCACTTCCAAATTGTTCTTTTAATTCGTTATGATTGTGCCAATTTGCAGTTTTAACTTCAGAAAGCCATGTTTCAATATGTTTTTTTGCATTAATATAATTAGGATTCTCAATCAGTGTCCTTTTACTAATAATGTTTTTCATGTATCATATTCAATAAGTTTTGTAAGTATTGATAAATTAAACAATACTTGGTTTAACATAATTAATTATAGGCAAAAATACATAAAAGTTTCATGCGGTGCAACTTATTTTTTGACTTTTTATCAAAAAATGAATTCTTATTCTTACATTTGCTTAACCAAAAAGTTGCTTTTGATACTTGAATTTAGGATTTAAAATAATGACAAAATATTTGAGAATCATAGAAACAAAAAAAGAATATGAAGTAGCATTAAAAAAATTTCAAAGTCTATTTCATTCAAAAGCAGGTAGTGATGCAGAAAGGGAAGCTAAACTTTTGGCTCTTTTAATCGAAGACTATGAAAACAAAAATATTCATATTCCTGAACCCGACCCAGTTGAAGCAATAAAATTTATGATGGACAAAGCCAAATGAACCAGAATGATTTAGTAAAAATACTTGGCAACAAAGGCAATATTTCAAAAGTACTTAATCGAAAAAGAAAGCTCTCGCTTGAAATGATTAGAAAATTGAGCAAGTGTTTACATATTCCTGCCGATATTCTTATTAAAGATTATGCTTTGGTTAATGGTTAACGATTAATTATTTTACAGTGTAACAACGCTTCGACGCTTAGTGCAAAGCAATTTAACAATATAACCATTTAACATTCACAACTCGCAAACCTCAAACTTCAAATTCAGAGAAGAAAAATATGAGAAAGCGAGTCGAAGAGAAAGTGATAACCAGCACATTGTCTCACTATCTCACCGTCACACTTTCGCAAATCTCAAACTTCTATCTTCTATCTTCTAAGCTCCAAGTGTAGCAACCATAACAGCTTTAATTGTATGAAGTCTATTTTCTGCTTCGTCGAAAACAATAGATGCTGATGATTCAAAAACGTCTTCAGTTACTTCCATTCCGTCTAAACCGAATTTTTGGAAAATTTCTGCACCAACTTTTGTTTCTTTATTGTGGAATGCAGGAAGGCAATGCATAAATTTAGTTTTTGGATTTCCGGTTGCAGCCATTAATTCTTTATTTACCTGATAAGGTTTCAAAAGATTAATTCTTTCTGTCCAAACCGAATCGGGTTCGCCCATTGAAACCCAAACATCTGTATAAATAAAGTCAACATCTTTAACTGCTGCTTTTGCATCTTCTGTAATTAAAATTTTAGCTCCAGTTTCTTTTGCAATTTCACGACATTGTGCTACTAGTTTTTCGTCAGGTTGTATGCTTTTTGGTGCAGCTGAACGGAAATCCATTCCCATTTTTGCAGCTCCAACTAATAAAGAATTTCCCATATTATTTCTTGCATCGCCTAAATACGCAAATTTGATTTGGTGTAAAGGTTTATCACAATGTTCAATCATTGTCATAAAATCGGCAAGAATCTGAGTTGGGTGAAATTCGTTTGTTAATCCGTTCCAAACCGGTACACCCGAAAATGCAGCCAATTCTTCAACAATTTCTTGTCCGTAACCACGATATTCAATACCATCATACATTCTGCCAAGAACTCTTGCAGTATCTTTTACAGATTCTTTTTTACCCATTTGCGAACCTGTGGGTCCTAAATAAGTAACATGAGCACCTTGGTCGAGTGCTGCAACTTCAAATGCACAACGAGTACGGGTTGAGTCTTTCTCGAAAATTAAAGCAATGTTTTTGCCTTTTAACTTTTGTTGCTCAGTTCCGGCATATTTTGCCTTTTTTAAATCGAAAGATAAATCAAGTAAAAACTTAATTTCCTGTGGTGTAAAATCTAAAAGCTTTAAAAAGCTACGGTTTCTTAAATTGAAGCTCATGGTTAAATTGTTATATTATTATATGGTTAAATTGTTCTATTGTTCTATTGTTCTATTGTTCTATTGTTCTATTGTTCTATTGTTCTATATCTATTTGGTTAAGAGAAGTTTGAGGTTTGAGGTTTGAGGTTTGAGGTTTGAGGTTTGAGGTTGGCTACGCAGTTCATTCCTAAATCTCTAAATTCAAAATTCCTATTATTTATTCAAAACGATTCTAGTTCCTGAGTTTTCTTTTCCAAGTTCAGATCCAGTTGTGATAATTGCCTGTTTTCCACCACCTTTGATGAACTCACGAGCTGCTCTTACTTTTGGAGCCATGCTTCCTTCACCAAATTCTCCATCTAATAAAAATTGTTTTGCTTCGGCAACAGTAACTTTATCTAAAGTTCTTTCTTGTGGTGTATTAAAATTTAAACAAACCTTTGGAACATCTGTTAAAACATAAAATTCGTCAGCACCAATTTGATGGGCAAGGAGTGAGGATGCTAAGTCTTTATCAATTACTGCATCTATTCCTTGAAGTTTATTAGGAGAAACATAGAATACAGGAATTCCACCGCCACCAACAGCAATAACAATTTGTCCATTACGTGCTAAAGTTTCGATAGATTTTCTGTTTCCAATACGGAAAGGTTTTGGCGAAGCAACTAATTTTCTCCATCCACCTCTTTTTGGATCTTCTTTATATACTGCATTTGGATTTGCTTTTTTGAATTCTTCAACTTGCTCAATTGAGTAATATGGACCAATAGGTTTAGTCGGATTTTTAAAAGCAGGATCGTCTTTATCGACCAAAACTTGAGTAACCAGTGTAATAATATCTCTGTCGATTTTAACTTCTTCCAGAACATTACGAAGTTGTTGTTCAATCATATAGCCAATAAATCCTTGGGAGTAAGCTCCACAAATATCTAATGGCATTTCAGGGATTCCATATACAGAAGCACCAGCATTATTTTGTAATAAAATATTTCCAACTTGTGGACCATTTCCATGAGTTATAACTAAATTATAATCTTGTTTAATAAGTTCAAGTATATTTTTACATGTGTTATATACATTTTCCTCTTGTTCATCAATGGTGCCTTTTTGACCAGCCATTAAAAGAGCATTTCCGCCTAATGCAACAACTGCTAATTTTTTCATAATTTTAAGATTTAAAATGGAATTGCAAAACTATAATTTTTTTTTGAAGGCAATAGTTTTAATATCGAATTTAATTTAATGTTTATAAGCCGCTGCAATTAACATAAAGTCAACTATAACCAACGCAGCCATAGCTTCAACAATAGGAACTGCTCTAGGAACTACACAAACGTCGTGGCGACCTGTTATCACTATTTCAGTAGCTTTTCCATCGGTGTCAACAGTGCTTTGTTTTTGCAATATTGAAGCTATTGGCTTAAACGCGACACGGAATAATAAGTCTTCGCCATTAGAAATGCCACCCAAAAGCCCTCCGGCATGATTTGTTCTGGTATGAATTTGCTGGCTGGATTCAATAAATTCATCATTATTTTCTGAACCTTTTAAAGATGCTGAATTAAAACCTTCACCAATTTCAAATCCTTTAACTGCATTAATTGTCATCATTGCGTGAGCAAGTCTGGCGTGGAGTTTATCAAAAATAGGCTCTCCTAAACCAATTGGTAAATTTTTAATATTGCAACTGATTATTCCTCCGCAAGTATCGTTTTGTTCACGAATCTCTTTTAAGTGTTTTTGGATTTTCAAATCTGTTGATTTGTCAGGACATCGTGTAACAAAAGAGTCGGCGAAATATGGGCTAGGAGTGAGGCTCATTATTTCTAATTTAATATCACCTATTTGTGTAACAAATCCTGCAATTTCGATATTGTATGAGTTTAATATTTGCTTTGCAATGGCTCCAGCAAAAACCCATGATGTTGTTTCTCTTGCCGAGGCTCTGCCTCCTCCACGATGGTCGCGAATTCCGTATTTTTTAGAATAGGTGAAATCGGCGTGCGAAGGACGGTAAATGTTTTCCAAGTTATTGTAGTCAGCAGCCTTTTTATTGTTGTTTTTTATAAAAAAAGCAATTGGCGTTCCAGTTGTAACTCCATTATATAATCCAGAAACAATTTCGAAGTCGTCGGTTTCGCTTCTTTTGGTTTCAAATTCAGAACTTGGTCGTCTTCTTTCGAGTTCTTTTTTTATTAAGTCAAAATCGATTTTAATATTAGAAGGACAACCATCAATAATTCCACCTATGGAATCGCCGTGAGATTCGCCAAAAGTTGTTAGTGTGAATAATTTGCCAATACTGTTGCTTCCCATTATTTCTGAATTATAAATTTTTTAATTACTGATTTTTCATTTTGCGAAAGACTGCAATAGTAAATTCCGTTTGGTAATTTGTTAAGAAGTATTTTTTGCATGTTTGTTATATTATTTAATGAAATCAATAATTTACCTGTTGAATCAAATATTTGTAATTTATTATTGATTGATAATGATTTAAATTGAATATTTAAAACATCTTTAGCAGGGTTTGGAAAAATTGAAAAATCTGATTTCATTTCAGAAATATTTTTAATACCTACTGGTAATAAATGAGAACTGAAAGCCCCATTTCCATGAGTCCCAACAGCAATCAATCCATCAGATGCACGTGTTTTAATCATTTCGCAAACTACATTACCAATTACATCAGATCCTGCCTGAGTCCAAACGGTTGAATCTGCCACAAGATTAGTTGTATAAAACATTCCAACACTTGTTGCAAGCAGATAATATGTTGAATCGCCTCTTGGCATAATTGAAGCCCATCTGCACGATGGTCCAGTTCCTGAACCACTTGCATTTTGTTCAAGATTTCCGGCAACTTTAATCCAGTTTGTTCCACCGTCTTCAGAATAAAATACACTGTAAACACTGTAATTTGAATAAACAATCATTACTTTATTTGCATCATCTGGATTTATTGCAATGCCACTAACAGTTCCGTTTGGAAAAAATGTAGTATTATTTAAAAGTGTATGAACAGGATCGCCAGTATTTGCATTATCAATTCGATATACTTTTTTTGCAGTTGTTCCATAATATACAACATTTGCTGGATTTCTAGAAACAGCTATTGATGTGATATTAACTGTATTATAATTTGCAATTGCACCCATCTTGAACCAACCTGTAGAAATTGAATCGTAATTTCCAGCTAGTGGAATATAATTTAAGCTATCGTTTCGCCATAAATATTTACCGGCGGCAACATACATTATATTGCTATTGTTTGGGTCTAATTCAAATGGATTAATGAATTGGTAACTATCGCCACCAATTGGGTCAATTCTAGCAAAATCTGTTGGATTACCATCGTTGTCAAGTTTCATTTTATAAACTTTACCATTTTGAATCGACAAATAAAATGTATTTCCATCGTTTGAAATTGACATAAATGACCCATCTCCATTTAAAGGCATTGTCCATGGTGAAGTTAAATTAGTGGTATTAGTATAAAAATTCCCATTGTCTTGAAATCCAGCAAGAAACTTGTCGTTTTCATTATTTTCATCAATAGCGATTGTGTAAATTTGAGAAGTTAAATAACCATTGTTTAATGAAATCCAAGATACTGTATCAGCTTTGCAATCAAGTGTTTTAAATACTCCACCATCGTTGGAGTTAAATAAAATATTAGGATTTGATGGAGAAAATAATAATCGATGTTGATCGGGATGATGATTTAAGTAAACTTTGAAATTTGGAAATGTTGTTCCAACTTCATAACCACCAATTTGTTTGACATTATTAGGTGTTGTGAAACCATCTGTTGATCTATATAAGTTAGTTCCTCCAATAAAAACAACATTTGGTTCATCGGGTTTAACTGCTAAAGTTAAATCATAAGATCCTTGTGCATAAAAATTATCGAAGCTAGAAACTTGATTATTAGGAATATTTGAAGATAAATTAACCCAAACTCCATTTGTATCAGCACCATTACCAGCCAAATATGTATATTTATAAAGGCTATTCCATTCTGTATCTCCAACAAAATTAGTGCTTTGTTGACCAAATCCAGGAGTTACACCGAGAAAATAAAGTTCGTTTTCATTTGATGGATTAATTGCAATAACAATTCGATTATATGATGTAGGAAAATCAGATGGAATTATTCTAGTGTAATTTACACCATCTTCGGAACGCCAAATTCCTCTTTTGCTTCCTTCAGAACTAATAGTTGCATAAACAACGCCAGTAGTTGTTACGGCTACATCAGTAAAATATGAAGTTGTTACTCCACCTTGTAGAACTGGAGTCCATGTTGTTCCATTATCGGTCGAACGATAAATTTTTGCTTTTACAGCAACATAAATAATATCGGCAGTATCGTTAGAATTATCAAGTGCAATATTCCAAACTAAATCAAAGTTGTTAGTTAGTTGTGGACTACCTGTAGCAGTAGATATTACAGATTGCCAAGTAAGTCCATTGTCAGAAGATTTAAAAATCCCATCTCCAGTAAAAAATGCTGAATATGATTCGCTTGCAGAATTACCATAAGCTTCACCGGTTCCAAAATACCAAGTATTTGTTTTTCCAACTCTTTTATCTTGCACTAAGCAAGTTACATTATGTAGTTGGTCATTTGCAGTAGTTTTTACCCAGCTTTGTCCTCCATCAGTAGATCGCCACATTCCGCTAGAAACTCCACCAGCTAAAATTATATTTTCATCATTTACATCTAATTCCATTGCTCTGGTTCTTCCTCCAACATTCCATGGTCCACGAGCCGACCAATTGAAAATTGTATTTTTTTGATACAGATCGTTTGGAAGTTTTTTAGCAAAATCCAATTCTTGCTTTCTTATATTTGCAGGAATTTGCCCTGTTTCTGGGTCTTTTAAACGATTAAAATCCCATTCAATTCTGCTTTGAGGGTTTGATAAGCCACCGTTATTTGGTTGCGTTACTTCAGGTTTGTTTTTGCACTGCTGAAATAGAATGCTTGTTGCTATTAAAAATAATATTGTAAAATTCTTGTGATTAATCATTTGATTGATTTTTTAATTGTTTGAAGTAGTTTCAACTTTATAAATAACATCACGTTCTTTCAGATAATTAATCATAAAATTGAAATTTTGTTCATTTATTCCAAGGTATTCTGGGGGACAAATTCCAACTCGATTGAAATCGCCATTCAAAACTAAATTTGCTGCTGCTGTACAGGTATATCCTGTGGTTCTTGCCATCGAAATTGTATTAGTTTTTTCGTCGTATTTATCGTATAAATTGTAAGTGTATTTTATATTTTTTCCATTTTCACTTCCGTCAATTAGTATTCGCATTGCTGTAAAATCGCCTTCGCCCGGTTTGAGTTTCCATTTTGGAAATAAAAGTTTTGCAGTCACATCAATTGGTCTGATTTTAACTCCTTTAACTTCAATTTCTTCGTATGAGAAGAATCCAGAATCACGTAATACTCTCAAGTATTCGATGGCTCCGGGGAATCGCATTGTTTTCTCAATCATGTTTGGAATATTCATGGTTTTAATGAGCGAACGAAGTCCGTCAGAATTCCAAGCTTCTAAAGTTCCTGCATTTTCAAAAAACAAATGTTCAGGGTCGGAAAGTGCTTCGCGAATAATTACTTTTCCATTCTCGACATAACGAGCAGGACGGATATATTCCTCAATTACATCAATTGGCGAAAACACAGCTTTATATTCGTAAGGCCATTCACGAACCAAAGGTAGTCCTCCAACAAAGCATTTGTAGTTTTCTATTTTCATTCTTTCGTTGTGGTAACCAAGAATTATGTTTCCCATTCCGGGTGCTACTCCGCAATCAACAATAGCTGTAACATTGTGTTTTTTAGCTAATTCGTCTAGTTCAAACAAATCTTCCGGAAAAAATGATATATCAACAATGTTTTTATTGCTTTCAATCACATATTTTACAGTTTGAAAGCCCATAAAGCCTGGAACTGCTCCAATTACTAAATCATAATCTTTAACTAAATTTTTGACAGTTTGTTCGTCAGATAAATCAGCAACTATTGTTTTAAGACAGTGGCTTTCAAATAATTTATTTAATGGCTCAGGATTAATATCAACTGCGGTAACATCGTGATCTTTAGACAGGTCGAGAGTGATGGCGTTTCCGACTAAACCTGCTCCAAGAACTATGATTTTTTTCATTTTTGATAATATTTATTTATTTGTCGTAAAGGTAAATTTTGTAATATTAAATCACAAATGGATTTATTGAATAGTGCTCAATAAGTCAGAAAATTCACGAGTTCCTTTTAGTTGATTAAAAGCATATTCATTTTGAATTTGAGCAATGTCGTTGAAACCTAGCTCGATAGCTTTGCTAAGGTTTTCAATTGTAGCATTTCTATTATTCAGCAAACCGTTTAAACATGCTGAGAAATAGTAATAATCAGGATTGTTTTCTGAAACATTTTTGTAAACAAACAACGTGTTTTTTAATAATGAGATATTTCCTTGTTTAGTTGCAGAATTGCAGTTTGAATAACACATAATTCCAAGGAAATTTTTAATTCTGTAAAACAATTGACCTTTTAATGTATTTTTATCAGATTTTTGTTCAATATTTTTCAATTCAGAAGCCCACCATATTGTGTCTTTAGCTTGAAACGCACTATAGTAGCTTTTTTGAATGGCTAATTCCAATACTTTTAAATCTTCAATTTCTTTAAGAGCATTTTTAACTTCATTTTTGGTTTTTAAATCGTTGAATTTTTTTGAGAAACCAGTAATGTCAGTTAAATTATTAATATAGTTAATAAGTGTAAGTGTTTTTATATAAGCTAAATAAAAATTATTTAAGCTTTCATGGTTTTTTATTTGATTTTCAAATATCGAAATAGTTTGGTTTATAATTTTGTCATTTTTTAAAATTGAATTATTTTTCATTGCATTACATTCAAACCAAAGAACTGCTTCTTCAAACAGGCTGTCAGATGGCCATTCGTGAATTCCATTAAAGTTTGTTATTTGATAATTTGTATTTAATTTATTTAGAATTGGTTTCAAATTCTCAAATTCAAGGTAATTAAAGTCTTGATTGCCAACAATTCCCAAGAAGTTAAACTTGAGTTTGCCAGATGGTTGGAATGGAAAGCTGGCACCACAAGCAACTACTCCTTTAACTTTTGTGGTTTCATAAGCCGAAAGAATGGCGATTCTTGCACCACCTGAAAATCCCATTGTGTATATTCTGGAAGTGTCAATTTGTAGTTTTGAAATTGCATCTCTGAAAGTATTTGAAATAATATTTGAGTATTCCTGTTGTGGAAGTCCATTTTTTGAATTATTTGAGCCAACAGTAATGTAATTGTACTGACTAGAAATTTTCTTGTATTTTTCAATTGGAAAACTGCCTTTTGCATGTGAATCGAAAAAGAAAATTACAGGATATTTTTTTGTAGAATCGTAGTTGTCTGGCAAATAATAAGCATAGTTAATATGTGAGTTTTTAACAGATTCGTAATGAATAGAGTTTTTTTTTATAGTTTGCTCATTATTAATGATATTTGTTGAGCTATTTGTTGTTTTTGTTTCAGTATTTTGACAACTAATAAAAGCAATTGAAAAGAATAAAATACTTAATTTTTTAGGCGATAATTTCATCTGTTTATAATTTTATTAGACGATGATTATTATAATTTTTTTTGGACAGGATTAACAAGATTAACAGGTTTGAGCTTGTAAATCCTGTAATCCTGTCTATTTTTTTTGGTTTGTCAAAAATATAATCATTCCCTTGTGTGTCTTTTTTTAGTCGTGAATGTTTCATCTG
>Ga0209211_10012239_pt1 | contig 10828 bp, 9 predicted proteins | sample RifGroA2_FD_183992 | JGI IMG/M metagenome (GOLD analysis project Ga0209211, IMG submission 183992) | Groundwater microbial communities from Rifle, Colorado, USA - Groundwater A2 (SPAdes) (version 2) | ecosystem: Environmental > Aquatic > Deep subsurface > Groundwater | place: Rifle, Colorado...
CTGATCGTATTCTTTTCTGAATTCATTGGCGAGCCAGTATTCAAGAGAAGAAACCTCTCGCTCATGCTGTTCTTTTGGGTATTGTTCTGGCATAATTAAAAGTTTAACTAACACGAGGCGAAGCCTCGTAGTACAAAAATCTTTGTTCGTATTGTTCGTAACCAGTTCGTAGTTCGTATAATATTTATTCCTCCCTCCGAATATCCGCGCCGAGTGCAGCCAAACGAATTTCAAAATTCTCATAACCGCGATCAAGAATTTCCACATGATTAATGATTGTTTCGCCTTGTGCCACGAGCCCGGCCAACACAAGCGTTGCTCCGGAACGAATATCTAAGGTGGGCATTTCTCGGCCAAAAAGCTGGCTTGGACCACTGATCAAAACTCGATGCGGATCGCAAATAGTGGCATTCGCTCCCATTTTAATCATTTCATTTATATGACCCATGCGTCCTTCAAAAAGCGGATCATGAATCAAAGTTGTCCCAACGCATTGCGTGGCTAAAACTGAAAATGGCGCTTGAAGATCAGTGGGAAATCCTGGAAATGGCATGGTTTGAAGTTTGAACGCTTTTAAATCATTGGAAGCGCGAACGCGCAAACTATTTCCATTTACTTGGCAATCAACACCAATCATTTTCAACTTTTCAATTGTACTTTCCATATCAAACAAAACAATCGGTGAAATTTCAACATCGCTACGCGTTGCCGCCGCTGCCACAGCAAAAGTCCCCACTTCCAAATTATCAGGAGCAACTGTATATTCCGCGCCGTGAAGTTTTTCTTTTCCAATAATTTCAACAATATGCGTTCCGGTTTCTTTTGCTTCCGCGCCCATAGCGTTTAAAAATCCCATTAAATCACGCACCGAAGGCTCGACTGCCGCGAGTTTAATCACAGTGCGTTCCGGAGTAAGTGCCGCCGCCATCAAACCATTTTCCGTGGCACCAACTGAAAATTCTGGTAAAATAATTGTGGCTCCGCTAATTTTATCCGCAAATAAATGATAACCATCCATTACCGGCTCAATTGTCGCGCCTAACGCGCGCAAAGGCACCCAACTCGTGTCTAACGGCCGGCGGCCGATATTATCTCCACCTGGTTCAGGAAGTGTGATATCATGAAAGCGAGCAAGCATTGGTCCTAATAGCGCGATAGATGACCGCATGGCCTTAACCGCACCCTTATCAAGGGTTTTAAGAGAAACCTGATCGCATTGAATTCTTAAATCATGGTCACCGTCCCAGCTGATTTTAGCGCCTAAACTACCTAGCAAATCAACCATACGAAGCACATCCCGCACGCGCGGAACATTGTGCAAAATGCATTCCTGTTCAGTTAAAAGAGTGGCAGCAATCAATTTGGTGGCCGAATTCTTCATTCCATTGACCAAAACACGGCCATTTAACCGATTACCGCCATTTATAATAAGTTTTGCCATATGAAAGTATTATAATCGAGAAAATGGATCTGGGCAAGTTAACATGAGCTTCTTAGGTTTTTAGCTTATTAGCTTTTTAGGAAAAAGGGGAAATAGTTAAAAATTATAAATATAAAAAATCTATCATTTCAGCATATAGTTACAAAAAATTTTGTATTCCCATACATCATCTTACTCAATCTTGATCTTACCTAAAAACCTAAAAAGCTAAAAAGCTACAAGCTGCACCACCCCACACTCTTATGACCTACACCACCCGTCGCATAATTTTCTACACTTTCGCTGTTCTATTTCTCATAGCAGCGCCAGCTTTAATCCTTTTTACTGAAGGATTTCGTTTTAATTTACAAACCGGCCGACTTGAACGTTTGGGAGTACTCGTAATTAAATCCAAACCAGAAGAAGCGACAATTACTTTGAGTAATAAAATATCAGAAGAAAAAACACCGGCCAGTATTAAACTTCCGGCTGATGATTATCCTATTACTGTTTCCAAAGAAGGATATAGCTCATGGACAAAACTTCTTCCGGTACGCAGCCGCTACACCACCTTTATTGAAGATGTTTTATTATTTAAAAACACTGAACCAAAACAAATTATCAATGATTCAATTATTGGAAGCGCCTTCTCATCTGATTTGCGCTATATTTTAACTGCTAATAAAAATAATGAAATTGCCATTTATGACATAGCGCGCAATTCCAACACTGTTTTAGAAAAAATAGAAAATGCCAAAGAAATTACAAAATTATCATTTTCTCCGGATAATTCTTCCGCTACAATAAACTATACCACCACTTTAGGATTAAAAATATTACATAGTTGGGCGCTTGGATCAGGCGAACCAACACTTTCCTCGGCCAATATATCAAATCTTGGTTTTGACGAATTAGTTTTGGCAAAAACTTCTGGTACTTTTTCCGGTGTAAAAAATAATTTTTTATACACCCTTAATATTTTTACCAATCGCTTGGATAAAATAACAAAAAGCAAATCGCCATTCTATTTCCGTGGAACTAATGTTTGGAGCATTGACAATGAAACTTCTTTGCCTTTTGTCTTATATTCACAACCGGGAAATCTGAATAATGAACCACAAGCCATTCTTTCTTTACCACAAGACAAATATTCTTTTGGAGAAATTGAATCGCCTTATTTACTTTTGCAAGCAAAAAATTCAAAAAGAATTTTCTTGATTGATCCGCAGGAACCAACTACGCCTGTTTTGGATATTCAAGGAACCCGGTCGGCTTTTAGACATAATCGCGACGGTGAACTGGAATTATTAAGTTGGGATGATTTTGAAATATGGCGTGGCAATGCCGCTCGCAACACAACTGAACTTTTATGGCGACAAAGCAATCCACTGCTCGGTGTGGCCTGGCATCCGCTTGGCGAATATATTTTCTTTGCTACTAAAAATGAAATTTACGCACTGGAGTTGGATAACCGCGATACCAAAAATATCACCACTCTTTTCTCGCAGGAAAATGTATCTATCACAGATTTCGCCATTGATCCAACCGGTAAGAAAATTTATTTCTCCGTGGCGGGCGAATCCGGCGCTGGGGTGTATGAGCGAGAATTATAAAACACTAGCTGGTAAAATCACAAATTCCAAGCACCAAATTCCAAACAAATACCAAATTCAAATTTAAAATTACAAACATGTTTTTAGTTTTAAATTTGTAATCTAACATCTAATGTTCAAAACCTTATTCTCAAGTTCTTAAGAACTTGAGAATAAGAAATTTAAAAAGCGGTGGAATAAACCACTGCTTTTTGTTTTAAATTTTGACCACAAATTTACTTGCTAATGAAATATTACGAGTAGGACGGCCCCTTATGGGCCGCGTCATTGGCGGGGTACAAGCCCCCGCACTGCTTCTTCTTGTTTTGGATTTGTAATTTGTAATTTTGAAATTGTTTGGTATTTGAAGTTTGGTGCTTGGAATTTCTATAACTTACAGCTTATGGCTTATGGCTCTACTCCCCACAACCCATAACCTATCCACTATAATTCTACGACCGCATGATCCCCTACAATTAACTTATGACCTTGAGGAAATGAATCATTGAGATTTGAAACACGAGCTTTAAAACCCAAAATACTGTCAACAATCCGGCGCGGACAAGAAATCTCGGCTTCATCAAAAATTATTGAGTGTTCAATTTCCGCGCCACGAATCACAACTCGGTCTCCAATTGAAGTATATGGTCCAATATAACTATCCTCAATCACGCAATCATCACCAATAACAACCGGACCGCGAATCAAAACATTCGGACCGATTTTTGTTCCTTTTCCAACCTTAACCCGTCCTTGAATTCTCGCATCATTATGAGTATCGCCATTATTAGCAACATCACGCGAAGCAAATTCGCTCAACACAAGTTGATTTCCTTCTAACAAATCTTCCGGCCGACCAGTATCTTTCCACCAGCCGGTAATAACTTCATAACCAACATTAAAACCATCATTGATCAAAAGAGTATGAATATCGGAAATTTCATATTCCCCTCTTCCTGACGGTGCAATGCGACTGAATGCATCAAAGAAATTTTTATCATAAATATAAATTCCGGTAACCGCGTATTGGCTTTTTGGATTTTCCGGTTTTTCATCAACACGAATGATGCGTCCGTCTTTCATTTCCGGAACACCGAAACGACTGAGACCGCGCGCCAATGAAAATGCTAAAAGACAATTCAAATTTTCATTTTCAAATTTATCACGAAATCGTTTGAGGTCGCCCAAAATAATATTATCACCAAGATAAAACATAAATGGTTCGTCGCCCAAAAAATCATGCGCCATGTTGACGGCATGAGCAATTCCTAATGGCCCACCTTGCTGTTCAATATAAGAAACTCTGGCGCCAAAACGACTGCCATCGCCAACCACACGCGGAATTTCCTGTTCCCCTGGATTTATGATAATCCCAATTTCATTGATACCGGCACCAACCACTTTTTCAATAGCATAAAACAACATCGGCTTTCCAGCGATTGGGATGAGATGTTTATTGATAGTGTGGGTAATTGGCCGTAAACGGGTAGCCCGTCCGCCGGCGGTAATTAGCGCTTTCATAGATAGGTTTTAGGTTGTAGGTATTAGGTAGGGCAGATAAAATAGTCAACAGAAGGACGAATAAATCGTCGTCCCGAACTATTATAACACTTATTTCTGCGAGGGTGAGGGATCTCTGCGAAAATAGTCAACCTGTAAGGGTTAGGCTGTTTTAGACCAAAAGAAATACAAATGGAAAGCGATTTGAGTATAACACAACATACCTTCTCACAAAAAGTCACAGATGTACACCATTTTTGTTCACAGGTTATCTACGAGGCTTGACCTCATATTTTACACACCATCTCCCTCTTTAATCCTAATAAAAAAATCTCCACCGTAACTCACGATGGAGAAAATCTTACGAATCCTTGTAAACTAAGATGTAGTTATAGCTTATTCCTTGCTGATTTAGACCGTTTTTTCATTTGTTAACATTAAATTTTTTCTTTCTGAGCTGACGGTGTGTCTTAATCCTTTCTTTCCATTCTTCCCATGTTGGTTGGATGTATGGAACAGTTACCGAAGAAAACTTTGCACCTTCCCAACCAGATAATTTTTCCAAGGGTTCAGTATCTTTAATCACAAAACCAGTTGCTAGAGCAACGTTGCTAATAGAGTCTACAGAATCATAGGATAATTCTGATCTTCCCCATCTCCCCGTTGATCTAAACATTGGTATCCAGCAATGACCATAACTTGAATACCTCTCTTGTTCAAAAATAATTTCATCACCAGGACAGTGCATTCTAAGTTGACAAGGACAAGAAAATCTTTCGGGATTTGTGATAAGAATCGCCAGCGCCGATACAACACCAAGACCAAACTCGTTATTCATTAAACAACTATAAACTTTAGCGACATTTTCATGTTGTCGGAAATAACCAAGTTGAGCAGGAATAATCAGAATTTCACTTTTTTGTTTTCTTTCAATTCGATCAATTGCATCTTCTGTTCGGTAAGTAACTCGCGGATGTACTTTTTTTGAAGACGAAGGCAACTGATTAGATGATTCTCTGAAATAACTCCTTAAACAATCTTTAACAAACAATTTAGACCTTGGGTTTTTAAATACATTTAACAATAACTCAATGGCAAGACGATATTCTTTGCGAGGATTATCTATCATTTTGGGGAAGTGTTTTCTAACCAAAGCTTTAACAGATGGAATTGCAAACCACCCTTCAGCTAAAAAAGGAAGTTTTGGCAGTTTATTTGCAAACCTTAATGCTTTTCTCGGATCTAAATCCAAAACAGAAGCAAGTACTAATATCTGTTCTATAATCGGTCTTGGACGACCATATACAGGCGGATATTCGTCTTTATACCATTCCGAACCGTCAAGTTTAAAATCCCTATAGGATGTACTTAACAGTCGTAAATCAATCATGTCGCTAACTAATAGATCTATTTCATATTCTAACATTTTCTCTCCCTTCTTTGTATTTTTTTTACATTATCTTTTTTCAATTGAATCTGTGTGGTATTTAGTATGGTTTCTTACCTCCTTTTTTCAATAAAAAAATAGTTTCTTGTTATCACAAAAAGCTAGAATGAAAATTATTTCGCAGTCGTACAACCTCATTCATCGCCCGATTGATTACATCACCCCGACAAAATGGATTACAGAGTCTAATATCAATCTTGTTAAGAATTTCTGTTTTTTGTTTCCAGATCTCGTCCAAACTAGTTATCCGAAGATTGCCCAACGACCATTCCGGACGTAATGTTAGCTCGCAACACGAATATACTTGAGCATCAGCGCCAATAATGGTAATAAAATACGATGAATAACAAGTAGTGTATGGCCTAAGGTCAGTATCTGCAAAATGTTCATACTTTTGCCAAGAAAAAACCACCTGAATCTTATCAGAATATTGTTTAATCAAGTCGTTAGCAAAAGACAAATTAATGGGAGTGAGATCCCGTTGAAACGGTCGGAATTGCGCATAATCAAGTCCGACATCACTACTCACCTTAATAAACTGTTCCATCTCAAAAACATCCATTGTTTCATGACCAGTAAGATATCCAGCTCCGATAACACAATGAGAACCTGTTTCGTGCTTTACTTTGACCAAATAATGCAAATTTCTTAACACTCGCTCAAAAGATTGTTTACCCAACCCCTGAACAAGCTGAAACATTCGGGTAGTGCCGGCATTAAGAGAAACGCGCAAAAAATTTGAAGCTTTGAGTACTCGATAAAGATCAAATTGATCTAGTAATAAACCATTGGTAATGATACCGACTTTGAGGTTGCTTGCGTGAGCATATTCAATTGCATCAACCACTTGCGGATGACAAAAAGGTTCACCACCGCCGCTAAAAACCACAGATTTAGCGCCAAGCTTGCAAGCTTGATCAATATAACTTGCTACTTCATCCCAAACCAAACTCTCTTTACCCCGCCTCGAAAAAAAAACACGCTGGACAACAAGCATTACATTTGTTGGTTAAATGAAGCTAAAACGAAATCAGTGTTTCTGACTCACGATTAAGTAGTGCTGTAATTCTTTCTGGATGACCCAATAATTTCCAATCATGAAAACGATTAGCTTCATCCTGTTTTCTTTTATCCATATAATTTCCTCCTTTTAAAACCACCGTAACGGCAGTTTTTATTTTGACTGTTTATGATTTTTATAGATAATTAATTCCTTAAAATAATTGGAAAATAAAAAACGTCAGAATTATAGGCACTACCTTTTATCAAGGTTATATGCCCACAATTCTGACGCCTCATTGCGTTGAATGTGGAAAATTTTTTGAAGAGCAAATCTTCACCAGGAAGACTTGCTAATATACCACATAAAGCTTCTTTTGTCAAGTTCTTGACCACCTGAAAAGCTTATATTTTTCTAAAATTAGCCAATTTAATCTTGACTAAAACGATAAGAGTTTGATGCGTGATAATTGTAAGACGCTCTCAATTTTTCCGCTTCTTTATAATATTTTTTTGACATTTCTTCTTTGTTGCTCACACTGGCTATTGCTCCCAATAATTCTTTAGCTATAATAACAACATTCGGATAAGCAAATTTTTTTCCTTGACTGTGAATATTTTTTGCTAATGACAAAGCCTGTAATAAATATTTGTCTTGATCAACAGCCGGACTTTTTTTAGCTTGATCAAACAACGCCGCGGCAACTTCAACATCAGCACGCAAAGCATCGGCTTCATCACAATAAGCCCGAAAATTTTTACTATATTTTTTAAAATCAATGATTCGTTCCTGTGGCCGCAATGTTTTTTCATCACGTTTTCCTTTATGATCAGATAAACCAAATTTAATACGAAAAGGAACAATCTTGTCCGGACCTTTTTTCGCCAGAGCAATAGCCTTTTTGTTCAACTCAATCGCTAACTCATATTTTCTTTCAAGATCAGCTGACCATGATGCCAACTCATGTATCATCAAGGACTTAGCAGAATTGTCTTTAAACAATTTTTCATTATCAATAACCAACTGCTTTAACTGATCTTTAATTGGCTGGTCATAAAGTCGATGAGCAGATGTCATGTATTCCCAAATTAAATATTCTGATATTTTATTTTTATGAATAAATAAAATTAATTCTCGTCCATTTTTACAAATAGACATAATGTATTTATAACTATTCATCAAAATTTTTATATAAGAATTATCTGTGCCACGGCGAATACCAAAACTACGAACCAGTCCTGGTTCTTTTAGCAAAGCAACCACTTTTTCTTCTTGATTATTCTCAAGAGCGATTTTTAACTGGCCACATTTTTGTGCAGTTTCATCTGGAGATTGTTTTATTTTCCACCATGCTGTGTTTAACATATAACATCAGTATAGCATAAATTTATATTTAGTCTACGAGGCTAAGCCTCGTAGATAAAAAAATCCCCGAGCGCGTACGCTCGGGGATAAGAAAATTACAAAACCTTTCTAACATCTCCAATTACCGGCAAAACAAACTCGCTTTCCGGCAAATCAGAAATGGCAAACTTCATTTCAACTGACCACTCATTAAACTCACGGAAAGTAGTTTTCATGGCGCCGAACCAGGCTTGCTTTGTTTCTACCGGCAGAGCCTGAAACTTTTCTTGAAGTTTGACTGAACCAATCCTTGCTGATTCCGATGGTTCAATCTTTAAAAAAAGCCAATTCGCCCATTGCGACAAAAGAATTCTTTCATCCAAATCAGTCAAGACAATCGGTGAGACAAACGCTTCAATGATGCGGAAAAGCTTGGCTTTGTAAGCATCCCTTATCACCACCATCCCGCCATAATCAAAACGTCCGTACGGAGAATCATTGTTTTGAGATCTGGCAAGTGTTGCCAAATGCTCTCTCGTGGTTCTCCCGCTTGGATCCTTTTTGATTTCTTCTTCAATCCTCAACAACGGACGCATGCAACCCTGAAAATTAACATTGTAAAAATTTCCAGCCGCAAAATCTTCATGGTCATCAACTGTGGTCAAAAAATGACGACCGATAAAACAAGGTCCGTTAATATCCAAGCGATCAATCCACCTCGTCAGAAACACGGCCATAATCGGTTTGCTTTCCTTATCAGTATCCTGATAAGGAACAACCACGCGCATCACGCCATCCGAACAAACAATCTCTGACGGTTTCAAGTAATGCGTATGCGCCGCAATGGCGTAGTAAACAAGCAGTGCCTCATTGGGATCAAGATCAATTTTCTTGCTGATCTTGTGAAACAAAAGCCCGCTTGCTTCAGCATGGCGAACCACTCTCTTGCTCTCAGAATATCTCTCAACCAACGTACAGCCCAAGATATCATGCAAGCATCCAGCAATAATCCCGATATAAGCTTGCTTTGGATCAATCACTAGTTTTTGAGACAAAACTTGAGCATGAAGATAGTCGCGAGCAACATGTCCGATGCCATGGCCAAGATCAACTCGGCTCATGTCCACGACTCCGTCCAAAACACCAAGTGTTTTCCGAACTACTCTCAAAGCCATTGCTCTCGCCTGCCCAATCGTTTCAATCCGCAAATTCGCAAAAAGATTTTCATAAGATGTTTCAAATCTCTGGCGCAACTCCTGGGACCTTTCCCAAGCCTCGCCTTCATTGTTATTTACAAACTCACGAAAACGTTCGAATTCTTCTCTGGTCATGACTTTCCTCCTTTGTTTTGATTGTCAGTTCTTTTTAAAGAGCTATGTTTGTAGTATTAACAACAAAACAATAATTTGTCAAATATAACCAATTAAAAAAGAGCCCGGATGGGCTCGATGCGTATTTTATACATTTCCTTTCCAAGGAACAATAGACATGTCCCTAAATTAATTTTTTGAACAAACAGCTTAAACCCAGCGTTATGAGATTAAACTGTTTGCTCAAGATGCAAATTCCACAGGCCGGCGCAGACTAAATTCATTGTGTCATCCATATTCGCGAGACGGTTGCGGTAAACGTCGCTTGTGGCTTTAAACCTTTTATAGCCAGCAATAGTATGTTCTGAAACAACTCTAATACCGGAGATAATCCGGTTATTTTGTTTTTGTTCAAATGTTAAAGGATTGTTTTTTGAAGCTTTGGCCGGCATGATTACATTGGGATGAGATTTTTGCAAACCCTGCAATCCAGTGTCCGCCCAAATAGCAACATCGGGCGGTATGTGCCTTGCCAGCTGGTCTTTATCAACAATTCTTTTATCATGCCTTCGGCCTGATTTGGTCTTGGACATAAAAAGAATCTTTTTCTTTTCATCATTTAAAATGATGTTTTTTCTGGTAGTTGCTTTCTTTTTGCCTGAGTATAATTTATTGCGCCTCTTTTTATCTTTTGGTTTTTGAGTTCTTCTTTCTGAGCCATCCAAAAAAACGTCTTTTAGCTCGGGGTTGTCTTGGAAGATCTCTTCTAGTGTTCTAGCTTTGCGTTTAGGCAAAACTAGCTTTCTTTTAAGGGCCATTTCCAACGGGGGCAATAGAAATTTAACAGAATCGCCACATTTGCTTCTTTGGTGGTTGGCTAATACTGACATCGCGTCATAAGTAGGATAAACCTTTAAATAAGCCAAGATGTAAAGCAGTTTATCCAAATCAGTCGGCAAGTCTCCTTTTCTGCCTTGCCCAATCTTATTTTGTCTGATTGGCTTTATTTGATAGCGATAAGCAATTAAGCACTGGCTGAATATTGGCAACAAACTTTCAATCTCCTCTCGACTGACACCGAAAATAGCTTGACATAAACGGCGGTTTTTTAAGACTCTTTCTTTGTTGAAAATCATAAGGATTAATATTATTTGTAATATTAGCCCTTTTATTATATCAAATTTTTAAAGAATTGTTAATTTGGGGACAGGTCTA
>Ga0209211_10012241_pt1 | contig 10826 bp, 7 predicted proteins | sample RifGroA2_FD_183992 | JGI IMG/M metagenome (GOLD analysis project Ga0209211, IMG submission 183992) | Groundwater microbial communities from Rifle, Colorado, USA - Groundwater A2 (SPAdes) (version 2) | ecosystem: Environmental > Aquatic > Deep subsurface > Groundwater | place: Rifle, Colorado...
TTTTTTTTGACTTTCAGCGTCACATAAACTAAAATTACTGCTAGGCGATTACGGATTACGTAGGGGCAATTCATGAATTGCCCCTACAAACATCATGTCAACAAAAAAGTTTATTTTGGTTTTGATTTTTCTTTTTTTGATTTTAGCCGGTACAGCCGCGGGATTTTGGTATTGGTATAATCAGCAGATCGTGATCAAAACAACGCCGGACAGTAATCAACCAACAGCCGCTTTGCCAGAAAGTTTGCCAGTTGACATGCCCTTTTATTATGGCACCGGTTCTTTACCGCAGTCGCCAAAAGCTGTTACCCCAACCGTCAGTTTAATCGCGGTCGGCGACATTATGCTCTCGCGCAACGTAGCGCAAAAAATCAAATCGAATCAAGATTATAATTATCCCTTTTTAAAAACCGCTGATATTTTGGCGAACGCTGATTTAACCTTTGGCAATTTGGAAACAGCTATCACCCTTGGCCGTGCTATCATGACCGGGGAAATGTATTTCCGTTCAGACCCAACCGCGACCGCTGGGTTGCAGTATGCCGGAATCGATGTCGTTTCCTTGGCCAACAACCACAGTCCGAATTTTGGCGAGACCGGTTTAAAAGACACATTCAAATATTTGACTGCCGCTGGCATTGACTACGTCGGCGCAGGTACTGATAAAATCACCGCGCATACGCCGGTAATTAAGGAAGTCAATGGCCTTAAAATAGCTTTTTTAGCTTATACTGCTGACGATGTTATCCCAGTCAACTATCAAGCTGGTGACGCTCGCGCCGGAGTGGCGATTTTAGATATTCCGTTGATGAAGGAGGATGTTACTAAGGCGAAAGCTCAGGCTGATCTGGTGATCGTTTCGATGCACGCTGGCGTAGAGTATCAGGCGCTTCCAAGTCAATCGCAAATTAATTTTGCCCGCGCGGCGATTGATGCTGGCGCCAGTTTGGTAATCGGCCATCACCCACACGTCGTCGAGACGCTTGAACATTATAAAAATGGCTGGATCATTTATAGCCTGGGAAATTTTGTTTTTGACCAAATGTGGTCGCAGGAAACGCGAGAAGGCTTGATCGCCAAAATTTTTTTAGACTCGCAAGGCGTAACCAGTTTGGAATTTATTCCGGTGACAATTGATGATTACTCCCAGCCACGCTTGGCCGAAGGGATCGAAAAAGATGTGATACTTAAAGGATTGAGGTTTGAGTTGGTTGAAGGAAAAGTTTTAGTGAAATGAGGTATATGAATAACCAATTACCAAGATACAAGTATCCCCGCCCGCCTTGCTTCGCAACGCGAAGCGGGCAGGCAAACAAATTCCAATAATCAATGACTGAATAACCAAATAATTTGGTTATTGGTTATTTAAATTTGGTGATTGTTTGGACACTTGGTTATTGTTTCTTGAGTATTATGTCTTCCCACCCTTCCCTAACAATCTCCCAAACTCAAGACCTTGATCAAATACTGGTCTCCCATCTTGGCCTGCCAGTTATGGTTTTGATGGAGAACGCCGGTCGGCACGCGGCTGAGCTAGCGCGGCAGATGTTGGGCAAAAGCATCAACAATAAAAAAATTATTATTTTATGCGGAACAGGGAATAACGCTGGCGATGGTATGGTTGCAGGGCGATATTTGCATAATTTAGGCGCGAATATTTTGGTGATTTTAACGAGTGATGTTACAATTTTAAAAAAAGAGCCTAAACTACAGGCAGAGATTCTGGCAAAGATGCAAGTTAACATCAAAACATTTGGCGAAAATAATTTTGAACTTATAAAAAAACAGCTGAGAACGGCTGATTTAATTATCGACGCTTTGCTGGGGTTTGGTTCGGTTGGCGATCCGCGCGAGCCAGCGAAAACTTTAATCAATTTGGCCAATCAAACTCAGACTAAAATTTTGGCAGTTGATTTGCCGTCTGGCTTAAACGCTGATACAGGCATTGCCGGAAACCCGACCATCAAAGCCAGCTCGACAATCACTTTAGCTTTGCCTAAAGTCGGTTTGATAAAGCCAGAGGCGCATCCGTGGATCGGCGATTTGTACGTAGCTGACATCGGCGTTCCCAGAATCGCCTACGAAAAGTTGGGGATTGATGTTGGAGATTGGTTTAGAGATAAGGAGATAGTGAAGATTTAGTATTGTCATTCCGAGCTTGTCGAGGAATCTCTTATGTTTAAACAAGGCCAGCCTGCCGGCAGGCAGGGATCCCTCGACAAGCTCGGAATGACAAATTAAAGTTTTTGCGTATTCTCACGTTGTTCCTAAAAAAAGTAGCACCCCTATTCACAGAGAGAAAAAGTTTAGTGAAGAGGGGGCGTGTAAATACTTTTTAAACGAGATCATGTGGCTTTTCCGCTGCTTTTATTGAACGCTTCATGGCTAAAGTACCAGAGCGCATAACTTCTAACAAGCCATGGGGTCTTAATAAATCAATAAAGTCATCGATTTTTTGTTCTGATCCCTGAATCGAAATGATGACTTCTTCGTGTCCAACATCCACAATCTCGGCTTTAAAAATGTCAACAAAATGACAAATTTGGGAAAAAGTTTTCGTTGTGGTTTGCCTGATCAATGCCAGGCCTCTTTCTACATGCCGCTCGTCGGTAAGGTCATGGACTTCTATGGTATCAATCAGCTTGTTGAGCTGTTTGATAATCTGTTCAATTATCATTTCATTTCCGGATACGACAATACACATTTTGGAAATAGTGGGATCTTCTGTTTCGCCAACAGCCAAACTGTCTATGTTATAGCCGCGTCCGCTAAATAGGCCGGTTACTCTTGCGAGAACACCAAACTTGTTTTCAACTTTTGCCACAATGATATGGCGGATTGGTTGCTCTTGTCCAGATTGTTCAGTCATCATTCTTCTCCTTTTTTCAAATAAGTATTTTTTTAAACTACAAATTGACAATCTTAAAACATAACGTTCAAAATAATTTTGAACTGCTTAATATAAAACAAAACTGGTTTTTTGTCAAATACGCACTCTTTCTTGTTTGACCCCTGGGTTTGTGATAATCTTAAAACAAATTATATGATTATCGATCATAGCAAAATCAACAAACTTTCTGACTATCTTTACGAAATTCCGGTAACCTACCGCAAGGCGATGCGCGTACCAGCGCGTATTTTTGCGACCGAAGCCTTGCTTAAAGATATCGAACAAGATCGTACGCTAGAACAGCTTTTAAATATGACAACTTTGCCAGGAATCGTCGGGCAAGCTTTGGCTATGCCTGATGCCCACGAAGGCTACGGCTTTCCAATTGGCGGCGTGGCGGCCATCATATATCCCGGTGGCGTGGTTTCCCCGGGCGGCATCGGTTATGACATTAATTGCGGGGTGCGGCTTTTAAAATCACAACTCGAGGCAAAAACAATTTTTACCCAGATCAAACGGTTAGCCGATGACCTGTATCAAACGATTCCCGCTGGCGTTGGTGAAGCCGGCGAGTTCAAACTAGATAAAGCTGGTTTGGATAATGTATTGCGCCTTGGCGTCACAGCGCTTGTTCAACAGGGCTATGGTGAACAACAGGATCAAGAATATATTGAATCGCGCGGTTGTTTAATTTCTGCTGACCCGAGGGTAGCATCAGAAATCGCAAAAAAGCGCGGGCTTGATCAAATCGGCACCTTGGGTGCTGGCAATCATTTTATCGAGATCGATCAAATAGCCGAGATTTATGACGAATCAACAGCCAAAGCTTATGGGATTTTTAAAAATCAAATAACAGTTTTAATCCATACCGGGTCGAGGGGTTTGGGCCATCAGGTCGCGACTGATTACATCAAAATTATGATGAAAGTGATGCCAAAATACGGCATCAATATTCCGGATCGAGAATTGGTTTGCGCGCCGATAGAATCACCTGAAGGGCAAAATTATTTAAAAGCGATGGCCGCGGCAGCAAACTTTGCCTGGGCTAACCGGCAGATGATTACGCACTTAACCCGCCAGGCTTGGCGTCGTATTTTAGGCGAATCTGGCGGCGAGCTTAAAATCCTCTATGATGTTGCCCATAATATTGCTAAAATAGAAGAGCACGAAATAAACGGACAAAAGCAATCAGTGCTCGTCCACCGCAAAGGCGCAACACGCGCGTTTCCGGCCGGGCATCCAGATATTCCAGAGCAGTATCGCTCAATTGGGCAACCGGTGATTATCCCGGGTAGTATGGGAACTGCCTCATACATACTTTGCGGCAATGCGCAATCAATGCGACAAACATTCGGCACAGTTTGCCACGGCGCTGGCCGGCGGATGTCGCGCCGAGCCGCGATTGAATCTATCAGCGGGCAAAAATTGCTGGCTGATTTGGAAGCGAAGGGCATCACCGTCAAAACCGATTCAATTAAAGGCCTAGCCGAAGAAGCGCCGCAAGCTTATACAGACGTTGATCAGGTGGTTGAGGTGATCCACCAAGCAGGCTTAGCTTCCAAAGTCGCTAAATTAAAACCACTCGCGGTGATAAAAGGATAACAGTATATTGTAAATTGAGAGTATAGAAAAACCCTAAAATCTGTCATTCCGAGCGACCCCGAGCCGAGTCGAGGGGGAGTCGAGGAATCTCTTTCGGCGTAGATAAGGGATCCCTCGACTACTCTCGGGATGACAAAACATATACGCATGCTAATCACACTTTACGACACAACTTTGCGCGACGGCGCCCAAGGGGAGGGAGTGAATTTCTCAACGTCTGATAAAATCAAAATTATCAAGGCGCTGGATAATTTAGGCGTCCATTTTATCGAGGCCGGTTATCCGGGATCAAACCCCAAAGATCAGGAAATTTTTCGCGAGGCCGTAAAAATCAAACTTAATCATAGCCAGATAACCGCTTTTGGCTCTACGATTCGCGCCGGATCAAAAGCCGCAGATGATACCGGACTGGCGGCTTTGCTTGATGCCGGAACCAAATACGTCACCATTTTTGGAAAATCATCCGAGTTTCAGGTTAAAGAAATTCTGCGCGTCAGTTTGGCGGAAAATTTGCAGTTGATTGATCAAACGATCCGTTATTTAATCAAAGCCAAGAAAAAGGTTTTTTACGATGCTGAGCATTTTTTTGATGGCTATCTAGCCAATCCTGGCTACGCGCTCAAAACTTTACTTTCAGCGGAAGCCGCCGGGGCGCAGGCGATAATTTTATGCGATACTAACGGCGCTCTTTTGCCCTGGCAAATTAGTACGATTGTTAAATCGCTCAAACGAAAATTGAAAGTGCCGATCGGAATTCACTGCCATAACGACAGCGGCGTTTCGGTGGCCAATAGTTTAATGGCCGTTCAGGCTGGAGCGACGCAAGTGCAGGGAACGATCAATGGTTTGGGCGAGCGCACCGGCAATGCCGATATTCTACAATTAATCGCCAACCTTGTTCTGAAAATGAAACAGCCGGTAGTTACGATTGATCAATTAAAACTGCTTACCTACACTTCGCGCTTGGTGAATGACATACTTAATCTGCCGGCATCGCGCAGTCGGCCATTCGTCGGTTTGAACGCGTTTGCCCACAAAGGCGGGATGCATATTGATGGCGTGGCAAAAACTGGCGGCGCCGGATTTGAGCACATCGATCCAGCCGCAGTTGGCAATGAACGCCAAATAATTGTTTCCGAATTATCCGGCCGCGCCACAGTCGTCGCTAAAATCAATAATCTTCTGCCGAAACTAAAAGTGCATAAAAATTCCCCGGAAGTGATGCAAATATATCAAGCGCTTAAATTAAAGGAGTCCCAAGGGTATCAATACGAAGCGGCTGAAGCGTCTTTCGAACTGCTGGTCACGAAAATTTTAGGTAAATATAAACCGCATTTTCAGATCAAATATTACGACGTGAGCGTGGAAGGAGTTGGGTCGTTAATTGCTCAAGCTGATAAAAATAATTTAAGCCAAGTAACGGCCAGAATTGTCATCACTGACGCGGCTGGCAAGGAATATTTTGCCCGCGCCGTCGGCAATGGGCCGATTGATGCCTTATCTAAAGCTTTCCATGTTAATTTATCCAAAATTTATCCGGCCAGCAACGAAATAAATTTAAGCGATTACAAAATCAAAGTATTAGACGGGCCATCAGGCAGTGCGGCAGTCGCGCGCGTTTGGATAGAATTTCGCAGTGGCCGCTTAACTTGGGCGACAGTAGCGGTTGACTCAAACATTATCCATGCCAGTTTGCAAGCGTTGGCCGAGGGATTGGAGTATGGGTTGAAGGGATAGAGAGAAATTTGGCGCCACTCGGTAAATCATGCTATAATAGTATCAGCCTTAGTCTCAAATTGCTCGACAATTGTGCTCTTAGGGAAATCCAAAATATTGATCAGCCTTCTGGCCGGTTAGTTGCGGACAACCAGCGATGAAACTCACCAGAGTTACAACTAGCTTATTAAGGGTAGTGCGGGATTAGTCTCAAGCTTTGCCGGCGTAGTTAGTTGTTCATCATCCAATTGACCTTAAGGAGCATTTTGACTAAGGCTTTTTTGATAACCCCGAACCGACACTCGCGTGTGGCACGGGGCAAGAATTTTATTGCATGTCCACCTTTCTCGAATTAAGCATTATTATTGCCATTGCGGCCACAATTTCGGCCTTGATGCGTTTGCTTCGCCAACCAGCACTCATGGGTTATTTGATTACCGGACTATTGGTCGGCCCTTATGTTTTTAATTTACTTAAATCGCAAGAAACTTTGCAGTTATTTTCCCAATTGGGCATCGCGATGTTGCTTTTTATTGTGGGCCTTAATTTAAGCCCGCGCGTGATTCGCGAAATCGGTAAAACCGCCTTAATTACCGGCTTAGGGCAAATATTTTTGACGACGGCCGCCGGTTTTATAATCATTCATTTTTTATTTGGCTGGTCTATACTGCCCTCGCTATGCGTCAGTCTCGCCTTAACCTTCAGCAGTACGATTATTGTGATGAAGATATTGTCGGATAAGCAGGATTTGCAGAAATTATACGCCAAGATTTCGATTGGCATTTTAATTATCCAAGACGTTATCGCGGCGATTTTGCTGATTTTTTTCAGCGCCTTTAAGAGCGGCGGTTCGTGGAATGAACTGGTGATTGTCGGATTATTAAAAGCGGTTATCATCGCCGTTGTTCTTGTCATAATCAGCTTGTATTTACTGCCGCGGCTGACTTCTTTTTTTGCTCATTCGCAGGAGATGCTATTTCTGTTTTCGATTGCCTGGGGACTGGGTTTAGCGTCGCTATTTTATTTATTAGGATTTTCTTTGGAAATCGGCGCTTTGACGGCAGGCGTTGCTTTATCAATGTCTCCGTATCAGCTGGAAATCAGCGCCAAGATGAAGCCTTTGCGTGATTTTTTCATCATTTTGTTCTTTATCATGCTCGGTTCGCAAATGGCGGTGGCTAATTTAAATCAGCTGATTGTTCCGGGAATTTTTCTGTCACTTTTTGTATTAATTATTGATCCGTTAATCGTTATCGTTTTGCTGGGCGCCCTTGGTTATCATCGGAAAACCAGTTTTTTAGCTGGCTTAACCATTGCTCAAATCAGCGAATTTTCGTTAATTTTGATGATGGCCGCAACGCAAACCGGGCGGGTTCCGAAGGAATTATTGTCACTGGTCACTTTTATCGGACTAATTACGATGGGAGTTTCCAGCTATTTAATTTTACACGCCGAAAGTCTGTATCCGCGTCTGGCGTCAATTTTGGGCTGGTTTGAAAGGACGAAGGTTAAGCCGGAATTACTTGATGCTAAAAAGTGTGATGTCATTTTATTTGGCTGTGACCGAATTGGTTTTGATATTATAAATACCCTGCGACAACTCAAAAAAAAGTATTTAGTCATTGATTTTAATCCAGATATAATCGAAAAATTACGGAATGATAACGTAAATTGCATTTATGGTGACGCCGAAGATAACGAACTGCTCGAGCAATTAGATTTGGAAAAAACGACAATGATAATTTCCACAATAGCAGACGTGCAAATAGATTTGTTTTTGCTCAAAAAAATAAAAGCGGCTAATTCCGCCGCCATACTAATAGTGGTTTCCCATAATATTGCCGAGGCGCTGAAATTATACTCCGCTGGCGCCAGTTACGTAATTTTACCGCATTTTTTGGGCGGACAATACGCCGCGATGATGATTAAACATTTAAAGATGTCCGCGGAAAAGTTTGAAAACAAAAAACGAGATCACCTTAAATATCTCGCCTCGCGCAAAAAAAGCGGTCATGAGCACCCGCGGCGAGAGATCAAGCACTAGTTGTTGCTCGACTGTCCAACTGCCATTCCTGCGCCGCGCCCTGCCGAAGCCTTGTGCGAAGGAGGGAAGGCAGGAATCTATATAATAATCGATTGTCAAAAATCAATTCAGCATGGTATATTGAAATTAATTAAGTCAAACACATGGTCATTACCCGCTACGCGCCTTCGCCGACCGGCGAACCGCACATTGGCAATATTCGCACAGCTATTTTTGCTTGGCTTTTTGCCCGTTCGAAAGCAGGCAAGTTTTATTTGCGTATAGAAGATACGGACAAAGAGCGGGAAAAGCCAGGTTCAATTGAGGCAATTTTGGACAGCTTGGAGTGGCTGGAATTGGATTTTGACGACCCGGCAAGCGCAAATTCAGCAATCACTTACCGAACTAACTATCCTAAAATTGTATTTCAAAGTGATCGGCTGGAAATTTACCGAGAGTACGCGCACCAATTGGTGGCGGACGGCTATGCTTATGTCTGCGACTGTTCTTCGGAGCGTCTTGGTAAACTTCGCGAATCTCAAATTTCCGCCAAATTGCCGCCAATGTACGATGGGCATTGCCGTGAATTCAAAAATCAAAAGTCAAACTTCAATAATTGTGTTATCAGGCTTAAAATTCCGCGAGATGGGCAGACAAAATTTGTTGATTTAATTCGGGGAGAAGTAAGTTTCGAAAACCAATTAATCGACGATCAAGTTTTACTTAAATCTGACGGCTACCCGACATATCATTTGGCTAATGTAGTCGACGATCATTTAATGGGGGTTACGCACGTGATTCGGGCCGAAGAATGGCTGCCATCGACGCCGAAGCATTTAATTTTGTATCAATACTTTAATTGGCCGTCGCCAAGCTTTGCGCACTTGCCGATGATTTTAGGCAACGATAAAAGTAAATTATCAAAGCGGCACGGCGCAGTAGCAGCGCTAGATTATCGGCGACAGGGGTATTTGCCGGAAGTGATGTTTAATTATTTGAGCCTTTTGGGCTGGCACCCGGGCGGGGACCAGGAAATTTTCAACCGCCGGGAAGTGATTGATCAATTTGAGTTGAATCGCGTGCAAAAATCCCCGGCGATATTTGATCAGAATAAGTTAGACTGGTTAAACGGCGTTTACTTGCGCAATCTGGCGCCCCATGAATTGTGGACAAAATTGGTTTCTTACAGCGAACAGTTTGACGCGGATCAGGCCGCCTGGCTCAAGCAATTTACCGGCGAGCGGGCAGTGATGCTGGTACAATTAGTCCAGGAACGATTAAGAAAATTGTCCGAATTTAAAGAATTAACCAATTATCTTTCGAACTTGCCGGACTATGCGTCGGAAATGCTGATATTCAAAAAAAGCGATGCCAACTCAATCAAAAAAGCCTTGCAAACGTCAGTCCAAATATTTGACGCCCTGCCTGAGTCGGAATTTACCGCCGAAAACGTTACCGCCAAGCTCAATGCAGTAATAGCCGACGAGTCATACCAGATCGGCGTTTTATTGCATCCATTGCGGGTGGCTTTAACGGGCTTAAAAAATTCACCCGGCCCTCAAGAAACCGCGGCAGTTTTGGGAAAGGAGGAGAGTCTCCGGCGGATAAATTTGGCTTTGGCAAAATTGGCTTAAATGTGGTATAATAATAGAGTTGTTTAGTTCTCAACAATATTCGAGTGTGACTGCCAAATTCTCAAAAATCAAAATATTTTGGTGGTGCGGTAGCTTTTTAGCCTTACTGTTTTTTTGTTTAATTTTCTCTCGTTACTTAATCGCCCAAATCATTCCGGATTTAGCCGGAGCTGGAGGCGATGAGGATGCTGTCAACGAAGAAATTAATTCGCTGAACCAAAATTTAGGCACCCGCCGCCAGGAGATAGAAGAATTAAAACGCCAAGCGGAAATTTATCGCCAAAAAATCGCTCAGGAACGCTCCGAGGCTTTTACCCTAAAAAGCCAGCTAAGCATACTGAATACGCAAATCGCGAAAATGAAAATCGAAATCAAGGTCAAACAGCAAGAAATCGAACTGACGAGGCTTGATATTAGTGAGACTGAGCGCAAAATAGCCGGTTTGCAAAAAAATATTGCTTATAAAAAACAGCAAATAAGCGAGATTCTGCGATTAGTTTACCAAAATGACGAGAAGAGCTATTTGGAAATTTTACTGATGAACGATTCGCTCTCAGAATTTTTTAACGCGGCAAAATACGTAGAAAATTTGCATGCCGGTTTGCACGACAAGTTGGCTGATTTAAAACAAAATAAGGAGGAACTGGATAGTAATGTCCTGTCTTTGCAGGAAAAGCAAAAAGTTTTAGAAAATCAGAAAAGTGATCTAGAGGATCAAAAGTACAAGTTAGAACAACGGCAGTTGGTAAAAAAACAATTGCTTGATGACACCCAAGAAAGCGAGCGTCGTTTTAAGGATCAACTCACCGGTTTACGTAGCGATCAGGAAGCGATCAACAGTGAAATCGTTGATATGGAAAAGCGTTTGCGCGCTAAGTTGGCGGAGCAAGAAGAAGCTAAGGCGCTGTCCAATCTCAAAAATCAAAAATTTATCTGGCCAGTGCCGCAAAATACAATTACC
>Ga0209211_10012243_pt1 | contig 10824 bp, 12 predicted proteins | sample RifGroA2_FD_183992 | JGI IMG/M metagenome (GOLD analysis project Ga0209211, IMG submission 183992) | Groundwater microbial communities from Rifle, Colorado, USA - Groundwater A2 (SPAdes) (version 2) | ecosystem: Environmental > Aquatic > Deep subsurface > Groundwater | place: Rifle, Colorado...
TTGGGCTCATCACAACCATATTTGGTATATGCCTCAGATAAGATAAATCAAAGCAGCCATGGTGTGTTGCCCCATCCTCTCCAACCAAGCCCCCCCTGTCAACAGCAAAAACAACAGGAAGCTTTTGCAGGCAAACATCGTGTATTATCTGGTCATAAGCCCTTTGCAAAAATGTGGAATATATGGCAACAATAGGCTTAAACCCGTTAGCAGCCAGGCCAGCTGCAAATGTAACAGCATGCTGCTCAGCAATCCCAACATCAAAAAATCTTCTTGGAAATTCCCTTGCAAATTTATCCAGGCCGGTGCCGGAAGCCATAGCAGCTGTAATAGCTATTATGCTTTTATCCTCTTTCGCTAAATCAATCAGGGCATTTGAAAAAGCATCAGTGTAAGTCATAGCTGAAGATTTTATTTTTTCGCCGTTCTCAACATTAAATTGGCTGATTCCATGAAACTTGGTAACTTCTTCTTCAGCATACGCATATCCTTTTCCTTTTTTGGTTATTATGTGCAGTAAAATCGGCCCCTTAATTCCCTTAATGTTATAGAACAGCCTGATTAATGCCCCGATATCATGCCCGTCAACCGGCCCAAAATACTTAAACCCCATCTCCTTAAACAATAAGCCAGGTCCGGATAAAGCCCTTATAGTATCCTCTAAAGCAAACGCCCTTTCTGCAGCTTTCTTGCTCCATCTTTTCAGGAATGTCTCTATGTTTTTTCTTGCATGCTTATACCTTGGGTGGGTAATCATCTTCCTCAGGTATGGGGACAAAGCGCCGACATTCTTGCTTATAGACATCTCATTGTCATTCAAAACAACAATTAAATCTGTTTTTAAATGGCCTGCCTGGTTTAAGCCCTCAAAGGCCATTCCTCCGGTTAAAGCGCCGTCGCCAACAACAGCAATTACATTATAATTTTCATTTTTTAAATCCCTTGCTTTTGCAATTCCTAATGCAGCAGAGATAGCAGTTGAGCTGTGGCCTGTGTTAAAAGCGTCATGAATGCTCTCCTCTCTTTTTGGGAAGCCGCTGATTCCCCCATGCTGCCTTAGTGTATGAAAGCTGCTGTTTCTTCCTGTAAGAAGCTTATGGGCATAGCTCTGGTGCCCCACATCCCATACTATCTTGTCAATAGGGCTGTTGAAAGCATAATGCAGTGCAATAGTCAGCTCAACAACACCCAGGGAAGAGGCTAAATGGCCGCCAGTCTTAGCCACTGTGTTGATTATCTTATGCCTAATCTCGCCTGCCAATAATCTTAACTGCCCTTTATTCAAGAGCCTTAAATCCCCGGGAGAATTCACCATGTCAAGAACCGCCGCCCTAAAGGGCGGGGCGTGTTCTTGAGCATGCTCAGAAATCTCTTTGAAATTCTTCGAATTTCTAAGAGATACAAAAAATCTTCGATTTTTATGTATCCTTTGGATTTCTGACATATCAAGAAAATGGCTTCTAGAAAGATTACTATCACTATACAGCTTATTATCCCCCATAATACAATTGCACCTTGGCTGAGAAGGTTATATTTGTTTATAAAGGTTATGAATAAAAATAACCCAATTAACAAATTATTTAAATCACTATAAATTAGCACTATCCATGCAGGAAGAGCCAATAGAAGAGCAAGAAAGAATCGAAGAATTAGAAGAGCAGCCGCCATGGTGGAAAGGCCCATTAAGGTACATCTTATCAATATTTTTAATTTTAATTATTGTCTTATGGTATGTATCAGACTATGCTGTTAAGGTTGACCCAGAGCCAAAAAGAATACCAACAATAGAAGAAGTTGTTCCAGAAAAGATTATCATAGAAAATAAATCAACAACAATAACCAGAGAGGAATTTTTACTTTATATTACGCCAAATGATCCAGTAATAAAGCAAACAGCAGATAAAATAGCAGCAATAAGCTGTGATTCTTCAAAAATCTGCCAGGCAAAAGCAATATTCTATTTTGTCAGGGATAACTTTAATTATGTTTCTGACCCATTTGCGTATGAGTACATAAAGACAGCAAAAGAATCCTTAGTTACCGGCTCAGGCGACTGTGATGATGCATCAATTTTGCTAGCTAACCTATTAGAGGCAGTCGGCATAAGAGCAAGATTTGTTTTCATCCCAAACCACGTCTATGTACAAGCATCTATCCCTGAAGCAGCAAAAAGATACAAAACAGAGCAAAACTGGATTAACCTTGATGCTACATGCCATAACTGCAAATTTGGTGAGATACCAATAGAAAATGAGGTTAAGAATAAGGAGTATATTGGCTAAAGCAAAAAAAACCACCACATTTATAAATAAAACCCAACTTCTTCCTCTCTAAATATAGTATCCCGTTATCACTAGCTAGCCTAGGAGGGGCAGAAATGGAAAAAGAACAGATACTGGAAGCATTAAAGAAAGCAAAGGATTCTTCTAAGAAAAGGAAATTTACGCAGAGTATTGACCTGATCATAAATCTAAAGGGAGTGGATGTAAAAAAAGCAGACCAGCAGATAAACCTATTTACCCCTTTGCATTACAGCAAAGGCAAGGAAACCAAGGTATGCGCATTGGTTGGCCCTGAGCTTTTAAGCCAGGCCAAGGAAATTTGTGATTTTGCTGTGTCTGCAGATGATCTCTCCAAATACACAATCAAAAAAGACATTAAAAAGCTGGCAGACAGCTATGATTTCTTTATAGCCCAAGCAACAATAATGCCGAAGATAGCAACTGCATTCGGCAAGGTTTTCGGTCCTAGGGGAAAAATGCCAAACCCAAAAGCTGGCTGCGTTGTGCCTCCAAATGCCAATTTAAAGCCGTTATATGAAAAATTAAAGAAAACAACCAGGTTACAGACAAAAAACGACCCAATAATCCAATGCCAGGTTGGAAAAGAAGAGATGAAAGATGAGGAAACAGCTGATAATGTTCTGACAGTATACAATTCATTGCTGGCTGTCCTGCCGAATGAAAAAAACAATATCAAAAGTGCGCTGGTAAAATTAACAATGGGCCCTGCAGTAAAAATAGGGGAAAAAGCCAAAGAGAGCAAAGAAAAGCAAGTTAAGGGTAAAACAAAAGTGAAGAAAGAAGCTGCAAAAGAGGAAAAGCAGGGATAAAGATGGAAAAGCCAAAGCCGCATGTGGCAGATTACAAGAAAAAGGTTGTAGAGGATATTACTAATTTAATCAGCCAGTACCCTATAGTTGGGGCTGTAAATATGGAAAATCTTCCGGCTACCCAGCTCCAGCAGATGAGGGCTCAGCTAAGGGGCAAAGTAGTCATTACCATGACAAAAAGAAGGATAATGAAGATTGCTATTGAGCAGGCCAAATTAAAAAAGAAAGGAATTGAAAAGCTGGAGCCTTACCTGAAGGGAATGCCTGCATTGATATTCACTAAAGAAAATCCTTTTGCATTATTTAAAACACTAAAGAAAAACAAAAGCCCTGCGCCTGCAAAAGCCGGCCAGACGGCCCCAAAAGATATTATAGTAAACAAAGGCTCAACATCTTTTGCGCCAGGCCCTGTGATTGGTGAATTGGCCCAGGCAGGAATAAAGGCAGGAGTTGAAGGCGGGAAAGTTGCCATTAGGGAAGATTCAGTTGTTGTTAAGGAAGGGGAGAAGATAAAGCCGAATATAGCTGCTATTCTGACAAGGCTTGGTATAGAACCTATGGAAGTCGGCCTTGACTTAACAGCTGTTTATGAAAATGGAGTTATCTATGAAAAGAAGGTTTTGGATATTGATGAAGATAAATTCAATGCTGATTTGCAGAGTGCAGCCTCTTACGCTGTTAACTTATCTGTATTTGCCGCTTACCCAACAAAAGAAACAATAGAGCTGATGCTAAGCCAGGCATTTGGCGATGCAAAAGCGCTTGGCCTGAGCCAAAGAATAATTGATGACGAGATTATTGATGAATTATTAGGCATGGCAGAGCAGTCAATGCTAAGCCTGAAATCTGCTGCTAATATCCAGGTTTCTGAAAAAGCTATGGGGAAAGAAGCTAAAGAAGAGAAAAAAGGCAAGCCAAAGGAAACAGAAACAAAACAAGCTGAAATCAAAAAAGAAGAGAAAAAGATTATAGCAAAGGAAGAGGAAGTCCTTGAAGCAGAGAAGGAAACAATAGAGGAAGAAAAAGCACTGGGAAAAAAGGAATCTAAAATAGAGGCGCCAGTTGAAAAAGAAGCCAGGAAAATTGTAAAAGAAGAGGAAGAAAAAATATTAGAAGGAAAGAGAATTGAGGAAGAGAAAGAATTTGAAAAGCTGGAGAAAGAGAAGAAAGAGGTTGAAGAAAAGATTAGTCATGAGGAAATAAAAGAAGAGGAAAAGGAAAAAACAGAAAATAAAGTTGCGCATATAGTTGAAAAAATGCAAATGCACGCTGCTGGCAAAGAGCCCTCTGCTGAGGATATGGTTAAAGAGGCAGAAAAAGAAGAGATAAAGCCAAGAGCTAAAGAGCAAAAAGAAAGGACAGCAGAGGACATGATAAATATATTATCCAAAAAAGGCACTTTAAGGGGCGTTGAAAAAGAGCCATTAAAGCCTTTGAAAACTGAAAAGATAAGAGAGGATGAAGAGATAAAAGCGCTGAAAAAGGAAAAAGACCAGAAATCAGTTGAAAATTTGGCGCAACAGCTGATGAGAAAAGGAACTTTGAGGAAATAGGTTTATAATCACATATTTTAAACTATACGTGTGGAGGTAGGTAAAGATGGAATACATATACGCTGCAATGCTTTTGCATAAAGCAGGAAAGAAAATAGAGGAATCTTCAGTAAAAAAAGTGCTTGAAGCAGCTGGTGTTAAGGCTGATGAGTCAAGAGTCAGGGCTTTAATAGCAGCTTTGGAAGGGGTTAATATAGACGAAGCTATAAAAAAGGCAGCTGTCCCGATTGCTGCGCCTGTTGCTGCTCCAGTACATGAAGCAAAGCCAGCTAGGAAAGAAGAAGAGAAAAAGGCAGAAGAGGAAAAGAAAAGTAGTGAGCAGGCTGCTGCTGGTCTAGGGGCTTTATTTGGCTGATTTTTATATTTTTTTAATTTTATAAAATGCCAGATAAAGATTCCAAAAGGAATGTGAACTTAAATGCTGTCAGAAGAAGAAAAAAGAGAGCTATTTAAAAAACTAAATGATGCGCAAAAGGAAGTAACCACTTTAAGGGCCGAATTAAACCAGACAGACGAACAAAAGGAAGTAGCATTCAATTCAAAAGAAGAGCATTCAAAAAGGATAAGGGAGCTTATCAAGAAGATCAAAGACAGCAAGTCAAAAAGGAACTCCCTGACAGAGCAGGTCAAAAAAGACAAGGAATTAAGGGACCAGCTCAACAGCAGGATTGCAAATAAGATTTCTGAATTTAATAATTTAAGCAAGGAAAAGCAGAACGTAATAAAAAAGCACAAAATAAATGCAGACCCTTTTCAGATCAAGAATGAAATTGAAAGGCTTGAGTCCAGAATAGAGACCGAAGTTATGTCATTTGAAAGGGAAAAAGAGATTATGAAAAGGATAAAAGAATTAAGCAGAGAATACAAGGATTCAAAAAAAATAAGCTCTGTCTTCGGGAAGGTTAATTCCATATCAAAAGAAATTGATGAATTAAAGGCCGGAGCAGAGGATGCCCATAAAAGGATACAGTCAAGAGCCAAGGAATCCCAGTCCAGGCATGAAGAAATGATAGCCTTATCAAAAGAGGCTGATGAGCTGAGGGTAAAGGAGGAGAGCGCTTTCCATAAGTTTGTAGAGATGAAAAAGAAGTTTGACGAGGTAAATGAAAAGCTGAAAGAAAAGCTGCTTGAGATGAACCTGGCCAAGAAAGAGATTGACAAATACAAGATTGAAAACAAGATAGAAGAGCATCGCGTCGAGGAAGAATTTTTGAAGATGAAGGAAGAGGATGTGCAGAAAAAGATGAAGAGGGGGGGAAAGCTGACAACAGAGGATATTCTGGTATTCCAAAGGTTCAACAAATAAAATTAGAGAATTATAATCATTTCTTATCTTTCATTTCAGTATAGCCGCAACAGCCGCAATAAAGCCTGTTGCTGTGCTCTGCCAGGAAAAAGCCAGCCCCGCATTTTGGGCAGAACTTATTTTTTCTTGCAAGCTTGCCTTCTGATATCTGGTATAATTTCCATCTTTTGCTTCCCCCTTTGCCCTTGCCTTTTTTCTCAGCCATCTGTCAAGAACCTCCAGTCACAGACCGGCGGAATGTTACTGTTAGACCCACAGATAGGCGGTTCTTGAGCATGCTCAGAAATTTTCCACGATGTGCTGGTACATTGGCTTTCTAGCCACAAATCATAGACCAGATGGAAAATTTCTGACATTTTATTGCTGCCCTTCCTTTTTTTCTTCGGCCTTTTCAGCTTTTGCCTTATTTTCCTTTGGTTTAGGCTCTATATCTTTAAGGCTTTCCTCGCTCTTGTAGCAATAGGCTATGGCATTGGCATTTCTTTTGCCAAACTTGGTATATGCGCTTCTGACTACAACTAAATTCTCAGCAGCATTCAGAGAAGAAGCAATCCTGCTTTTCAGCTCATTTTTTTTAGGAGTAACATTATCAAAATCAATCTCTGCCATTATTTTTGTCCTTGACAGCAATGGCTCTTCTTTCTTCTCTGTAATCCTTAGTCCTGTTATCATCTTACCTTTATTGCGTATTCCCCTTTCACAGTTATCCCAATTTTGTTTGCTATAACTGACTTATTTGAGTCTAAAACTGAGAGCCTGCCCTGCCAGTTTGTGCTGAACTGGTTGCCCTTGCAGACAGGGCACTCTGTGCCTTCAACAAAAATCTTGCATTTCTTGCATACCTTTTTTTTCATTTCTTCTCCTTTTTGGTTTCCTTTTCTTTTTTTTCTTCTTTTTCTTCTTCCTCTAGGTCAATCCAGTCTAACCTGCCTAACCCCTGCTGCCTCATTGTAAGGCCAAGCTTAGGATTGGAAGGGTCTTTAAACGAAACAGCTATTATTCTTGCCCTGCAGTGGTCGCCTATCTTTAATGTCCTCTTTGTTTCCTTGCCAGCCAGAGCCTTGTCCTTGGTAAAGCTTACAAAGTCATCCATTGTCTGGCTTATATGAATCATGCCTTCTATAGGCCCCAGGGTGATAAATGCGCCAAAATCAGCTATATCCCTTATCTTCCCTAAAATCACTTCCTGCATCTCAGGCTTAAAAGCAAGCAAATCAAATGTTGAATCATAATAAAAAGCCCCATCACCAGGTATTATAACCCCATCTCCTATGTTTTTTACTCCCGCTACATCTATAACAATGCCCAGCTCCTTTGATATATAGCCGTCATACTTCTTTCTTACCCCTTTTAATACTGATTCCTCTACAGACAGGCCAAATAAATCAGGCGGCACCCTTATAGAGTCCCTTAATTCTATCTTGTAAAACATCTTAGCTAATAGAGAATTGATATTTGTTTTAAAAAGCTTTTGGTTTTAGGAAACCAAAAGCTACGAATGAAGCAAAGCGGAATGAGTATGCTTTCTGTTTTGAGCTAAGCGAAAAACAGAAAGCTACGAATATCCCAGAGGGATACAAAAAATGCAAAGCATTTTTTCGTAGAAGCGAAGCTTATGAGTTTGCTTTCTGTTTTGTTAGTCAATTACAAGATATTTCTTCTGCCTCAGCCTTATTATTTTTGTCCCTTTTTCCTTTAGCTTTCTTATCAACTCTTTGTCCAGTGTAGCAACTATCACATTGTTCATGTCAAGAATCAGGTCATCAACGCTTTTCTTCTCATTTGTTTTAATGATTTTTAGTTTCTTTGCCTTTATCAGGCTTAAAGCAAGTTTAGCAGCTGGCTTGTCTTTGCCGCTGATTCCCTCAAGCTCGTTTATTGATTTGTCCAAAACGCATAAGCTATAGCCAAAATGGCATATCCTGTCAATCTCCGAGAAAATATCTACCTTAAATTGCGCCGGGATCAGCAAAAAGTTGGTGTCTAGTATTATATCCTCCATTTTAATTGTTTATCCTTAACAACTATTTAAATATTCTTGTAAAAAAGATTAACCCCTGTTTAATGTTAATTCAGCTACTGCCTCTATATGCGTTGTCTGCGGGAAAAGATCGAATAATGCAGCGCTTTTAATTTTGTAATCTTTAAATTTTAATATATCTTTCCCAAGCTGCTCAGCATTGCATGAAATATAGATAATAGCTTCTGGCCTTAGGTTTTTTAGCTGCTCTATAGCCTTGGGATGCATCCCTGACCTTGGCGGGTCTGCAATAACAAACAAAGGCTTTGGAAATCCAATCTTCTTCAGGTTTTTAGCATCAAGCTCTATTGCCCTGGCATTATCAGCCTTATTGTTTTTGATGTTTATATTTGCAGCCTTAACAGCCAGCTTGTCGCTTTCAATTATTGTAACCTCTTTAAAAAGAGAAGCATTAATTACGCCAAAAGCCCCAACCCCGCCATACAAGTCAATAAGATGCGCTTCTTTTGCGCCATAAGGCTTCAGCAGCCCATGGCAGTATTCCTGCATCTTTTCAGCCACTTCATGGTTATTCTGGAAAAAACCCTGCGCAGGATATAAAAATTCATTGCCTAGGTATCTTTCTTTAAGCATCTCGCTGCCTTTCACAGCAAAAAACTCGTCAGAAGTGCTGAAATCCGCCTCTTGCGGTGTATAAACAATAATAATATTATCAGCGGTTGTTACAGCGGAGAATTCCGTAATCTTTTCAACAGCCTCTTTTAATTTTGTAGAATCCCCGTTCAAAACAAAAGATATAGATGAATCTTCAGGCGGCGTTCTTATAACAGCGTATCTGAATGCGCCTATGTGCTTCTTTAAGTCAAAGGCGTCAACATTATTGAAAAAATCCCCCACCTCTTTGATAAGGTTATTTAATTTTTCATTTGAAATTGCGCATTTCTCTATATTTATTATCCTATCCCATTTCCTTTTTTCCCTTAAGCCTATGCCTTTCTCATGGAACACCATGTCCATCCTGTTCCTGTAGAAATATTCTTTCCCTGCAAATATTTTAATATCATTAAAATTTATGGCATTTGCCAGTGTTTTTTTCTTGTTCTCTGTTTGTATAGGATAGTCTAAATGCTGCCAGGAACAGCCGCCGCATTCGCCAAAATAAGTGCATAATGGATTAGCCATAATCTTTTGTAAGCTGGCTTTATTTAATAATCTTGCCCTCAGCCTACAGCTTCTCAAGAATCCTTTTTGTCTTTACGCAGTCGCCAAACGGATCAGGGCTTTCATTAATGATGGTAACGTCTGCTTGGTATTTCTTCGCATAACTCAGCAATTTCTTTATTTCGTCTTCCGGAGTTATTATGTGCCTTCTCTCTCCCTTGGCTGTCCATTCCACACCAGAAAAATGAGAGTGTATATGGCCAATATTTTTTATCTTTTTAAACAATTCATCATAATCAATTTTTCCGTTATTTCTTGCCTTAAGGTGAGCAAAGTCTATTGTCAGGTGGCAGCCAGTTTCTTTTTTTAACCTTAAAAGCTCGTCAATATCTCCAAACTGAGAGCCCTTGCCAGTAGTTTCCGGTGATAATATAACATCCCATTGTTTTTGTTTTATTGCCTTTTGCAGCTCAAGAATTTCCCTTTTTATATCTTCATAAGTTTTTTCTTTATCCTCCTTTCCGTAAAAGCCGGCATGAAAAACAATATATCTTGCTCCAAGATAATACCCCCTTTCACAGCTGTCCAGGATCCTTTTTTTAGAAGCATTAATTTTTGCTTTCTCTTCAGAATTCAGGTTGATGTAATAAGGCCCATGGACAGATAAATCAATATTTAGTTTTTTAGCTAGTTCTCCAACTTTTTTTGCCTCTTCATTTAGCATTCTCACGCCATACGTGAATTCCACCTCTAAAGCATCCAATTTTAGCTCTTTGCATTTTTGCAGGCCCATCTCATAGCCAAGGCCAGCTGTACCGGCAGTCCCTATCTTTATCATTTTAGTTCCTTTTTGCATCAATTTTCAGAAAATGCCTGGAAAGCTTTATGCATATTGTAGAAATTATTATGGAGTAGAGCATAAACAGCAATACCATAGATAATGCCTCGCTCAATCCTGCAATATTATTAAGCGTTGTTTTCTCAGCTATTTTAAATGCTGTTAATGAAAATACAATAACTGCAACAGCAATGCCTTTTGGCATATTTAAAGCCATAAACACTTTTTCCTTCTCGCTAAAACCGCCATTCATAAGGGATATATGCACAGATATATACCTTATGGCAAGATAAATAAAAAACAGCAATAGGGATTTTAATATGAATATCAAGCTAAAGTTTAATGCAGCGCCAATAGTCAGGCCAACCAGCACAAAAACAAATATCTCCACAAAATCAGCAAAGGCAGCAGAGAATTCCATTAGCTCTGTTTCCTTTTTTACATAAACATTCCCAAAAAACAGCCCCATTATCATTACAGCTAAAACTCCATTCCCTCCCAAATTCTCTGCTAAGATGTAAGCTAATAAGGCAGCTGTTATCAAAACAAGCGGAATCAATATCCCCGAATATGCTTTTCTGACAACTTTGAATATGACTATGCCAACCAAAATGCCAGCGCCAATTCCGGTAATAAGCCCCAAAAGAAAGCTCCCTAAGAATGAAGATGTAAAAATATTGCCGGGAGTTAGCCCGGGCTTAACATAATCCACCAAATCCAATATTATAAACGGCAGTAAGACAATCAAAGGCGTATTAATAAGGGATTCTGCCTCCAAAAGCCTAAAAACCCTGTTTTTAACCCTTCCAAGAATAGCTGTTGCAATATCAAAGTCCGTATTAGACATCAAAACGGCAAATAAAAAAACCAAGA
>Ga0209211_10012246_pt1 | contig 10822 bp, 15 predicted proteins | sample RifGroA2_FD_183992 | JGI IMG/M metagenome (GOLD analysis project Ga0209211, IMG submission 183992) | Groundwater microbial communities from Rifle, Colorado, USA - Groundwater A2 (SPAdes) (version 2) | ecosystem: Environmental > Aquatic > Deep subsurface > Groundwater | place: Rifle, Colorado...
ATCTAGCTGTGAGGCTCGCAAGTGACAGAGGACCCTGGGCTGGTGGGATTGATGAGTCCGGCGGCGGTTAGTGGAAGAAAAAAAGGAGATTTCAAGACATGAAAATCCACGTCCAAAGCAACACCTTCAACGGTGAATTGGAATTCCAAACGGCCACGGAACTCATTTCACTGCCCCAATATAAGAAATGGTGGCCGCGCGGGCTACGGCTTTGCGGCACGACTCTTTCTGGTTCACCCGATTTCTCGCAATTTGTTGACAGTGGGCAAACGCTCTTAGAGTACCTTGAGGGTCAAGGTATTGTTCCTGCCGATTCACCAAAAACCCAAGCCTCGCAGACCTTTTTATGGCCGGCGCCGCGGCGCCGTCGTCGAAGTGGGTACGGTTCCAGGTTTGGGTTATAGTCACACCCGGATCCCGGTCACACCCGGATCCCGGATCCCACCCGCGTCGTGACAGCAAAAAACTGGCACCTATTCTCAAGTCCGAGTCCACCCCTGACAACCACGGAACGTCTGACGTTCCACGCCTGGGAAACTTCAATTCGTTGAGATAGCACCAACCCACCCCGAATGAATCATTTCTTCGGGGTGTTTTTGATTGGGTGGTTAGCGATTCGGCGCGGCCGGAGAGCTTACCAACCATCAATCCGCCTCTGGCGGATCACTTAGTAGGTCACCCTCACCTCGAAGGTGAAAAAGCTATAGGAGAAAATTCTAAGAAAAGTCTCCTTCTGCCAGAAAAACTTGACAGAACTACGACGGCTCTGCCACAATGAACTCAAATCAAAAGGAGAAAGACAATTTCCCACCCTTGAGGAAGGGAAAGGAGGTGAGCGGCATGACTGGTCCACCCACGGCTGTGGCCAACATCATCAACTGATCTGGGCGTCGGCATCCGGGCGCAGATTTAGTCTGGCGACTGCGTCGCACGGTAGCGGTCCGTTCTATCTTGACCCCTACCCATCGGCCAGACAGCCGAACCATCTATATATCTTCGGGCCCAGCCCTGGTGAAGTTAAAGGATTGAGCCTGACATAAAAGATGAGACACTTTTGTCTGCGCTGCGGAAAAGCTCTCATCTGCCGGAACCCACCAAAGGACCAGGCGCAAGGAGAAATCCACGCCTGTTTCCGAGCCTCCGGCTAGAATGTCACCTGTGGAGGACCGCGCCCGCTTTTCGAAAGGCCAAATGCCTTACGAATGAAGCGGCGCCAAACGTCACCGGACCACCGCGCCTTTGCCCGAGACTCCCGGATGCGATCCAGGACGAGGCAGCGCGCCAAACAAAAAAGATTAGTGGTGGGCTAATCTTTTTTTCTTTCCCCCAAAATTTAGCTTCTTCACCCGACTCATTTGACTTATTGGACCCATTAGACTCATTAGACCAACAAAAAAAGCCGAAGATTTGCATCTTTCGGCTCAAGAGGTTGGAAGACCTTGAAGGTGTAGATCCGCGTTGAGTTCACCTTCAAGGTGGGTCAGCCCCTCAACTCTCCAACGACTTCAATGGAATAGACGCCGAACCAAATGGCTTCGGCCACGATCTGGCTGGCGTCGGGCTGGCGAAATCCATCGGTCAGCTCAAACTCAAACACCCGACCGTCGGCCCCCCACTCGCCGCGCCAACCGACGCTTAAGAGCGTCGCCGTGGTCATAGGCAGGGTGGATAGCAACCCGGCCGTCACCATACCGGCCACCCTTAGGGTCACTCCGGGCTGGCCCTCCAAGAAGACGACCTTGATCTTCTGTCTCGGTTTGTGGGCGGCGAGGAATTCCTCGAGCTGCTTCTGGCTTGTCACTCCTATTAACATTTTGTGCCTCCAATCTTCGAGATCGGTTTCGATTTTGGAAACCGTCATTAGATTTCTATAAGGTACCACACCGCAGACGGATAGACAACAAAATTCAAAATGTTTGACCCAACTGTCCCTCTTGTGCTATAAACTATAAACCCAGCCCCCGGCTGTGTTAATAAAATCGCACAAAGAAAAGGGAGGAGAAAGAGAATGCAAAATAACTTGTTGACACTCTTTGGTGTCGCCGCCGATTTGACCGCGAATTCGGATAGAAAAGTCGGCGAAATGGCCGTCCACTTTAGAGCTTTCACGGCTCGTGGGCGGGCCGAGGTGGACGAAGCCGTAAAAGATGTTCACGAGGGACGCACGGCGGTCTACGCCGATATCACCCTCAGTCGGCTCTATCCGACCGTGATGACCGACGACGATTTTAACCCGAAACCGGACCTTATCGCCAAGGGTTTAAAGTGGCACCCCGTCGCCGATTACGTGCTGTGTATCCTGGATTTCGCTCAAGGCCGAGCGCCAACCGACGAGGCGGAATTCAAGGCGGTCACGCTTGAGTTGCTGGAGAAATTGATCGCCGCTAGCTTTCCCAATGGTGGTTTAAAGGTCACTCTGAAGGATGAAGGCCACCACCACCACGATATTTACGTCAACCGACGGGCCGATCTGTAAAAAAATTCTCATATAAAAAACCGGAACAGTGCAAGCTTTCCGGTTTTCAATTTTCTAGTCCGTCCCCACCTTCCCTTGTGGATCGACCTCGAAAGGAATGCGGGTCACGTCGTGACCGGACCGACGGCTTAAGTTAATGGAATAAACGAGAGTGCCGAAAAAAACAAGAACAACAATGAGAACGAGGATTAGAAAGTCCAGCAGCGAAACCATCCCGTGCTTTTTAGGCGTATAAGTTTCAATCGACATAAATCAAGAAGGATTTTTGACTGGTTGGTTAACGAACGGAGTGAGTTTACCAACCATCAATCCGCCTCTGGTGGATCGTTACTTAATTCCAACACTTTCTCCGCCACCTCTTTCGGGCTGACGTGAGACTTTAGAAGATAGGATTTCGCTCCGGCCGCTAAGCACTTCTTGACCGTCTCTTCCTCGCCGACGTTCGTGAGCATGATGACCGGAATGTTTTTATAGGCTTCCTGATTTTTCAACCATTCTAAAAATTCACTACCCCGCTCACCGGGGAGCATGACGTCAAGAATGATGAAATCAATTTCTTCGCCGGCGAGGATGTTTCGCCCTTGCGCGGTGTCGTCAGCTTCGAAGACTTTAAAACCGGTGTATTCGAGTTCGAGGGTATAAAGAGAACGGATGTAGAAATCGTCCTCGACGATGAGGACCTTTTTTTTGTGGTGGTCGCCAACCTCAACCCCTTCACGCCCAATCATCAACTCATTCTAGCACTTTCTCTAAAGATCATTCAACTAATCTGACTCATTCGACCCATCCGCCCCATTAGGCTAAATCTCCAAAAGGTTAGCAACTTCCAACTCCAACTTCTAACTCCGGGGGTTGGAAACATGACAACCACGCCTCATTATACCAATTAGACTTATTAGACTCACACGACCCATTAGACTTATGAGACTCATCCGCCCTCAGTCTTCAGTCTTCAGTTCTCAAGTTCTCAAGTTCTCAGTCTTCAATTCTCCGTCTTCAGTCTTCAGTCCTTCGCCCTCTACCACCCACTCGGTCCCACGGTACAGACTCCTCTACCGTTCCTTCCCCAATCTCTTCACAGAACACTTGTTAACAATTCATTCACGATCGTGAACGTTTTGTTAACATATTCTTGCCCATGTGAAGACAGTATTTCCCGCATTTTCCCGTAAATTGCTTTTGTTTGAAAATTGGTCCTTAAAAATTTCCGCCAGAGGCGGATCAGCCTTTGGCCGAGAAAATTTGCTCCCTTACCCACCCGCCACCTTTTATGGTACACTATAACCTTGCACCACAAACCAAAATCACTCAGTTTTTAACTGAGACCGGAAAGAAGAAAGGAGATTCATTTAATGGTAGTAGTAACTTACCTCGTCGGGGTCATCCTCGCCTGGATCCCGCTCCTCGCCCTGACACTCGTTCTGCGACGTCACGGTAAAGTCGAGTGGCCTGTCATCACCGGTCTGACCCACCCGGCCGTGCGTTGCATGGACAAGCGGATACCAAAGGATGGCTGGCAGCTACCCGGCGGCGCCTATGCCCTCGGGTTGCCGATCATCTATGGAGGACTAACCTTCATCTCCGTCGTATACGGATGGGGGATGGTCACGTCAATCCTCGCCGGATTCGCCCTTTACCAGTTTTTCTTTGCCAGTCCTCTGTTCACGATCGGGCTGGTCAAGATTTTCCTCCACGGGATTCTCAGCGACGAGCCCGAGTTCCCGATTGAAGTCCACATGAGGACCTGCAAGGCCGTTGTCATCACTGACCCGGTCGGCTTGATCTTCTTCCTTCTCGGGAAAATCATCCCGGGCGAGGACCCCTTCGAATGGCTTTTTGATACGCTGACGATGACGCACTGGATCGATGTCTTACCATTCATCATCCTTGCCAACCTCGTCGGTAACTTCGGTCGGACCCTGCGCAACCTCGTCAAGCCAGGCTCTCCCTGGCTGGTCATCCGGTCGGGCTACTCGGCAATGATGAGGATAGAATGAACAATCGATATCAAGAAAGCTGGGGTGAGGCTGTGTTGCTGGCAATAGCCGTTCTTTGGTTCATTGCCGGGGCGGCCGCACCAGCTCCAGTCCTACCGCTTCTCGCCGCCCCTCAAATAGGCTATGGACCGGCCGTCGTTTTGGCCATCTTGGCAACCGTCATTTGGCTCGGCGTCCCATACATGCTCTACAAGCAAGCGGAAAAAATCCGGCGCCGTAGGCAAGACGGTTAACCGGAAAAAGGAAAGAGACAAAAACCACTTCTGGGCAACCAAGGTGGTTTTTCGCTTTTTGGTGACCACTTAGTACTTAGTAAAACTAACTCCGGTAAAACTAACTCCGGGAGTTAAAAATGCCATCATTACAGTCTATAATGTGTATTTAACAATTCCCGACTCTCCGGCCCGCATCTTACCTGTCAATACATTCGGCTGGCTCAGTCTCGATCCTGAGTTTATCGAACGGATCAAGGAGTCTCCTTTACAGGTCCTCTTTTACAGGTCGTTGGATCAACTCAATAAAGGAGGCAGAAAATGCCTTCATTATCGGCTATCTTTACCACTTCAATGATTTGAATTATTGAAGTGGTTCCGGTTACACCTTGAAGGTTACACCTTGAAGGTGAAAAAGCTATGGGGCGGATGGCTGCAGTCCGCATCCTGCTCGAAACGCCGGCGGTGACTGAAGGCACGACCTTCAACGCAAACTCAGAAGGTGACTCCTTCAACGCGAAGCCGATCCGCCAGCTGGCGGAGAAGGAAGGTGTTATCTTCCAGTTTGCAAAAGGACGAGCCTCTTACGAGCTTAGGCCGCATCTTAAGAATAAGTTGAACTCTTTTAAAGTTGACATCGGCGGCACAAAGGGCCGTATCCGTAAATACCTGTGAAGTTATTTACGGACGAGCCCCTAGCTCGTTCAGGGCTGCCCTGACAACCTAAAATCTCTATCCAACGAACCGACCCCGATCGCTTGCATCGGTTAGTCCCACACCTTACTTTACCCTCCGATCGTAGGGTGTTTTGATGCGTTTTTTAATTTCACCAAAATCCTTACGATCGTCAGCATTTTGGTGAATACGCTCTTGTCACGTTTTTAGCTGTCATCCCGCTATAGTCCTGCCCGAGGCGGGAGATCCGCCTTTGACTCTCCGCGGCTTTTCCCCTTGCCAAGTTGCCAAAGCTTATAGGTTGCTCTATAATCAACAAACATCAAGATCGGAGAAAAACCACAAAAAGGAGATGAGATATGATTCTACCCACGGTAATTATCGTCGTTGGCAACGATCGGGGATGGTGGGAAAAGATCGGCCCCAACCAAATTCCGACCCAGTGGCACAGCCGGTTTGAGGCTCAGGACCTCACCGGCAAAACCCTGACCTTCAACGGCTATGCCTTGCTGGTCGACAGAGACGAAACGGACGGTCAGGAGCGCACTCTCCATTGTCAAATCCGCGTCGACCTGCTCGGACTGGAGCTAGTGGCGAGCCCCTTCCTCGAACCCCTCGCCGAAGAGAAATTTTGATGATCACTTAGTGAGCGTGAGCGAACTTAGTGAGCATCAATCCCGACTGCCGACGCTTACGGTCGGCATTCCGACTGAAACGTCGGAATTTACGTCGGGATCAATCCCACACTAGAATCAGAAAAGGAGAAAGGCTATGTTACCAACTGGGATCGTCATCCAAGGCGGCGGGGGAGACCCGGAAAAGATCAACCCCGACCAGATTCTGCCGGAGCACGCCGAATGGTTTGACGGAAATCTTCGGGGCTTCTACTTGGCTTACCGCGGCCGAGTTCACTGGGTGGAGATGGACCTCACCCTCGGCGATACGGCGCGCATTCTCTACCTGCAGCCAGCGCCCGAGCTCACCCCGCCGGATTTAGCGAACAACAACCGCCTCGTCCCCTTCGATCCATTTAAAGGATAGGGGAGAAAGACCAACCAGATCAAACCCGAACTCGGATCACCGATTCGGGTTTTTTTGATGATCACTTAGTAAAACTAACTCCGGGAGTTAAAAATGCCATCATTACAGTCTATAATGTGTATTTAACAATTCCCGACTCTCCTGCCCACCATCAGCTGCGCCTCGGCGCTGGCAGGCGGACGCAACCCACTCCTTGTCCCTTGCCCATTGTTACTTGTCCCTTTTCTACCCGCCGCCTCCTGAAATTCAACCCCCCGCCTTCCCTACTCTCCCCCGCCAAATTTAAATAAAGCCACAACCATTCCTACCGATGAGACTCATTGGACTAATAAGACCCATTCTAAATTTCGACACAAAGAAAAAAATCTCTCTCCATCCAAATATAATCTTTTGCTATAGGGGACAACCAGACTTCGTAATTTATTGCTATCAATTAGATCTTTAGATTGCTAACCAAACGTTCTTTAAAACTGCTAATCGATCTTTATCCATCAACCACGCCAAGAAAATTGTTTCCTTAATTCTTAATTCTTACTTCTTAATTCTTCTCGTGCCCTCCCCTCATCCCTCTTCCCCTCTCCCCCGCCCCTCTTACTCCAGGGAGTTTCGTTTCTTGCGGCAATCCACAGTCGTCGCCTAACAAGAGTGAGGGTTTAACAAAAGCGAACGTTGAGGGGGAACTTACTAAGGGCTCGTCTAGGGCTGCCCTGACAACTTAAAATCCACCAGCCAACAAATCGGCTCATATGAAAACAAAAAAACCGAGTCTAAATATTTAGATCTCGGTTTCTTATTTCACTCTCCCCTCACTCACTTCTTGAACTATTTAATTCGGCGTCGGGGCTTACCGGGCACTTTATGATGCTTCCGGCAGCGGGCTTCATAGAGTTCTTCGGCTCCGACTTTAACCACCGGATCGTTGTATCGGGCCGGGTGTCCGTCAATGAGTCTCTGGCTACGCGTCGCATCACCTCCACAAACCGAACAGATGGCTGTCATCATCTCCAATTGATCGGCTTGGGGCATAAGGTGAGTCATCGGACCGAATGGTTCGCCCCGGAAATCGAGGTTGAGTCCGGCGAAGATAACGCGGAGACCCCGACTGGCCAATTCCTGAACCAAGACAGAGGCTTCTTCACCTAAAAACTGGATTTCGTCAATGCCAACGACCGTCGGATTTTCCCGATCGACAATTTGCAGTATCTGCGCGACCTTCTTGACCGGATGTGCCTTAAATCGACCACCAGCGTGGGAAGCAACCCAGCGCACGGTATAACGATTGTCGATCCTGGGCTTAAAAGCTAAGACCCGCTCCCCGGCAATCTGGGCCAACCGCAAACGGCGGATGAGCTCGTCGGACTTGCCGGAAAACATACAGCCGACGATACCTTCGGCCGACCCGCGACTGCGTCGGAGTCTTCTCACACGAGTTTTCACCATGGAAATCTTGTCTCCTTTCTTTTCTTTTCCTCGAAAGTTCCAATTTGGCCCGTAGTCCATCATCATTCTAACCCGAAACACTCCCCTGTCAACTGCCTATCTATATCAACAACTGCCGCCGCCCGACCAAAACCTGGCCATCTCCTAGTCTCATGGTATATACCACGATACTGCCCCCCAACCTTCAGCCCCCAACCCCCCGTGTTAGAATAGTTAATAATCAACCGACTTTAGAATTAGAAAAGGAGACAGATATGAACATGCGACTGGCCAGTCTGGGTGTACCTTTCGTTTTATTGTTCACCACCATCGGTATCATCAGCCATCGAGGATTGACTCTCAGCGATGGCATGAACCGGGTCTTTTTCCTCGCCAGCCTACCCTCTCTGCTGACCGTGGCGTTGATGGTGGTGCAAAAAATCGTCAAGGAAGAGTCCGTCGTCGGTCGGCTCTTGGCCGCTTTTGAGAGATTGGCCGATTTAGAGAGATCACTCTACAAGAGATCGCCTAAATCCGCCCTCATCTTAGTCGTCGCCTTCGCCGCCACATTGGATCTCATCGCCTGGCACTCTGGTGGGTACCCTCCCCTCAATGCCTATCTCGTCGTCGGTTTGGTCCTAGGGATGCTCTCTGCTTACCTGCTGTGATACCCTGTCAAGGAGTCTCCTTTACAGTCCCCTATAGTCCAGGCTGTAAAAGTCGACCCGCCCCGAATGAATCATTCTTCGGGGTGTTTTCTTCCCCACCCGGTACCCACGGTACATACTCATGTACCATTCCTTCCCTGATCTATTCACAGAACACTTGTTAACAATTCATTCACGATCGTGAACGTTTTGTTAACATCTCCTCGCCCATGTGAAGGTGAAAAACTTCAACCCGATAATTCACCAATCTATACCAATCCATAAAGGTCTCACCTTCCAGTCACCTTCCAATAATTGTCAATTCTCGAAGCTTATAGAGAAACCCCACAGGGTTATCGTTAAAACATTTTCGGATTGGACGACAAGAACTTCTACAAGCTTCTACAAAGCGAGATCTTAGAGTTCGGGATCCTCCGACCGCTCTTGGCGGGATTTAATGGGCATTTTTATGGGAGAGACCTTTCCCGTTAAAGGTCGGAGGGGATCGTCAGCGGCCAATTCCGTTCGAGATCGTGAAATTGAAAGTCTTCCGAGCCGGCTTTGATGGTCGTCTAATACTATAATGATTCGAATCATTATTGTGATGGGTGGATAGGAAAGATTCCGGATATCTGTAAGGGGTCTTGTCTAGTTAACAGTTATTTACCTGTTAAACTAGACTGTAATGAAGACCAAAAGTCTCCTTTTAAAGGGAGTGATTTCCACCCTCCGGGTGGAGGGGATGATTCGCGCCGCCTGAGGATTAACTTTTCTTAACTGCCTGTAGCTGATAAGGGTTCCAGTTTTCATACAACACCTCCTTTACAAAAGACTCCACGGACAGGCCCGTCAATTCTGGTACTTTGGCCACGTAATCAGAGTAGCTGGAGTGTATAGTATGTCCCGGACAACGGACATGAAAAACTTGACAGAAAGACAGAAAGCTTCTAAACCATAAGGAAGACTGGAGAGTACTACCAATTGTTACGGAAGGAGGCAGGCATGCTAACGATAGTTCAGGCCCAAAATGAGGCGGAAGCGGTCGAGGCGGCCAAAGGGATTGGAGTCGTCGCCGTGGTTCACGAGGACGATTACACCGGCGAGGGAGAGGGCTGGAATCTTCTCGTCGCCGCGAGGGATGTCATAGAGGAAATACGGAGCCGATTCGCGACTCGGCGACCACTCCTTAGACAGGAAGGAACCGGACCAACCGTCCTTTCCGTTCTGGGTTCAAAAGCAGATATACTGGCGGCCTTGGCAACCTAGAGAGGATTTCCCAACCTCCCATTGATAAAACGAGTGGTGTTCTACACCCTCGTTTTTTCTTCCATCACTCGCATTTCTGTTTATTTGAAATTCAGATGAGATTTAAGCTTTCGAGCGGCTTCTTCCGGAGAGATACGGTCATTAATCATGAGCTTAAGACCTAATTCTATACCACCGAGAACTTTTACTCTAGGTACTAGATCAAGGTGCCAGTGATAGTAGAGCGAGGTCTTTTCGAAGCCTAAAAGATCCGGAATTGAGTGAATCCAATAATTGTACGATATATCATTTATCTCTAGAGACAAAGAAATAATTGCCGTTTGCAAAGATGAGGAAAAATCCTTCATCTCTTTCTCACTGATATTACCAAACGATTTTCTATGGGTTTTAGGAAGTAAAGTTAGTTCGTAAGGCCAGTCGGATGAGAAGGGAGTTAGTATTACAAAAGAGTCGTTTTGCCAAACCAGTCGGGGGCCGTTAATTTCCCGCTGAATCAAGTCGCAATAAGGACAAAGCTTGTAATGACGGTAATAATCCTCGGCTGACTTTAGTGCCTCAATAGTTGAATGGGTCATTTCATCTAGAACTATAAGCTGGCTATGAGGGTGCTTGAGAGAGGCGGCCGCCTCTTTTCCACGGTTACAAAAAATGTGGACGTAACCAAAATTCTCGTAGTGGCGGTAACGGGATAAATAGGTCCAAACCAGATTATCCATCTGGTCTTGGGTGAATAATTCTAGATCTTTATCGTGTTCTGGACTATGTATAATAACTTCATGAGCTGGCAATATTGGGTACTTATTAGGAACAACTCGTGTTAGCCATCCTGGCTGATCTTGAACACCTGGGCCGGTTCGGAAAAGTTCTCCGGGTGACATCGACTCATGACCCTCTTCGAAAGGACAGTTTTCTATTTCCTCTTTCGAACTATAAGTGTTAGAATTTTGACTTTTGGCTTTTGAATTTTGACTTTTTAACGCTCCTGTCTCATCCGGCCGACTTTTTCTTAAGGTCGAAAGTATCGTCCACTGGCCAAGAACATCGGTGCGAATTTCACCGCCGATGCCTCGGGCAATACCAAACTTATAA
>Ga0209211_10012247_pt1 | contig 10821 bp, 4 predicted proteins | sample RifGroA2_FD_183992 | JGI IMG/M metagenome (GOLD analysis project Ga0209211, IMG submission 183992) | Groundwater microbial communities from Rifle, Colorado, USA - Groundwater A2 (SPAdes) (version 2) | ecosystem: Environmental > Aquatic > Deep subsurface > Groundwater | place: Rifle, Colorado...
GGCCACGATGGCCTGATCCGCCGGGTCATCGGCGGCCACTGGGGCTTGGTCCCCAAGGTCCAGGCGCTGGCCGTGGCCAATCGCATCGAAGCCTACAACCTGCCGCAAGGGGTGATTACCCACCTCTTTCGGGATATCGCTGCCGGCAAACCGGGGACGCTGACCCGCGTCGGCCTCGGCACTTTCGTCGATCCGCGTTTCGGCGGTGGCAAGCTCAACGAAATGACCACAACCGACCTCGTCCGCTTGATGGAGATCGACGGCGAGGAATACCTGTTCTACAAGGCGCTGCCGATCAACGTTGGGATCATTCGCGGCACCACGGCCGATCCGGATGGCAATGTGACGATGGAGAAGGAGGCCTTGACGCTCGAGGCGCAGGCCATCGCCATGGCGGCGCGCAATTCGGGCGGGATCGTCATCGTCCAGGTCGAGCGCATCGCCGAGCGCGGCACGCTGAACCCGCGCCAGGTCAAGATTCCCGGCATCCTGGTCGATTGCGTCGTGGTTGCCGAGAAACCGGAATACCACATGCAGACCTTTGCCGAGCCGTACAGCCCGGCTTTCGCCGGCGAGATCAAGGTGCCGCTGTCGGCCATCGCTGCCATGCCAATGAGCGAGCGCAAGATCATCGCCCGGCGCGCGGCGCTGGAGCTGAAAGCCAATGCCATTGTGAACCTCGGCATCGGCATGCCCGAAGGCGTTGCTAATGTCGCGGCCGAAGAGCAGGTCATCGACCTCATGACGCTGACTGCCGAACCCGGCGTCATCGGCGGCGTGCCGGCCGGTGGCCTGAGTTTCGGGGCAGCGACCAACGCCCAGGCGATCATCGACCAGCCCAGCCAGTTCGATTTCTACGACGGTGGCGGGCTTGACATCGCCTTCCTTGGTCTGGCCCAGGCCGACAAACAGGGCAACCTCAATGTCTCCAAGTTCGGGCCGCGGCTGGCCGGGGCGGGTGGCTTCATCAACATTTCGCAGAACGCCAAAAAGGTCGTTTTCGTCGGCACCTTTACGGCTGGCAATCTGGAGGTTGCGGTTGATGCCGGCAAACTGAGGATTATCGAGGACGGCAAGGCGGTGAAGTTTGTCGACGAGGTCGAACATCGCACCTTCAGCGGCCCGCAAGCGGCCAAGTGGGGCAAGACCGTGCTCTACATTACCGAGCGCTGTGTCTTCAAGCTGACCGCCGAAGGACTCGAATTGATCGAAATCGCACCCGGTGTCGATCTGCAGAAGGACATCCTCGACAAGATGGAGTTCCGGCCGATCATGCACCGCGAACCGCAGCTCATGGATGCGCGGATCTTTACCGACGAGCCGATGAACTTTCGCGCTGAAATGCTCGAACGGCCGCTGGCCGAACGCCTCACCTACGATCCGGAGCAAAACCTGTTCTTCGTCGATTTTGCCGGGCTCAGCGTGCGCAGCGAGGCGGATATCAGCCGCATCCTCGAAGCCGTCGAGAGCGAACTGGCGCCGATCGGTCACAAGGTCAACGCCATCGTCAATTACGATCGCTTTTCCATCGTGCCCGAACTGGTCGATGAGTACATCGGCGTCGTCAAGGGCATCATGGATCGGCACTATCACGACGTGACGCGCTATACCTCAAGCACGTTCCTGCGCATGAAGCTTGGCGAGGCGCTCGAGAAACAGCGGATTTCGCCGCATCTCTACGAGAGCGCCGACGAGGCCGAGGGGCATCTGGCAAAGCAATGATGACCGAAGGGTCATTAGGCCTGTGACATCGGCCGCGGTATGATTCGACGATTCCCGCGGTCGACACAGGTTTTTGCATGAAATCCAATATATTGGGCCCGCTTGCCGGGCGAAAAACGTACATTGCGCTGGCTATTGCCGCCCTGGCAGTGGTCGGCGCTTTCCTTTTATCGCGCTCGGATGAATCGAAACCGGCCGAAACAGCCAAGGCGGCCGCCGCCCGGCCGGCGCTGACGGTCACCCTGACCACCCCGCAAAAACTCGAGTGGCCGCTGGTGCTGCCGGCCAACGGCAATGTCGTCGCCTGGCAGGAAGCGGTGATCGGCGCCGAAATCGCCAATTACCGGATCACCGAAGTGCGCGTCCAGGTGGGCGATACGGTCAAAAAGGGGCAGGTGCTGGCGCGCATCGCCAGCGACACCGTGGCCAGCGAACTGGCCGAGGCCCAGGCCTCGGTGGCCGAACTCGAAGCCAGCGTCGCCGAGGCGAAAGGCAATGCCGAGCGGGCGAAGGAGTTGAAGGAAAAAGGCTTCTACAGCTCGCAGCTCAACACCCAGTACCAGACGGCCCAGCACACGGCGCAGGCACGCCTCGCCGCGGCGCGGGCCCGGCAGCAGGGGGCGGATCTGAAAATGAGCAAGACCGGCGTCGTGGCGCCGGATGATGGTGTGATTTCGGCGCGCAGTGCGACGGTCGGCTCGCTGACCCAGTCGGGGCAGGAGCTGTTTCGCCTGATCCGCGGCGGCCGGCTCGAGTGGCGGGCCGAAGTGCCATCGGCCGATCTCGGCAAGATCAAGGTCGGCGTCGTCGCGGCGCTCACGGCGCCGGGCGGGGAAACGGTCAAGGGCTCGGTGCGCACGGTGTCGCCGAGCGTTGATCCGCAAACGCGCAACGGGCTGGTTTATGTTGATCTGCCGGCGACTTCGGCCGTCCGGGCCGGCATGTTCGCGCGCGGCGAATTCGCGCTGGCGGAAAGTCCGGCGCTGACGCTGCCGCAATCGGCCGTCGTCCTGCGCGAAGGTTTTGCCTATGTTTTCCGGATGGAGGGCGAGGATCGCGTGGCGCAGGCCAAGGTTGCGCTCGGCCGCCGTGGTGGCGAGCGCATCGAGGTGGTTTCCGGGTTGGAACCGACGGCGCGCGTGGTGGCGACGGGGGCCGGCTTCCTGGCCGATGGGGACATCGTCAAGGTGGTCGACGGGGTTGCAAAATGAGCCGTTTTTTCCGGTTGACCGTGGAAGTCCGCTTGGCTGCTGTGAAGATTGAGATGAAGGGTGTGACGCGATGAACGTTTCGTCGTGGTCGATCCGCAATCCGACGCCGGCCATCCTGCTCTTCCTGCTCCTCACGCTGGCCGGGATCATGGGCTTCAAGGCGATGAAGATCCAGCAGTTCATGGACATCGAATTGCCCAACGTGATCGTTACGGCCAGCCTGCCCGGCGCCGCGCCGGCCCAGATGGAAACCGAGGTGGCGCGCAAGATCGAGAATTCGGTGGCAACGCTGCAGGGCATCAAGCACATCTACACCAAGGTCCAGGACGGCACGGCGACAGTAACCGTCGAATTCCGCCTGGAAAAGCCGTTGCAGGAAGCCGTCGATGACGTGCGCGATGCCGTTTCACGCATCCGCTCCGACTTGCCGGGCGATCTGCGCGATCCGGTGATCAGCAAGATGAACGTCTCCGGCTCCCCGATCCTGACCTATACCGTCGCGTCGAGCCGTATGGACGACGAGGCACTGTCGTGGTTCGTCGACAACACCGTCAGCAAGGCCATCCTCTCGGCGCGCGGCGTCGGCGCCGTGTCGCGGGTCGGTGGCGTGGCGCGCGAAATTCGCATCGAACTTGATCCGGCAAAAATGCTGGCGCTCAACGTCACGGCTGCCGACATCTCGCGCCAACTCAAGCAGATCCAGCAGGATGCCTCGGGTGGCCGGGCTGACGTCGGCGGCATCGAGCAGTCGGTGCGCACCATTGCCACCGTGCAGAGCGCCGACGAGTTGGGCAGCATGGACATCGTGCTGACCGACGGCCGGCGCATCCGCCTCGATCAGGTGGCGACGATCAGCGATACCGTCGGTGAACAGCGCACTGCCGCCCTGCTCAACGGCAAGCCGGTCGTCGGCTTCGAGATCACGCGGAGCAAGGGCGCTGGCGAAGTCGAAGTCGCTGACAGCGTCAAGGTCGTGCTCGACAAGCTGAAAGCCGATCATCCCGATATCGAAATCACCGAAGCCTTCAATTTCGTCGATCCGGTCATTGAAAACTACGAAGGCTCGATGAAGCTGCTTGTCGAAGGCGCCATCCTCGCTGTGCTCGTCGTCTGGCTTTTCCTGCGCGATGGCCGCGCCACCTTTGTTTCGGCCGCCGCGCTGCCGTTGTCGGCCATCCCGACTTTCGCCGCGATGTACCTGATGGGCTTCACGCTCAATGTCGTCACCCTGCTCTCGATGTCGCTGGTCGTCGGTATTCTGGTCGATGACGCCATCGTCGAAATCGAAAACATCATGCGCCACCTGCGCATGGGCAAGACGCCCTACCAGGCGGCCATGGAAGCAGCCGACGAAATCGGCCTGGCGGTTATCGCCACGACCTTCACCCTGATCGCCGTCTTCCTGCCCACCGCCTTCATGGGCGGCGTGGCCGGCAAATTCTTCGTCCAGTTCGGGTGGACCGCAGCCGTCGCCGTTTTCTTCTCGCTCGTCGTCGCCCGCATGCTGACGCCGATGATGGCCGCCTACATCCTGCGTCCGGTGACGCACGACGAGCCGACGCCGCGCTGGTTGAAGTATTACGAAGGCTGGGCCACCTGGTGTCTCAAGCACCGGATCATGACCATGCTCGGTGCGGCCTTCTTCTTTGTCGGTTCCTTCATGTTGGTGCCGCTGTTGCCGACCGGCTTCGTGCCTGCGGACGACGTGTCGCAAACGCAAATCTACCTCTCCCTGCCGCCCGGCGCGACGCTCAAGGAGTCTGTCGCCATTGCCGAGCAGGCCCGCCACATCGCCGAGGCCAACGAGCACGTCAAGCTGGTGTACACCGCCGTCGGCGGCGGCAAGGCCGGCAGCGATCCGTTTGCTGCCTCGGGGGCTGCCGAGGTGAGGAAATCAACGCTGACCATCAACCTGACACCGCGCAACGAGCGTTCGGGCATCAGCAAGCAGGCCATCGAAGACCAGTTGCGCGAGGCGCTCAGCGTCATCCCCGGCGCCCAGATCAAGGTCGGCCTGGCCTCCGGCAACGCCAAATACGTCCTCGTCCTGGCCAGCGAGAATGGCCCATTGCTCACTGAACACGCCCGTCTCGTCGAGCGCGACCTGCGCACCATTCCCGGCATCGGCGGCATCACGACGACGGCCAGCCTGGTTCGCCCGGAACTGGTCATCCGCCCCGATTTCGCCCGCATGGCCGACCTCGGCGTGACCTCGGCGGCCATCGCCGACACCCTGCGTATTGCCACGGCCGGCGATTACGACCAGGGTCTGGCCAAGCTCAACCTGACGCAGCGTCAGGTGCCCATCGTCGTCAAATTACCGCCTGAGGCGCGCACCGACCTTGCCCTGCTCGCACGGCTGACCGTACCCGGCAAGCACGGCCCGGTCATGCTCGCCAATGTCGCTACAGTCAGCATTGCCGGCGGCCCGGCCGAGATCGACCGCTACGACCGCCTGCGCAACATCAATTTTGAAATCGAACTGAACGGCCAGCCGCTTGGCGAGGTGGAAGCCCAGGCCCTGGCCAAACCCAGCCTGACTAACCTGCCGCCCGGCGTCATCCAGACGACGGTTGGCGACGCCGAGGCGATGGGCGAACTGTTCGCCAGTTTCGCGCTGGCCATGGCCACCGGCGTGCTCTGCATCTACATCGTGCTGGTTTTGCTCTTCAAAGACTTCGTCCAGCCGGTGACCATCCTCGCCGCCCTCGTGCTCTCCGTGCCGGGCGCCTTCCTGGCGCTGTTCGTCACCCACACGGCGCTCTCCATGCCGTCGATGATCGGCCTGATCATGCTCATGGGCATCGCCACCAAGAATTCCATCCTGCTCATCGATTACGTCGTCCTCGCCCGGCGCGAGCACGGGCTGGATCGCTGGCACGCGCTGCTCGATGCTTGCCGCAAGCGGGCCCGGCCGATCGTCATGACCACCGTCGCCATGGGCGCCGGCATGATGCCGATCGCGCTGGGCATCGGCACCGACCCGAGCTTCCGGGCGCCAATGGCGATTGTCGTCATCGGTGGCCTGATTACCTCGACTTTCCTGAGCCTGCTGGTCATTCCGGTGGTGTTCACCTACGTCGATGACCTGATCGGGCTGGTTCGGGCACGATTGGGGCTCAAGCCGCACTAAGCATCGCGGCAGATGGGGGCGAACATCGGGATGTTGCGCGAGGCGTCATCGCCATGGAGATGATCGCCAGATGCCGGTTATAGCGCCGTTCCTGTCGGGACGGTCTTGACTTTGGCGATGGGCGAGGCGAGCATCACGCTCCTTGTTCATCGGCAGGGGGCGCGTCTTGCGGCCGCCTTGCATGATGGGTCGATGCACGGCGCCAGTTGGTGAGCGAAATTCCTGCAAAAAAATACTCCGCTTTGTCACTCCGGCCGCAACTCTGGCTGATGCTGGTGTTTGGTCTGGGGCTCGTCTGGGCGATCGCCTGGTATGAGCTTGACCGTAGCCGGGCGGGTTATTTGCGTGAAGTCGAGAACTCGACCCGGTTTCAGGCTCAGGCCTTCGCCGAGAGCGCATTTTCGGCCATCAAACGCCTTGACCAGATGCTGCTCGATCTGCGAACCCAGTGGGATGGGCGCCCCGAGCGCTTCGCCGACCAGGTTAAACGTCGCCAGCAATACATGGCCGACATGGCCTTTCAGGTAGCCGTTATCGATGCCGAGGGCTGGTTGGCTTATTCCAATCTGTCGGTTGCCAGGGAGCGCGTGTTTCTTGGCGAACGCGAGCATTTCCGGGCGCACCTCGCTGGCGGCGACCGGCTGTTCATCAGCAAGCCGATCAAGGGTAAGGTGTCCGGCAAATGGTCCATCCAGTTCACCCGGCCAATCCTGGTGAACGGGCGATTGACGGGGGTGATTGTGGCTTCCGTCAGCCCGGGGTCGGTGGCAGCCTATAGTGAAAAAATCGCCCCGGAGGCGAGCAGTACCGTGGTTGCCGATAGCGGCGACATTGTCGCGCGCGAGCCCGGTTTCGAAAACGCCATGGGCAAGAAAATTGTCGGGGCGCCTTATCTGCCGCCGGATGCACCCTTGTCCGGCAGTTTCACGCGACAGGCTCAGGTGGATGGTGTCGAGCGGGTCTACGGGTTTTACCGACTGCCGGACTACGGCCTGAGTTTTGTCATCGGGCATGCCGTTGAGCAGGTGTTGATGCCCTTCTACAGTCACCGGCGGGTCGTGCTTGGCGCTGCTTCGGGGGTGAGCATCGTTTTCGCGGCCTTCATGCTGTTTCTGTTCCGTTCGCTGGCCCTGCGGGCCGAGATGGGGAAGCGCCTGCATGATAGCCAGGCGATGCTCGCTTCGGCGGTCGATACCATCGGCGAGGCCTTTGTCATTTACGATCAGGATGACCGGCTGGCGTATTCCAATGAACAGTATCGTCAGTATTACCGGAGCTCTTCCGACCTGCTGGTTGCCGGAAAAAGCTTCGAGGAAATCATTCGCACGGGGGCTGAACGCGGCCAGTACAAGGAGGCCATCGGGCGCGTAGACGAATGGATCGCCGAGCGTCTGGCCGCGCATCGCAGCGGCAATACGGAGATCATTCAACCGCTTGATGACGGCCGCTGGCTACGGATTCTCGAGCGCCGGACACCGGAAGGATTTACTGTCGGTTTTCGCATTGACGTAACCGAGCTTTACGCCGCCAAGGAGGCGGCAGAGGCGGCCAATCGGGCCAAGAGCAGTTTTCTGGCGATGATGTCGCATGAAATCCGCACGCCGATGAACGGCATCCTGGGCATGGCGCAACTGCTGCTGATGCCCGGGGTGTCGAATGACGAGCGCAATGACTACGCGCGCATCATCCTCAATTCCGGCCAGACCTTGCTGGCGCTGCTCAACGATGTCCTCGATCTATCGAAGATCGAGGCCGGCAAGCTGTCCCTGTCCGATGCGGTCTTCGACCCGAAACAAATCGTCGACGAAACCGTCAAGCTTTTTTCCGGGCCGGTCCACGACAAGGAACTGGAGGTTCGGGCGAACTGGCGTGGCGAAGCGGGCGCGCGCTACCGAGCTGACTCGATCCGGCTCCGCCAGATGCTGTCCAATCTGGTCAGCAACGCAGTGAAATTCACGGCGCATGGCTTTGTCGATATCGAGGCCAGCGAGGTAAGCCGTGACGAGCGCGGGGCGATCCTCGAGTTTTCGGTCAGCGACAGCGGAATCGGCGTTTCGTCCGGCCAGCAGTCACTACTTTTCCATCCATTTTCGCAGGCCGATAGCTCGACGACCCGTGAGTTTGGCGGAACCGGCCTCGGCCTTTCCATCGTCCGCCGGCTGGCTGAAATGATGGGCGGTGAAGTCGGCGTCGAAAGCCAGTCCGGGCTTGGGGCGCGCTTCTGGTTCCGGGTTCGCGCCGTGATCGTCGAAGCTGGCGAGGATGGTCGTCAGGCGACCCGAAATCGGGCACCCGACGTCAAGACCGCCTCGGCCAGCCAGATTGGCCGGGTACTGGTGGTCGAGGACAATCTGGTGAACCGCAAAGTGGTCGGCGCCATGCTCCAGAAAGAGGGTTTCGCTGTCTCGATGGCCGAAAACGGGCTGGAGGCGCTGACCGTCATTACCGGCGGCATGCACCCGGATCTGATATTGATGGACATGCAGATGCCGATCATGGACGGTCTCGAGTCTACCCGCCTGATCCGCGACTGGGAGCAGGAACAGGGATTGCCGCGCCGGCCCATCGTGGCGCTAAGCGCCGCAGCCTTCGTCGAGGATCGGCAGCGCTGCATGGCGGCCGGCATGGACGATTTTCTGGCCAAACCGATTAATCATGCCGAGTTGCTGGGCATGGTCGGCAAGTGGTTGGGCAACTTCCAGGCTCGTTGATGGCAAGCGTGAAATATGTCACTGCCCTCAAAAAAGGATGGCGCTAACCTGAGTCAACAGGAGGTGCTGTCATGACGATTACTGCAAGCGTAGCGTTTTTCAAGAGTGAATTTGTCGCGGCTTTGAGCGATGGCCGGCGCGTTGAGCGGCACGACTGGCGTGCCATGGCGCAGGCGCTTTATGAGCTTGGTGTTGACGATACCGCCATCAACTACGAATGGCACAATGGCCAGCGCATGATCACGGCCGGGCAGCAGGTGGCATTGCGGGCTGAAATTCGGCGTCTGGCCCATATGTCGGCTCACCACACCGTTAAAAACCACATCGCCGCGGCATGATCCGCCAGATTGTTTCGTTCTTACTCGACGACGGGCTTTTTTTCTGCACGCCCGAAGGTCAGCGTATAGAAAATATCCAGCGCGTTGTCGCTGCCGGCGCGGCCAATGACAGCGATTTGTCGCGTCAGGTTGACGGTCAGCTTGACGATACCTTCGGCGCGACCCAACGTCTGCTCGTAGGAAACAAGCGCGTTTGACGTCAGGCGTTTGCCGACGCTGAGAATCTGCTGGCCAGTCGTCCCGGCTGTGTCGATGCTGTTGCCGCCGGCCACGCGGCTGGTTGGTTGGCGCCCGCCGGTGTCGCCGATATTGCCCTGACGAAGGCCGAATTCGTCGAATCCAAAGGTCTTTTTCAACTGCTGGACAACATTCCCCGAATCGTTGCCGAGCAGGCCGCCGGCTGCCGAGAAAAGCAGCGTCGCGTCGCCGGCGCCCATCTGTTCCGGGCCGTGGCCAAGGACCAGCCAGGCCAGTTTTTCGGCATCGGGCAATTCCGGGTCGGAGATCAACCTGATGACCGGCCGTTGCGCCGAGCCACTGATCTGGACGCCGGGTTCGACCGATAGCCCCTTGCGCACGGCGCGGACATCGAGGCCGGGATTGTCGAGCAGGCCGTTGAAACTCAGGATGCCACGTTCGATTTCCAGTTTCTGGCCATAGGCTTCGAAGCGGCCGCTACGCGCCCGGATCGTGCCGCTGGCCCGCGGCAGGTCGCGGCCGTGGGCGGTAATCCGGATGCTGCCGGCCAGCCGGCTCGAAAGCCCGGCGCCATTGAAGAGGAAATTGCGGCCGAGGTCGGTGCTGACGTCGAGTTCGAGTTTCGGACGCAGGCTGGCCGCGGGCTTTTCCGTACCCGGGCGTTTGACCACCACGTCGTCGGAGAGTCGTGGCGTGCCGCTCGGGGCGAGTTGCCAGTAACCGGCGTCGACGGCCATTTTGCCGACGGCGCCGAGCGTGCCATCTTTGAGGCTGAGCCGGCCGTTGCCGGAAACGGCGACCCATTGGTCGGGCAACTGGAAAGCGCCGAGGCGGTCGAGTTTGAAGTCGAGAAAAGCGTTTTCGCCGGCACTTCCACGGTCAACCCGAATTTCGCCCGAAATTTCAAGTCGCCCCGGCTTGGCCGTCAGCCCGCTCAGGTCGTCGCGCGCATCGAGCCGGATCGCCCGCGGCATCGGCTGGAGCAGGCTATCGAAGCCGAGGCGATTGATGTGCAGCAGGTTGTCGCGCAGATCGACATCAAGTTCGCCGCGGGCCAGGTTGAGGCCTTGTTCGGGTAGGCGCAGTGCCAAGTTATCGCCGCGGAAGCGGCCGCTGGCCAGCGGCACGGCGGGTGTGCCGGCCAATTGCAGTTCGCCGTTGAGGCGTCCTTCGCTCTGCCAACCGTCGCCGATCAGTTCGGCCAGCCAGCCGAGGTCCGCGATGTCGGTCTTGAGCCGGCCCTGCCAGCGGGCGTTCTGGGCTAGCGACCAGGGGCCGAGCATGGCGGCGTTGAGTTCGCCATCGACCTGGCCGATACGGCTGCCCCTGGCGCTCAGCGTGGCGTGCAGTTGTCTGGCGTCGGCGCCCGCTTGCAGGGTAGCTTGCCAATCGAGGGGATCGCCGATGAATTGGGCCGGGCCGATGCTCCAGCCAGCGCCGGCCAGCTTGATCGGGGCCGGGGCGGCGAGGTGGAAATTGCGCGATTTGTCGGCGCTGTTCAGTTTTGC
>Ga0209211_10012248_pt1 | contig 10821 bp, 10 predicted proteins | sample RifGroA2_FD_183992 | JGI IMG/M metagenome (GOLD analysis project Ga0209211, IMG submission 183992) | Groundwater microbial communities from Rifle, Colorado, USA - Groundwater A2 (SPAdes) (version 2) | ecosystem: Environmental > Aquatic > Deep subsurface > Groundwater | place: Rifle, Colorado...
AAAGACCTGTCCGAGGGTGAGCGACATCATCTCGGCCATCTCCTGTCCGTGCCGCACGACCACGGCGGCAACCGCCGCGGCAAAAAGAAAAAACGGCAGTGCAAGCAGCGCGATGAACCCGAGTTTTGAGTGTTTTTTTCCCATGTCAATTCGCCTACCAAAGGAAAACTGCGGCATGCGCGGGGACAGACAATCGTTAATCAGCAAGCACACAGACGACCACCGTCTCGTTGTGAAAAGCCGGATTGCACTTATTGATGTTCCGCACTTCGCCGCCAAGCGGCGCCTGCTCGCCGTAGGTGTAGAATCCGATGAGCGGCGTATCGCGCCCCACCGCCTCCTGAATCGCCTCAATTTCCTCTCCGCTTCTCTCGCCAAAGAGCTTGTTGCGGGCAATGCAGTTGAAGATGATGACGGCCTTCGGCGCGCTTCCGTCAAGTTGCTTCACCGCATTTTTCGCGGCCTCTTTTGCAACCTTGACGGCTTCCTCGCGACTGCCAATCATGAGCCGAATCTCGGAGCCCTCCGGAATCTCTGCCGCGCAAGTGATGGAGCCCCTCTCGTCAACCGTAATAGGGTCGCGGATGAGCAGTTCATCAGAACCCGAAACCTGCATGCCGAGGGGATAGGTGATGGCAAGGCGCGCGAGCGATTCGCTTCGCAATTCTTTCGCGCGCTCTTCCCCGAAGTAGTCCTCATAGATTTTAATCGCTGGCTTTCCGTCAAGCTCGTGGAGTACGGCGCCGCTTGACTTCGTGACCTTTTTAGGCGTGCCGACCGGAATCCAACCGTGCTTTACCCCGATGCCAAGCCGAAACTGCCCCTGCAAACCCAGTCCGACTACGACGCCAGAGTATACGCGGTCATTGAGATACTGGTATGTCTTCTTGAACTCAAAGTCATCTCCTGCCGCGCCGCCGACCACGGGAAAGTGGGGGCCGAGACTTTCAAGCACGCCGCGCACCGTATCGGCAGCGCCGACTTTCTGGTCGATGACTTCCTTCTTGCGCTGCATGCGCGCCACGTGGCGGGCGTCGCGTGGTTTATCGTCGCTCATGATTTCAGTCCCGCTGCAAGTTCCCGGTAGCCCTTGGGCAGGGACGGTCCGGGGTGGAAGAAGTTTTCGCCCTTGAGGCTGACGATGCGCACCTTGACCGTGGCCAGTGCCGCGTTGCAGGCGATGCTCGATTCGTGGCTGAGCGAGAACACGATATCCGGCTTGAAGCGCGCCACCAGGGCCGGAATGTCGGCAATCTCCTCGCCTTGGCGCAGGTGGCGGACACGCGCGGCGCGATCCACCACGTTGAAGCCGGCCTTGACGAAGGCGTCGCCGATGTAGTGCTGGCGACCGAAGGCGTAGGGCGAGCCGGAACAGGCGGAGAGCACCAGCACCTTCTCGCCCTTGCCGCCCACCGCCTTGGCCGCTGCCTGCCATTCGCGGCGGAAGCGGCGCACCTGGGCATCGGCGCCGCTCATGCCGCTGACCACGGCCAGCGTGTGCAGCACGGCTTCGCTTTCGGCGATCGAGCCGAAGCCGCCCAGGCGCAGGCCGCGCGTGCCGTCCGGCAGCCGTTGCGCCAGCGTCTCCGGCTTCGCCCAGTCGGCGGTCACCAGCAAGTCGGGTTGCAGGATCGCCAGGACATCGGCATCGGGGTCGATGACGCCGCCGGTTTTCGGCAGGTCGTGCTTGTCGTAGCGCGAGACGCCGACGATGCATTTGCCCTGGCCGAGCCATTCCAGGGCGGCGGTGAGGTAGGGCGATTGGCTGACGATGCGCGGGCAGGCGGCGAGTGCCGGCCCGGCGGCCAGCCAGGCGAAGATCAGGAGCAGCGAACGAGGTTTCATGGGCGGATTCTCAAAGTGGCAGGAAACAGCGCTGACCATCGCTTTCGATCATGCGCAGGGGATGCTGGTACAAGGCCGACAGCCGCTCGGTGGTGAGCATCGCGGCGGCGCTGCCGGACTCGACGCGGCCGTCGCCGTATACCAGCAGGGCACGCTCGCAATAGCGCGCGGCGAGTCCCGGATCGTGCATCACCATGACCAGCGCGGTGCCGGCCTCCGCGGCGGTGTGCGCAAGCAGTTGCAGCACCGCGATCTGGTGGTTGAGGTCGAGATGCGATAACGGCTCGTCGAGCAGGGCCAGGCGCGGTTGCTGGGTCAGCAGGGTGGCGATGGCGAGGCGCTGCCGCTCGCCGCCGGACAGCGTATGCACGTCGCGCGCGGCGAAGCCGCCGAGATCGACGGCGTCCAGTGCGGCGCGGGCCATACGGGCGTCGGCGGCGCCTTCCCAGGCCCAGCGTTCAAGCCAGGGATGGCGGCCGATCAGGGCGGTTTCCAGCACGCTGGCGGGGAAGGCATCGACCTGTTGCTGGAGCAGTACGCCGCGCAGTTGCGCGACGCGGCGCGGCGCGAGCTGCGTCAGCGCCTCGCCATCCAGTTCGACATGGCCGGCGGCGGGCTCCCGCAACCCGGCCAGCGTATGCAGCAGGGTGGTCTTGCCGGCGCCGTTGCGGCCAAGAATGGCCAGGCGCTCGCCCGCGGCGATTTCCAGGTCAAGCTCGCGCACCACGGTGCGCCCGCCGACGGCGACGGCAAGATCGCGGACCCGCAGCAAGGCGCCCATCAGGCGCCTCCCTTGGGCTGCCGCGACAGCAAGTAGAGGAACACCGGCACCCCGAGCAAGGCGGTGAGCACGCCCACCGGCAGTTGCTGCGGCGCGACCACGGTGCGCGCCAGGGTGTCGGCGATCACCAGCAGCGAGCCCCCGGCCAGCGCGGCGGCCGGCAGCAACACGCGCTGGTCGTTGCCGATCGCCAGGCGCACCAGGTGGGGCACCACCAGGCCGACGAAGCCGACGCTGCCGGCGGTGGTCACGGCGACCGCGGTCAGCAGCGACGCCAGTACGTACACGGCGCCGCGCAGGCCGCGCACCCTGACGCCCAGCGTGCGCGCGATCAGGTCGCCGCGCGCCAGCAGGTTGAGGTCGCGCGACAGCGGCAAGGCCACCAACAGGCCCAGCGCCAGCACCAGCAGTGCCGGCCACGGCGTGCCGGCATGGGACAGGTCGCCCATCAGCCAGAACAGCATGCTGCGCAACTGGTGCTCCGGCGCGATCGACAGGATCAGCGCCACTGCGGCGCTGCAACCGGCAGCGACGATGACGCCGGTCAGCAGCAGGCGGGTCTGGGTCCAGCTGCCGTCGCCGCGGGCTAGGCCGAACACCAGCAGCATCGCGGCGAAGGCTCCGGCGAAGGCAAAAAAATTGATGAGGGCCAGCGCCAGGCCGGCCAGCATGGCGAGCAGTGCGCCGACCGCGGCGCCGCCCGAGATGCCCAACACATAGGGATCGGCCAGCGGATTTCGCAACAGCACTTGCATCAAGGCACCGGCCAGCGCCAGCAAGCCGCCGCAGGCGAAGGCCGCCAGCGCCCGCGGCAGGCGCAAGCCGGTCACCACCGTGCCGGCGGTATCCCGCCCGGTCCCCGTGAGGGCGGCCCAGACCTGGCCCGGTTCCACCGCGTAGGATCCCGCCAGCAGCGCACTCGCGATGCTGGCGAGCGCCAGCAGCGTGAGTACGGCAAGCAACAGCAGGGCGCGGCGTCGGGAGGGCATGGGGCGCTATTGTGGCGTCTTATTTGGGCGCGTAGCGCAGGCCGACCAACAACTCGCGGCGGGGCACGGCGTAGGCCCAGGCATTTTCATAGACGCGGTCGAAGAGGTTGTTGACGCGGCCTTCGACGGACCAGTCGCGATCCAGTTCCCAGGCTGCGAACAGGTGGGCGATGCCGTAGCCGCCCATGGCTCGCGTTTGCGTCGTGGTGTCGTAGCGGCGGCCGACCGCCATTCCCTCGATGCCGGCGCGCCAGCCGGCGGCGGCATAGCTCACGGCGAGCTTGGCCATTTCCGCGGGGCGCCGCTGCAGCCGGTTGCCGTTGCTTTCGTCCACCGGCCGCATCAGGTCGAGTCCGGCATCGACGATCCAGGCGCCTTGGGTCTGGCCGTAGCCGAAGCTGGTACCGGTGATGCGCGCCTTGCCGATGTTGCTCACCGGAAAGCCGGCGATCAGGTTGCTGATGCGGTTGTCGAAGTAGGTGAGGGAGGCGTGCCGCCCGCCGCGTTCCCAGTTGAGGCCGGCTTCCCGGTTGCGGGCCTCCTCCGGTTTCAGGTTGAGGTTGCCGAAGCCCGGGAAATAGAGCTGGTTGAAGCTCGGCGCCTTGAATGCGGTGCCGCTGGCGACACGCACCTGCCATTCGGCGGCGAAGCGGTAGCCGTAGCCGGCGGCGCCGGTGGTCTTGCCGCCGAACTGGGAATTGTTGTCGCGGCGCACCGACAATTGCCAACTGTGGGCGCCGACGCTGCCCTGGTAGCCGGCAAGCAGGGACCGGATGCTGCGCTCCTTGATGGCGTAGTTGGTGGTGCTGTCCACCGACTGTTCGACGTTTTCCAGCGCCAGCAACAGGCTGCCCAGCGGCAGATGCAGGTCGTTTTGCCAGGTCCATTGCCGTTGGCTGGTGGCGAACAGGCTGCGCCCCGGCGCATAGCTCTCGGAACGGTCGCCGGAACGGCCCCAGCGCAAGGTCGAGCTCCAGCGGTCATTGATCCGGTTGCGCAGGTACAGGCTATGCATCCGGGTCTTGTCCTTGTTGTAGGCGTCCACCGTAGCGCCGCCGCCGTCGTAGCTGCTCTTGCTGGCGGCTTCGAGCAGGCTGGCGCCGATCTCGTGTCCCGCGGCCAAGCTGTAGGCGACGCGGCCGGAGTAGGCGGTGTTGCGGTAGCCGTCGGCGTCGGGATTGGGCAAAGCGCCCTGCGCCGTGCGGTAGCGCTGCGGGTCGGCGGCAACGCTGAAGCCGTCATTGCTCAGGCGCGAGGCGGCGAAGCTGTAAGTCCAGGGACCGTTGGCGCCGGCGACCCCGGCCCGGGCCTCCTGCGTGCCGCGGTCGCCAATGCCCAGGTAAGCATCGACCCGCGCCGGGCCGGAGCCGCGCCGGGTAAATACCTGGATCACGCCGCCGATCGCATCGGAGCCATAGAGGCTGGAGGCCGGGCCGCGCAGGATTTCGATGCGTTCGATCTGCGACAGCGGCAGATTGTGCAGCGACGGACTGCCGGCGGTGACCGAACCGAGGGGCACGCCATCGACCAGCAGCAGGGTGTGGCCGGCGCTGGTGCCGCGCATGAAGATGCTGGTGGCCTTGCCCATGCCGCCGTTATCGACCACATGCAGTCCGGGCTGGCGTGCCAGTAGTTCCGGCAGGGTGGTGGGACCGGCCTGCTCGATCGCCTCGCGCTCGATCACGGTGACGTCGGCAATGACCTCATTGGTTCGCGTCTCCTGCCGGGTGGCGGTAACGACGACGGCGGCCAATTGGTCGGCGGCGAGCGAAATTCGAGGGGAAAGCAGGCTTGCCGCACAGGCGGCGAGGGTGAAGCGTTTGTACATGGAAAAACTCCCGAAACCCGGCGCGCGTCCCCGCAGCCGGTAGGTCGTGACATGAAGGCGCGGGAGGGGAGGATCATGGACGGGGTTCGGTACAAACCCCCGGCACGTCGCAACCCCGCAACGCATTCGCTGGTTTGTCCTTGGCCGGTCTCCGGGCTTGGAAGTCTTAGTTCATCGCCTTCCCAGGTCCAACTTCGACCCAGTGGCGTGTTGATGAGCTCGCACTTCCTTACCGTTGCGGGGGCAGCGCCGGAATTGAACTGGATGGACCAGGCCTCACCGGCTTCCCGTTTCACCCGGCACGGAAAACCATGCGCGGGCACCACGAACAGGGACGCAGTATAGCAAAGCGTCCGGGTTCACAGCGGCAGTGGCACATTCGATGCGCCAATGTCGTCGGCATGCATTGTTTAGGGTGGGGCGCACTTGTAGTCCTGAAGATTCCGCTATTTAGGCTGGGGACTTGACCTTGGTCAAGGATATGAAGGGCTGGCGCGAGCACTCTTGCAACCATTGCGCTGGGATGGTTTTCGACGCCGGTGTCGGTCGATTGTTCAAGAATCACTCAAAAGGAGAGGTAGATGAAACGGACGTTACTTGGAATGTTTGCAGTTTCCGCCATGGCTGGTGCCATGGGCCACGCGTTTGCGCAAGAAGCCGCGCCCACCCTGACTGCCGCCGAGAAGGAAACGGCGAAGAAGATTTACTTCGAGCGCTGCGCGGGCTGTCACGGCGTGCTGCGCAAGGGTGCCACCGGCAAGAACCTTGAGCCGCACTGGACCAAGACGGCCAAGGACGGCGCCAAGACCGAAGGCGGCACGCTCAAGCTGGGTCAGAACCGCCTGGAAAAGATCATCGGCTACGGCACCGACGGCGGCATGGTGAACTTCGACGACATCCTGACCAAGGACGAGATCGCGCTGATGGCCAAGTACATCCAGAACACCCCGGACGTACCGCCCGAGTACAGCTTCAAGGAAATGTCCGAATCCTGGAAGGTCATCGTGCCGGTCAAGGATCGCCCGACCAAGCAGATGAACAAGTTCAACCTGAAGAACTTCTTCTCCGTCACGCTGCGCGACACCGGTGAAGTGGCGCTGATCGATGGCGACACCAAGGAAATCCGCAGCATCGTCAAGACCGGCTACGCGGTGCACATCTCGCGCCTGTCGAAGTCCGGTCGCTACGTGTACGTCATCGGCCGCGACGGCCGCCTGTCGCTGATCGATCTCTGGATGGAAAAGCCTGCCGTGGTGGCCGAACTCAAGATCGGATTCGACGCGCGCTCGGTGGATACCTCGAAGTTCAAGGGCTTTGAAGACAAGTACGCCATCGCCGGCTCCTACTGGCCACCCCAGTACGTGATCATGGACGGCGATACGCTGAAGCCGCTGAAAGTGGTCAGCACCCGCGGCATGACGGTGGACGGTGAATATCACCCGGAACCGCGCGTGGCTTCGATCGTTTCCTCGGAGATCAAGCCCGAGTGGGTGGTCAACGTCAAGGAAACCGGCCAGATCCTGCTGGTGGATTATTCCGACATCAAGAACCTGAAGACCACCACCATCGCTTCCGCCAAGTTCCTCCATGACGGCGGCTGGGATGCCTCCAAGCGCTACTTCCTGGTGGCGGCCAATGCCTCGAACAAGATCGCCGCGGTCGACACCAAGCTCGGCAAGCTGGCTGCGCTGATCGACGTCGCCAAGCTGCCGCATCCAGGGCGCGGCGCCAACTTCTCGCATCCGAAGTTCGGTCCGGTCTGGGCCACGGGCCACCTCGGCGCCGATGTGGTGACGCTGATCAGCACGCCGTCGGACAACAAGAAGAACGCCAAGTTCAAGGAGTTCAACTGGAAGGTGGTGCAGGAAGTCAAACACGTTCCGGGCAACCTGTTCGTCAAGACCCATCCGAAATCCAAGAACCTGTGGGCCGACTCGCCGCAGAATCCCGACAAGGAGCTTGCCGAGTCGGTGGCGGTGTGGGACATGGCCGACCTGTCGAAGCCGAAGAAGATCATCAACGTGGCCAAGGATTCCGGCCTGCCGGTGACCAAGGCCACCCGTCGCGCCGTGCATCCCGAGTACAGCGCGGACGGTACCGAGGTGTGGATCTCGCTGTGGGGCGGCAAGACCGACCAGTCGGCCATTGTGGTGTATGACGACAAGACGCTGGCGATGAAGAAGGTGATCACCGACCCGAAAATGATCACGCCGACCGGCAAGTTCAACGTCTACAACACGCAGCATGACATTTATTGATCTGAAATTGATCGACCGCAAGGACAAGGGGGCGCAAGCCCCCTTACCATGTGGGCAACATGAAAACGCAGCGTCTGTGAAGGTCGGCGCCGGCTAGACGGCGCCACGCAGGAAACCGCAAAACATTACCGATGGCATAGGGGACAGTTTCATGGCAGACAACAAAGTATCAGGATTCCTGGCGATGATCCGGCGGCCGAGCGCAAAGTATTCGCTGCTGAGCTTGCTGGTGGTGGGCTTCTTCTCCGGGATATTCTTCTGGGGCGGCTTCAACACCGCCATGGAAGCCACCAATACCCTGGAGTTCTGCATCGGCTGTCACGAAATGCGGGACAACGTCTATCAGGAATACAAGAAGACGATTCACTACTCCAATCGCACCGGCGTGCGCGCCATCTGTTCGGATTGTCATGTGCCCAAGGACTGGACGCACAAGATGATCCGCAAGATCCAGGCGAGCAAGGAAGTCTGGGGCAAGCTCACCGGCGTCATCGACACCCCGGAAAAGTTCGAGGCGCATCGCTTGCAACTGGCGGAGAATGAATGGGCGCGGATGAAGGCCAGCGATTCGCGCGAATGCCGCAATTGCCACAGCTTCGACGGCATGGATGTCGAAAAGCAGAAGCTGCGCGGTTCGAAGATGCATAAGATCGGCATTGCCGAAAAGAAGACCTGCATCGACTGCCACAAGGGTATCGCCCACAAGAAGCCCAAGGGGATGAAGGAAGACGAGGACGAGTGAGTCGTTGTTGACGGACCCCAGACCAAATCGTAGTTCGCACTGTTCGAGAGGAGCATCAAAATGAGTAAAGCCATCGTTTCCACCGCCATTGCCGGCGCGCTGCTTGCACTCGGTTCGCAGGCGGTACTTGCCGCGCCCGACTGGGGCAAGGTGCCCAAGCGCGACATCCATGTCTTCCATGCCGGCGTCACGCCGATCGAATGGGCGACCAAGAAGTCCGATCACAGCGGTTCGGCCGGCATGCGCAAGGGCGAGACCTGCGCCGGTTGCCACGAGGAGAAGGGCGCGCTGAATTTCAGCTTCAAGCGTCTGGCCGACAAGGAACTGGAGCCCAAGGGTGCGCCCAAGACCATGACTTTTCCGGTCGGCTTCCAGGCCGCCTATGACAAGGATCATGTCTATATCCGCTTGAGCTTCAAGGCACCTGGCGGTGGCGCGGACAAGGGCGACAAGGACAGCGAGGTCAAGGCCGCGGTGATGTTCGCCGACGCCAAGGTGCCGCAGGCGGCGCAGTACGGCTGCTGGCAGACTTGCCACGCCGATGCTCGCAGCATGCCGGGCGCCGACGAGAAGAAGACCAAGTACAGCAAGGAAGGCGCCTACGAATTGATGCAGTGGAAGAGCGCCAAGGGTGCCAAGGCGGTCGATGGCAGCGTCGGCGCCGAGCGCAAGATGGAAGGCGGCACCGCCGGCGTCAAGGCCGAGGGTGCCAAGAGCGGCGACACCTACACGGTGACCTTCACCCGCAAGAATCCGGGAGAAGGCAAGGCGGTGCCGTTCGGCGTTGCGATTCACGCCGACCACGCCCATGGCCGCTTCCATCATGTCTCCCTCGGCTACACGCTGGGCATCGGCGCCGATGGCGACATCAAGGCCACCAAGCAATAAGGTCTGCCACGAGCCCCGCGATGTACACCGGCGGCAACAAATTGAAACGAGTGCCAGCCCTGCTGGCGCTCGTTTCTGTTATGTCGCCAGCGTTTGCTGGCGACGGTATCCCCTTGCGGGATGGTGCGTTCGCCCAGCAGACGGTGGAAGTGACGATTCAGAACTATCTATTTTCTCCGGCCGAAGTGCGCATCAAGTCCGGCGATACGGTGAAGTGGATCAACCGCGAAAAGCGCACCAGCCACTCGGTGTTGTTCCCGGCAGAGAACGGACTCGAATCCGAGCGGCTGTTTCCGCAGGAGTTCTGGCAGCGGACCTTCAGTCAGCCCGGGTCCTACCGCTATCGCTGCGGCCCGCACGAAGAAATGAAGGGAGTCGTCGTTGTCGATTAAACGCTGGACTCCCCTGCTGGCCAGCGTGCTCGCCGGCCTGGCGTCGGTGGCGCTGGCGGAGCCGTCGCCGGCGCGCCAGCAGGAACTGGTCCGCCTCGTCAGGCAGGATTGCGGCTCCTGCCACGGCATGACCTTGCGCGGCGGGCTGGGACCGGCGCTGCTGCCGGCGACGCTCGCCGAGAAGCCGGCCGAGGGACTGGTGGCGACCATCATCGGCGGCCGTCCGGGGACGCCGATGCCGCCCTGGCACCGCTTTCTGGCGGAAGACGAGGCGCAATGGATCGTCGCCAAGCTGATGGCGGGCTTTCCCGAATGAAGCGGATATCGCAACTGGTTGTGGCCGCGCTTCTGGCGCTGTTGTTGGGTGCCTGCGGCGGCGTGCCGCTGCGCGGCACGGGCGACCTCGGCCTGGTCATCGAGCGCGCCAGCGGCCACGTCACGCTGGTGAATACCAGCTCGCGCTCCGCCTATGCCCGCGTCGGCGGCCTCGGCGACCTGTCGCACGCGTCCGTGGTCTTCTCGCGCGACGCCCGTTATGCATTTATCTTCGGCCGCGATGGCGTCCTGTCCAAGCTCGACCTGCTCGAAGGCCGCATCGTCAAGCGCGTCATGCAGTCGGGCAACGCGATCGGCGGTTCGATCTCGCAGGACGGCCGCATCGTCGTCGCGCAGAACTACACGCCGGGCGGGATCAAGGCCTTCGACGCGGAAACGCTGGAACTGCTTGCCGAAGTCCCGGCCGAGTACGCGCCGGGACGCTTTTCCAAGGTGGTGGGCCTGGCCGACGCGCCGGGCAACAAGTTCGCCTATGCGCTGTTCGACGGCGGCGAGATCTGGGTCAGCGATTTTTCGGACCCGAAGAAGCCGGTCACGCAGCGCTACCCGGCCGGACAGCAGCCCTATGACGGCTTGGTCACTCCCGACGGGCGGCATTACCTGGCCGGCCTGTTTGGCGAGGACGGGATTGCCCTGCTCGATCTCTGGCAGCCGGAAAAGGGCGCCCGCAAGATTCTCGAAAAGTACGGCCGCGGCGAAGAAAAGCTGCCGGTATTCAAGATGCCGCACCTGCGCGGCTGGTCGGTCGCGGCGGGCCGCGCC
>Ga0209211_10012249_pt1 | contig 10821 bp, 10 predicted proteins | sample RifGroA2_FD_183992 | JGI IMG/M metagenome (GOLD analysis project Ga0209211, IMG submission 183992) | Groundwater microbial communities from Rifle, Colorado, USA - Groundwater A2 (SPAdes) (version 2) | ecosystem: Environmental > Aquatic > Deep subsurface > Groundwater | place: Rifle, Colorado...
GTATTCGAGAATTATTTCTTTGATCGCCCCAAAGGGAAACCGTGGAGTTTTGAGTAAAATATCGAACTCAGCCCCTTCAGCATCGATCTTGAGAATATCGATCTGTTTGAGGCGGTACAACTTCATAAGATCGGGAACCGTGGTTAATTGGACGCGGGTTTTGGTAACCCGGTATGGAAGACGAGTCTTGCTAAGGGAAGAGAGGCCATTGGCCTGGCAGGAGTAGAAGACGGTTGAACCGCTTTTGTTGGAGACGGCTTGGTTAATCAGGGTGACGTTGGAGCAATGATTTAGTTCCTTATTAGTTTTGAGCAGTTGGAAAGTCCTTGGGTCCGGCTCGAGAGCATAAATTTTTGCTTTGGGAAAGATCGAGGACATAAACACGGAACAAGTGCCAATGTTGGCACCGATATCGACAATCGTTTGAGCGTTTTTGGCATTGGGACGGTAGTCATTGTCAAAAAAAACTTCTTTGATCGTCAAGGCGCTTAAAAAATGGTTGATTTCAAAAATTTGACCGGTTCTGAGACGGAGCCGGTAGTTTCTGAAGGGAAAGAAGCGAGACAGGACAATCGATGGCCAATTGGAAACACAATCGGTCAGATAAAAAATCTGGGCGTAATAATTAAGAGTTCGCGGTATTGTTTTCATACGTCGGTATCGGGCAAACGATTGACTAAATGGGTTTTGATGGTCTCGATGAGAAAGACCCAAATAAATAATAAGGCATTAAAGGAGACAAGGAGTAATTTAGTACCCAGCCGGGAGTCGGGAATGAGAAGGATTGAGCCGCCGATGATAAAGGAAAGCTGGGCGACCCAGATGACCAAGCGATTGGAGTTCAGGATCGTGGAAATAGAGTTGTGTTTTCTTTCAATGGCAAATTCCAAAAACCTCAGTGCCAAATAGCTTAAGAGGGTAACGAAGGCCAGTAAAATTGAATAACTGGTCAGACTGTAGCTAAAGGGGTAAACCAAGGCGGCCAAAAAAACAAAGAAAAAAAAGAAAAAAAAGAATGAAGAGGCCTTTAGTAAGATGATGGATTTGAGGTGGCGCCAACCATCAGACCAGGTGGAGAGATGGGGCGGGTGACGACGCTTGTCTTTGAGGAATCGAATGGGGATTTCGAGATACTTGCCTTTTTTCAGGGCAGTTTTTAAAAGTAATTCACTGGCCCATTCCATGCCGGAATTGCGCATATTTAACTTTTTGTAAAAACTTTTTTTGACCAGGCGCATGCCGGAGTTGCAGTCAGTGGTGGGAATGCGATAAAGCAAGCGGATGATCCAGGTCAGGACGGGGGTGCCCAGGTAGCGATGTAAGGATGGCATGGCTCCTTTTTGAATCTGGCCGGTCAGACGGGAACCGAGAACGAGATCGGGGTCTTGACCCAATAAGGGTTTGAAATTTCTAAGGTTACTGAAGGGGTAACTTAAGTCAGCGTCGCCAAATAGAATATATTTACCGGTCGCCCTGGAAATGCCCCAATGAAGGGCGGCGCCATAACCCCGGACGGGAACGTGAACAACCTTGATAGAGCGGAGTTTTTTGAGGATTGGTAAGGTACCGTCGGTACTGCCATTGTCGGCGACAACAACTTCGGATTGACCGGGGAAGCACTCCTTCGCATATTTTTGAGCGTCTTTGACGGCAAGAGCAATGGTGTCTTTTTCATTAAGGCAGGGAATGACGATGGTCAGTAGCGGTTTCGGCATTGACGCTGATTGTAATTGCCTGTTTGAATTTAGGCAACAGGCGTATGTTATGATAAAAAAATATGAAGTTTGCCTTAATCTATCCTAACTATTCGGATATTACCGGAAGGGGTGAGTTTAGACGCTTTGAGATATTCGCCGGCAAGGGCAAAATTCCCGAAAGGCCGCACGTCGGCTTGGGGTATTTGTCGGAGGCTTTGATAAGAAATGGCATTGATCATGAGTTATTTGATATGAACAACGTGATCGAAACTTATCCGGAATTGAAGAAGCTACTTAAACATTACCGGCCAACGGTTATCGGCTTGACCATGGTGACACCAGGGTACCTGCGCGGTTATGAGTTAATAAAGAAACTTAAAAAAGATTTCTCCAAGGCCAAAATAGTAGTTGGCGGACCGCACGTCTCGATGAAATTGACGGAGATTCTCAAGGAGGCGCCGGGAGTGGATGTCGGATTTGTCTCCGAAGCCGAACAAAGTCTGCCGGAATATCTCAAGTCTGACTGCAAACCGGAAAAAATTAGGGGGGTGGTTTATAGAAAAGGGCGAAGGCTGGTATATACCCCGGCCGAGCTAGAGTTGAACGTGGATAAATTAGGGTGGCCAAAATACGAGAAATGGGATTTGAACAAGTATTCCGACGTGAGTTTATACACGTCACGCGGCTGTCCGTTCAGATGTGTTTTCTGCACCATCGGCAAGTTCAATCAAAACCGGTTTAGGCCGCGGTCGTCAACATCGGTGGTCGAAGAAATTAAGTATTGGCATGATCATGGCCAGCGATTGTTTCCGGTCGAAGATGATAACTTTTGCTTTGACGATAGGCGAATTTATGATCTGTGCGATGCGATCGAGGCGGCAAAATTCAAGGGAGCAACCTTTGCGTTAGGACAGGGGGTTCGAGCGGACAAGGCAAGTCGAAAATTGTTGAAGCGAATGTACAAGGTTGGTTTTAAATACGCTACGATCGCAGTGGAAGGGGGAAATAACAAAGTGTTGCGAGCCTTACGAAAAGGAGAAACGATTGAGAGAATTGAAAAAACTATCAAGGACGCTTGTGACATTGGTTATGAAGTCAGGCTTTTGTTTGTAGTTGGGGCGAAAGGTGAAACTTGGGAGGACGTCCAGGATTCATTACGTGTAGCTGAGAAATACCCGGTAATGTACAGCCGATTTAATAATTTATTGCCGATTCCCGGAACCGAGTTATATGACTGGGTCGAGGGTGAAAAGCTAACTTTCAAGAAACCTGAAGTGTACTTAAATGAGTACGCAATGGACTATACGGAACCATTTTATGAAACACCTGAATTTCCGGCTGAAGAAAGAAAACAGGCAATAATTGAATCAGATAAAGTGAACCAGAAATTATTCCAAAAATATCTCACCAGAAAGTTGGGGATGCTGGGGCCCTGGCGATACCCATTGGCCTATTTAGGGTCGCGGAAGCAGACGCAGTTATTGGTGAGCAGATTCCCCGGGTTGTATAAATTAGCATTAGAAGTTAGAAGGGGCTTGGTGGCTTGTTAAAGATGGATAAAAGACCCTGGGTCGATCCAAAAAAGTGCATTTCCTGTGGAGCGTGTGTTTCGTTGGCGCCAAAAACATTTGAACTGGACGAAAAGGATATGAACGCAACGGCGATTGCCAAAAACCAACCCGGCGACAAAAAGGAAGATATTGATTTGGCGATTCAAACCTGTCCCACTGTAGCAATTAAGTGGAGATAATCAACCGCGAAACATTTTGATATAGAGCAGAAACATTTGGTAAAACAATCCCCGGCGAAACTTCTGTCTCAGTCTATCGGCGAGTAAAGAATAAGACTGCCACTTAAGTTTCAGGTTTTGGGCAGTAAAGGTGGAGCTACCCGGAGCGTATTGGAAGAGTAGGAGCTGGTGGGGGACAATCTTGATTGGCCCAAATTTCTGTGCCTGGATGATGAAATCCCAGTCTTCACCTCCTCGACGATAATCATAATTAAATTTGAGTTTTTTCACCATTTTCTTCCGAAACATCATGTGAGAAAGCTGACACAAATAGAAAGCCCCTGGAAAGAGGCAACCTCGATTAAAAACTAAGCTGGTGATGAGGCTTAGGTCGCGGATTAACATGAGGGGGAAAAGTTTAATCTTTTCCAACATCATGAAGCCGGGGGCAAAAATGGAGCGGGAGAAGCAAACTGCTCCAGAAGCTTTGGTATCTGACTTAAGAGTGGTGATCGTTCGGGAAAGAAAAAATGGAGTGAGCAGGTCGTCCGCATCTAGAAAAACTAGATATTTGCCCCTGGCGTAATGAATGCCGGTCTGACGATTGCCTCCAGGGCCTTCTTGATGTTTATTGGTGGTGTAGATGATATTGGGGTGTAGTTTTTTTAGCTCGGTTGGGGTTTCGGATAGTGCGGGTCTGTCATCGTCTGAAACAATGACTTCGATTTGGTTCTGGTCGATGTTCTCTTGTTGGAGAACAGACCTGATTGCCTCCCGTGTCAGGTGAAGACGCCGGTAGTGAGGAATGATGATGCTGACGAGTGGTTTTTTCATCGGCCAGTGCGAAAATATTTTATTTCGTTTGACAGAAATTTATTTCTATCTAACAGATTAACGGAGTCAAAGATAACTTTGTTTCTCATGCTGTCCATTAACTTTAGGGAGACTTTTTTGAATTCCGGGCATGGGGTCATGATTACAACTGCATCCAGGTCTTGAAAAAAATCGGCCAAACTTTCGGTGGCCTGAATATATGGGTAACCCGGAATTGACCCTCTTATCGCCGGATCATAGCCGATAACGATGCCGCTTCTGGCGTGAATCAATTTGGAAAGTTCGAGGGATTTTGAGCGGCGGAGGGTATTAGTACCTGGCTTGTATGTCAGACCGAGGAGCCCAATCTTTTTTCCGTCAAGTTTGGGATATAGAGATTGAATCTTTTTTAATAACCTAGCCAGTCGACTTTTATTGATTTCGTAGGCAACTTCTATCATTTTAGGCCGATAATCGTAACCTTTCGACAATTTCCTTAAGATTTGAACATCCCGACCAATGGTTCCACCCGCAAAACCCGTACCTGGATTAAGCGGGGCGTTGGAACCAATCCGGCTATCGGTTCTGAGGGCGCCGACAACATCGTCGTAATTTGCCCCGAGTAATTCACATAGGTCACCAATTTCACTGGCATAGCTGATACAAACAGCCAGAAAGGAATTCAGGGCGTGCTTAACCATCTCGGCGCTTTCCAGGTTCATGGTGAGAATCGGACAAGTAAAATTGGGGAAATCATGGACAAACTGAGTTAGGAGCGATTTTTTTTCTAACCCGAGGATAATTCGGTCGGGTTTTAGGAAGGTTTGAAATGCTGTTCCCAAACGGATATTTTCCGGGAAATAGATAACGTTGATTTGTTTACGGCGGTTGGCCCTTTTTAAGAACTCTCGACAGGTTCCCAGCGGGACCTGGCTGGAGATGACCACCGTCGTGTGTTTGAAAGAGGCGTATCTGGTAATAACCGTCAGTAGCTTGTTTAGAGGCCTCAGATCCATTTGGTCGTGGTCATCGACGGGGATGTCTAAAGCTACAAAGACATACTTTTTCCCCTTGATTGCTTCTTGTGGTTGAAAGGTGAAAAACAGATTCTTGCCGAGAAAGTTCTTCAGTTTTTCAGTCAGGCCCGGTTCGTAAATTGGTGGTGTTCCCTGATTGAGGTCGTCGACTGTTTGTCTTGTTAAGTCGTAGCCTGTAACTTCATAACCCAGTTCGGCAAACGAAGTGGCGTAGATGCAACCAAGATGCCACAAACCCAGGACACCAATGGTAGGTTTATTCCGTTTCATAATTTCTCAATAAAGTTATTATGGTCGATCCTTCTCAATTTGTAGAGGCTTGGTGAAAACGCATTTTGGTCACCGATGGCTTGAAACGAATCCCATTTGGCGCTTAATAAACAACCGGTAATATGGGCTGACTTTTCTGAAACCAGGAAGGCAACCAATTTTCCTGCCAACTGGGGTGAATCACCACCATTTCTTTTCTGTTCAAGAGTCTTTTTGTACATAGCTTCGCCGGCTTTTTCAATTCCCTGATCAATTAAGTAGTCGGTCAGTGAAGAGTTGACGGCTCCGGGAGCAATACAGTTTACCTGAATATTTGCCAGCCTTACCTCTTCTGATAACACCTCGGTGAACCCTGCTATAGCCACTTTTGAAGTATAGTAGGCAGAGAATCCAGGAAGAGAACTTTTACCTCCGACTCCCCCACCGCAAAGATTGATGATTTTTCCCCCACCGTTTCTCTTCATAATGGGGGTGACCAATTGGGAACAATAAACTGTACCCAGCAAGTTCACCCTGATTGCTTCTGACCATTTTTCTGGGGCGTTACTCTCCAGGTAACCGATGGGGCCATAAATACCGGCATTATTTACCAGGACACCGATCGACCCTAGTTTTCGAAAAGCGAACGTGACTAATCTTTTACACTGGGCGTATTGAGACACGTCTGTCTTGAGGCCAAAGGCGACGCGCCCATGTAGGTTTAACTGTTTCAAGGCAGAACGAATTTCGAGGTTGGTTCTAGAGCAGATGACAACCTTGTAACCCAGTTCAACCAACTGTCCGGCTATTGCAAAACCAACCCCCCTGACACCCCCAGTGACGATAGCCGTCTTTTCGTGCATGAGCTTGCATTATAGTTGACACTATTTGGGAAATAAAGTATACAAAGCCAATGAGTCAGCTGGTATTAGTTACGGGCGGAGCGGGTTTTATTGGTTCACATACGGTCGATTTGTTACTGAAAAAAGGCTACCGGGTGAGAGTCCTGGATAACTTGCAAAAGCGGGTTCATCCCCATGGAAAACCAAAATATATACCGAGAGAAGTCGATTTCATCAGGGGCGATGTCGCCGACCGCGAAGCGTTACTTAAGGCCTTACGGGGGATCGATTACGTTTTTCACCTAGCGGCCTATCAGGACTACTTACCCGATTTCAGCCACTTTATTCATACCAATACCGAAAGTGCCGCTTTGCTTTTCGAGCTGATTTTGGCCAATAAGTTGCCGATTAAAAAAATTGTTTTTGCTTCCTCTCAGGCGGTTTCTGGCGATGGTAAATGGCGATGCGGAATCCATGGAGATTTTTTTGCTCGTCAACGACCGATCAATCAACTCGAAAGAGGCGATTGGAAAATTAAATGCCCAACCTGTAGGGGGGTTTGTGAAAATGTATTGATGACCGAAGATATCTGCCGGCCAATCACCACCTACGGAATTTCAAAGTATGCCATCGAACTACTGGCCGGGACTTTGGGAAAAAAATATGGCATTCCGACAGTCTGCATGCGATACACCTACGTTCAGGGTCCACGAAACTCTATTTTTAATGCTTATTCCGGAATCTTACGCGTATTCGCCATGAGGATATTGAACAAAAAGCCACCAGTTCTCTTTGAAGACGGACTGGGTCTGCGGGATTACGTCAATGTCTTCGACGTGGCTAGGGCCAATTTACTGGTGATGAAAGATAAGCGGGCTGACGATCGGGTATTTTTTGTTGGCGGGGGCAGGCCGTATACCGGATTGGAGTTTGCCACAACGATGCTAAAGGTATTCGGTAGTCAGCTTAAGCCAAAGATACCTGGAATATTCCGAGTAGGAGATACCAGATCGACCGTATCTGACATTGGTGCCCTTGGAAAACTGGGGTGGAGACCAAAGATAACTCTGGAACGGTCGTTGTCAGATTATTATGCATGGCTAATGACCCAGGGAAAAATTAAAGATACATCAGACGCCGCCATGAAGATTATGACAAAAGAGGGGGTTATAAGAAAAGTGGAGGGAAAGAAATGAAGGGCATTGTTTTGGCTGGTGGATTAGGCACCAGACTCGACCCAATAACCCGGGTGGTGAACAAGCACATCCTGCCAGTGGGCAGTAAACCGATGTTTTTTCACCCGTTTCAAACTTTGGTGGCTTCTGGAATAAGGGAAATCGCAGTCGTAAGCGGGCCACCGTACGGAGCTCAGGTTAAGGAGCTAATCAAGTATCTATCTCTCCCGCAACAAATAAGGGTGGCCTTTGTTAAACAAACCTCTCCAAAAGGAATGCCGGACGCAATATTAAAGTGCAAGAAATTTGTTGGCGACGACTCGGTGATTGTTATTGCCGGGGATAACATCTTTGGAGGTAATTTCAAAAAGGAAGTCGGTGCTTTTAAGAAAGGGGCTGTATCTTTCTTAAGAAAAGTGAATGACCCAAGCAGGCACGGTGTACCAAGCTATGATGGGGCTGGAAAATTGCAGGGCATAATCGAGAAGCCGAAAAATCCAGCGACCAACTGGGTGGTTTGCGGGCCGCATATATTTGACAAAATGGTGTTTAATCATATAAACAAGTTAAAACCTTCTGCCAGAGGAGAACTGGAAATTGCAGAGTTAAATGGTCTTTACATTAAATTGGGATTATTAAAATTAGTAAAAAAAACCGATTATTGGTTGGATCTGGGAACCTTTGACTCGCTTGTTAAAGGGAACCAGTACGCGGGAAGGAATAAAAAATGATTTTGGTCAGAGCGCCGCTTCGAATTCCATTGGGAGGTGGGGGTACTGATTTACCGTCGTATTACTCTAAATTCGGAGGCAGCTTGATTTCGGTAGCGATAAATAAATATATGATTGTAAACGCTAATCGGCCGGTAATTGATGATTTGATCCGCCTGAAATATTCAACGTCGGAGACCGTTGAAAAAATTAGCCAAGTCCAACATACACTGATAAAGGAAGCGCTGAAATTGACCGGGATAAACAAAGCCGTCGAACTCTCCTGGATTGCGGACGTACCCTACGGAACCGGTATGGGCTCTTCGGGAAGCTTTTTGGTGGCCACCCTAAAAGCGCTACACGCTTTGTCGGGGCAGGAGGCGGCGGCGGAACAAATCGCCGATGAGGCTTGTCACATTGAAATAGACGTTCTGAAATCCTCGGTGGGCAAACAGGATCAGTATCTGGCGGCGTTCGGGGGACTCACCCAGCTGGAAATTGACCGAAAAGGACGAGTGGAGGTAAGTAGGCCTCGAGTATCGCAGGCAATTTTAAAAGATTTGGAAAACAGTTTCGTCTTGTTTTTTACGGGGATTAGCCGGTCGAGCCACCAGATACTGTCTAAGCAGAACCGTTCAACTAACAGAGGCGATAAGAAAGTTGTCAACGGTCTCCATTTCATTAAAGAAATCGGGCACAGTATTGGTCAGGCGATTGTAAAGGGAGATATTAAACTGGTGGGAGAATTGATGGACACCCACTGGCAATACAAGCGTAAATTGTCGCAAAACATCAGTAACGACAGAATTGATCGCTGGTACCAACTAGGATGTGATGCCGGGGCGTTGGGTGGAAAAATAATGGGGGCTGGAGGGGGCGGATTTTTATTATTTTGTTGTCCGGGCGACAAGACTGAAATTAGGAAAGTAATGAAAAAAGAGGGCTTGCGGGAGTTGTTTGTCAACTTTGACACTGAAGGCGTAAAAATATTAGTTAACTTCTAAAGATGAGGGTGGGAATTGTGGGGGCTGGATTAATTGGAAGAAAGAGAGCCATGGTACTGGAATCGTTTGGTGCCGACAAAGTAATCGCCGTGGCCGATGTCAACTTAACCAGAGCCAAGAAACTTGCTGATGAGATAGATGGCTGCGAGGCGACAAGTAGCTGGAAGGAAATAGCTAATCATAAACAAATCGACACAGTTGTTGTTGCCACGACACATAATAACTTGGCGACAATTTCTTTGGCGGCGCTTTCGGCCGGTAAACATGTCCTGTGTGAAAAACCGCTAGGAATAAAATCGGCAATGGTGGCGAAGTGTGTAAAAATGGCTAGAAAAAAGAAACTAATGTATAAGGTGGGGTTTAATCACCGCTTCCATCCGGGGATTGCCATGGCCCACGACATGTTTGTTGCCGGTAAAATAGGCAAGCTGATGTATATTAAGGCGGCTTATGGAATCGGTGGTCGGCCAGGATACGAAAAGGAATGGAGAATGGATAAAGAGGTTTCCGGCGGCGGAGAGTTAATTGATCAGGGAGCCCATTTGATCGATTTATCTAGGTGGTTTATGGGTGAGATTACCAGCGTGAAGGCCGAATTGCTAACGTCCTTTTGGCCGGTTAAAGTTGAGGATAATGTGTTCTTACTTTTAAGAAATAGGTCAGGGTTGGCAGAAATTCATGCCAGTTGGACTGAGTGGAAGAACCGTTTTACTTTTGAAATATACGGAGTCAAGGGATATCTGAAAATAAATGGCCTGGGGGGATCATACGGTCCGGAGGTACTGACGTTTGGAAGGAGGGTTCCGGGACAAGCACCACTGGAAAAATTCTGGAAATTCGAGGATCCGGACCAGTCTTGGAGAAAAGAATGGCTTAATTTTAGACAGGCAATACTGCGAGGAAAAGATCTCAACGGTTCCGGAGTGGATGGGCTAGAGGTGTTACGTTTGATCGAAAAAATATACAAGCAGAAAAAAACTAAATGAGAAAGGTTGGTGCTTTGTTTTTGGATAGAGATGGGGTGATAAATAGAATGGCCGAGTATGAGTATGGCTGGGATTCACCACAGAGAGCGGAGGACGTGGTGTTGGTACCGGGGATAGTCGAGATAATAAGATGGGCCAACAATAGGTCAGTTCCGGTGATCGAGATCTCTAACCAACCCGGCGTGGCCAAGGGAAAATTGAGCCAATCAGAATCGCGGGCAATTCAGCGAAAAGTGGAATACTTGTTAGGACAGAAGGGGGTCCGGCTTGACAAGGTCTATGTCTGTCCGCATCACCCGAACGGAGCGGTACCGAAGTTAACCCGCGAGTGTAACTGTCGTAAACCCAAGCCCGGACTACTGTTAAAGGCGGCGAAAGAAATGGACCTCGATTTAGAAAAAAGTGTCTTCTTGGGAGATAAGGAAACAGACGTGTTGGCCGGTAAGGCGGCGGGGTGCATTACAATAATTTTCGTGCACGATGAAGACGATCCTGAAAAGGTCGCCAAGACGGCGGCAATTACCGTGGCTGGTGACAAAATTCAATCATTGTTCGACGCGATCAAACTTCTGGATAAAT
>Ga0209211_10012251_pt1 | contig 10817 bp, 8 predicted proteins | sample RifGroA2_FD_183992 | JGI IMG/M metagenome (GOLD analysis project Ga0209211, IMG submission 183992) | Groundwater microbial communities from Rifle, Colorado, USA - Groundwater A2 (SPAdes) (version 2) | ecosystem: Environmental > Aquatic > Deep subsurface > Groundwater | place: Rifle, Colorado...
GACCTTGTCGTTCCCAAGGCTTGGCCAGGGATCATTTCGCGTCATTGTCACGGATGCTTACGCCCGTAGGTGTGCGGTAACGAATGAGCGGACCCTTCCAGCTCTGGATGCGGCTCACATCAAACCGTATTCTGGCAGTGGCAAACACAGTGTCGAGAATGGATTACTTCTACGAAGAGATCTTCATGCTCTATTTGACCGCGGCTACATGACGGTTACACCCGGACTCGCGCTTGAAGTTAGCCGTCGAATTCGAGAGGAATTCGAAAATGGTCGTGACTATTATCGTCTTCACGGAAATCTGATCCGATCACCTGCGAACCCTTTACATCGCCCGTCGGTGGAGTACTTAGAATGGCACAACCAGAACGTGTATCGCGGGTAATATCCTCTGTGCTTCTTTTTCGTCGCTAAGCCTCCCTGGTTGTAGGGGAGAAGATCAGTTAACCACCACGGCGATTCCCCTCGAACATCTCTACAGGCATTGGGTGTTGTAGGCGCCAGACCATCTTGATCGGTCGCTCGCTTTCGAACTGCACCTGTTCTGCTGGGCCAAGGTAGGTGAATGGGACGGTGCAGTTCTCCTTCTTTTTCGTGTCGCGGGCAAAGACCAGGATCGTGTAGCCGCGATTTGCATGGTCGATAAGGTTCTGCCCTGTGGTCGATTGTTGCGTTGTCTGTGACTGCGACTCCCAATGGAAAAGCTCCCGGCTGATCGGATAATCCGCATACATGGTGCTCGGTGAGAACTCCCGCTCAGTCTTTTGGAAAGTAATCAGCAAAGCGTATGCCTTGATTTCGGCGAAGTGTAAGATGCCGACCCCTGTCTGTCCGGAAGTGTATAGCGTGGCCCGTCCGAAAGCGGCCAATATGTCCTTGTTCCCATACCGGGCATGAAGTTCGAGAGGACAGGGGAAAGGTGTTTCGGAGTGGACACCTCCCAGGCGGGTCTCCTCTTCGGCCCAAGCCAGGATTTCATTCAGGTCAGAAAGGATGGAATGGTTCCGTGCTAACCGTGAAAATGATTCCTTCATAGATCCGATGTTCAGTCTTTTGCCGGAATCCGCCCATATCCGATAGTGCATCCGGATCGAGTAATCGCCTACTTCGACGAGGGCGCCGGGAACATCACGGCCCATGAGTTTCCCCACCACTTTTCGCAATACAGCGATTTCTCCCGGGCCTGTTATCGATGCGGCTCGCACCAGAGAGCTTTTCAATTTGTCGAGGTCCGGATCTTGTGGAACCGTTGCAAGTCTTGCATTTGATTTCCATCCGCTCCAGGTTTCCCGAACCAGAAGTGTTTCAGGGTCGTAATCGTGGTGGCGGATGAAGTTACCGAACGTTAACGGTTTACCGGTTTCCGCCGTAAATGTCTGCAGTCTGTCGGGGATCACGATTGAGAGGTTGCGGAGGTTTTCCCGGATGTTCTCCAGAACGTATCGACGGGAAAGCCGGTCGAGTTGGATGGAACATCCGGCGGGAAGGTGGGGGAAGTCAAGCTCCACCTCCCGGTCGATCGAGTACCGGTGCTTCGGCAACAAGGCTTTCAGTTTCGTATCAACACGGTATCGGCGGTGGGCCTGTCCGACGAAGTCGAGTACTGTGAGGCAATCCTTCCCAGGCGCAAGCCGAAGACCTCGTCCAAGTTGTTGAAGAAATACGGTCAGGCTTTCCGTTGGGCGCAGAAAAAGCACTGTGTTGATCTCCGGAATGTCGACCCCTTCGCTCAGAAGATCGACTGTGAAAAGGAACTTCAACCGACCGTCCCGGAATTCTTCCAACAACGCAGTGCGCCTCATATCTTCCACATCCGATACAAGTGCGGCGGAAGGTATTCCACGTTCGGTGAACATGTCCGCCATGTAATTCGCGTGGTTAATCGAGACGCAGAATCCGAACCCCTTGATGGAGTTCCTTAACGGTTCGAAACGGTCTAGAGCCTCGATGATCGCGTCGAGGCGCTGTTGAGCCAAGACGTGTGCACCCGTATAGATATTGTCGAGTTCCGCCCGATCGTATTTCCCGTTCTTCCAGAACTTGTCCTGGTTGAGAGAGACGGGGTCGGCGACACCAAAATAATGGAACGGGCAGAGTAGCTTTTCCTCGAGCGCCTCGGGCAGCCGGATCTCTGCGGCGAACCGGTTACCGAAATCTGCGACGACGCTTTCTCCGTCCATCCGTTCAGGAGTTGCCGTGAGCCCCAGAAGAATTTTCGGTAGGAAATGATCGAAGATGGGGCGATAACTTGCGGCCGTCCCGTGGTGTGCTTCGTCGATAATGATGAAATCGTAAAAGTCGCTTCCGACCTGTTCCCATATTCGCCGGGAATTAAGTGTCGGCACCGAGCAGAACAGGTGTTCCATACGAGTTGGTTGATTTGTCCCGTCGAATAATTCACCGAAATTGTTATTGCGTAGTACGTTCCGGAATGTGCCAAGTGCCTGCTGCAGGATCTGATGTCGGTGTGCCGCAAAAAGCAAGCGGGCCTGCCGACGTTGTTCTTCGTAGAATCGCTTGAAGTCGAAGGCCGCGACGACCGTCTTCCCAGTTCCTGTTGCGGCGATGACGAGGTTTCGTTTTAGATCGTAAACCGAGCGTTCTCGTTCGAGTGCTTCGAGGATCCGCTCCTGGAATGGATGGGGACGCAAGTCGAAGAAGACACCTGCAGCAGCCAGTTGTGGATTGCGGGCCCGCCCGATGGCATCGCGCAGAGGATTCGGGTCTGTCTGATCGAACGGAACGAACTCACGGCTATTCCAGTACGTTTCGAACTCCGCCGCGAACTTTTCCAGAATGTGCGCCATGTCCTGGTCCGTTACCTTAAGATTCCACTCTAGCCCACTTGTGATGGCGGCCTGAGACATGTTAGCTGAGCCGATATACGCCGTCGAAAATCCCGTAAATCGTTTGAAGTGGTAAGCCTTGGCATGGAGACGGGTCCGTTCCGTGTCATAGGAAACCCGGATCCGGACGTTCGGCAACTTAGAAAGCCATTCAATCGCGGGTGGATCCGACGCGCCCATATACGTAGTGGTGATAAGACGAACGGGAGCATTTCGGTTTCGCAAATCCTCGAAAGCCGGCATAAGCAGTCGCAACCCCGACCACTTGATGAACGAAACCAGGATATCGACCTCGTCGGCGGAACACATCTCCTCGATAAGTTCGTGTGCCAACTGGGGTTCGCTTGGCGAACCGGTGAAGAGGCTGCTTTCCACGATCGGGGTCTGCGGCCGCGGCATTCCAGGTGATCCAAAATGGGGAGGGGTGATTTCGAGGAGGACCGATCGACCGGGAGGTACAAGCCTGTGCTTTCCGAGATGAACCCGCCTTGGTTGCGCTGCCAGGATTTCGATCAGCCGGTTGCAGAGAGCGAACCGCAGGGAAGGATCGGTTTCTTCTCGCAGTGCCTGTTGGACGACCTTTCCCACGAAAGTGGAGTACCGTGCCGGTTCCTCCTCGGGATCGATCATACCCATGACGGAACGAAGTTCAGGGTGACGCGCAAGCGCCTCTTTCAGTCCTTCGTCGATCAGTTTGTCGTAAATCCCGAAGGAAAGTCGATCGGTCATTGGATCTTTCGAGAGGCACTTAGAAAATCATGGTAGGACTCAAGCACCGGCCTGTCCGCCTCGGCCCAATCGAGAGACGCAAGATCCAAGGGGGGCAGCCAGGTGACCGCGGCGTGCTCATGGAGCGTGATGGTCCCGGAAAGGATCGAACAAACGAACGGAAAGAGGGTCACCGTGAATTCATCGTAATGGTGGGTCGAAGGGGGAAGGGGGCGGCTAACCACCGGCTGGATTTCCATTTCCTCGATAAGTTCACGTGAAAGGCAATCCTCCGGACTTTCCCCCTCTTTGATTTTTCCCCCGGGGAACTCCCATTTGAGCGGCAAGCTCATAGACCCGCTCCGCTGGGCGGCAAGGACGAGACCATCTCTTTCGATGATGGCGCAGGAAACGCGGATGTGGTTGCGGAAACTCGGTTTTGCCACGTGGGTCAATAGGTATCCTTGAATCCGAGAGAAATACTCCCCGCAATCTCGGATTTTTATTTAGGCAGTATACCTGCGTCAAATGCGTTTTACCTCTATTCCATATCCTGGTGGATTATGAATTCGTCAAGACTGGGTGGTTCATCCCGAGCAAATCCCACGACTGACGTTTCACATTCCCGAGTATTTCTCAGTCATCCTTGCTCGCCGCATTTCCTTCAAGGCGGTAGTTCCATTATGATGGGATCTCAGAATCGGAGGAATATGTGGACTGTCCGTTTTGCCAACTCGAAGCCACTCGAATCTGGATCAGCAATAAATGCGGGATGGCTTTCCGTGACGGATTCCCCATTTCTCCTGGTCATACGCTTATCGTCCCAAGACAGCACGTCGCGAGTTTCTTCGATCTCCCCACTGGGATACAGCAATCGCTCTGGGAACTAGTTGCCATTGTCCGGACCAGTCTCACGGAAGAGTTTCATCCCGATGGATTCAACGTGGGGTTGAACGACGGGAAGGAAGCAGGTCAAACAATCATGCATGCTCATATTCACGTCATCCCCCGATACAAAGGAGATGTGGGCGACCCTCGAGGCGGTATTCGCTGGATCATTTCGAACAAGGCCGCATACTGGAAGCAAGACTGATGTCTGCCCCTTCCCCGCAAGAGCAGATCGAGTTTCTTCAGAAGGTCCAACGCCTCCTATCGGAAGGGTTGTTCGTGGCGAGCTACAAATTCGCACTCTTGAGATCATTGGCCGATCTGGCTGTCCTGAAAGGTGACGACTCCGGGTCCGAGCTGGAGATAAGCATCAAAGATATCGCCAAGGTCTTCATCGATCTTTACTGGCGGCAAACACGCCCCTTCTGTGCATCGGGCAATCCACAGGGGCAAGTCCTTCGGCAAAACACGGGGCAACAAGCGGCGATTATCCAGAGCATCGCTATGGTGCAGGCCGAACACCGAGGTTCGCTGCCACTGTTACAGCACGATCCAATTCGTTGGAGCCGCCTGATCGGCGATGTGGCCAATACCGTGGCGACAATGCCCCTCTGGAAACTCCAAAGGGTTGGTGATGAGGTGGTCGAGTTCCTCTATCCCAATATAGGCAAAGGGCGAACCATCTGTTTGAAGCCTGGAGTAGCGTATTGCCTTCGTAACTTCTATGGGATTTTGAGAAATCTGATCGAAGGAGCTTGGGTCAATTATGTCCGTAATCAAAACCTTCAGGCTTTGGGCTACTGTACCGACCTTGGGTCTTTTCTATTCGGGGCCGAGCGCGTGGCCTTGAATGTCTACCGCCCTATCCTTGCTGAAGTCCAAAATGGCACATGCTTCTACTGCCACCAACCCCTCCGCCAAAAGGGAGATGTGGACCATTTCATCCCGTGGTCAAAGTATCCCATCGATCTGGGCCATAACTTCGTCCTGGTTCACGTAAAGTGCAATCGTCAGAAGAGAGATTTCCTTGCCGCCGAGGAACATCTTGGCACATGGGTGGAACGGAACAACTTGCACGGTAGAAGTTTAAACCAGTTCTTCGTCCAAGCTCGCGTTGCAAACAGTTTGGAATCCTCAGTCAGCATTTCTCGTTGGGCATATTCGCAGACGGCCAGTGCTAATGGGTTGGTTTGGGTTAAAGACGACGTGTATCAGCACCTGGGGTCCAGTTGGATTGCCCTTCTCCCCGCTTCTTGACCATCCCGCCCGAAGGTTATTTTCCTCCTAATCTTCACAACCCCTTCTGCCGATAGCTAGTTAGCAGGTAAAAAGTTAACCTGCCCCCCGAAGACGTAAATTTAATAACTTTCCATCTTTCGAGATATATTCGGAGTGAAAAATTAGTTTCATAAATATCATCACCTATGGTTGACATCCCGCCTTGTCTTTCGGTTGTACACCCCGAAGGTAGTCGGCGATGGGAGAATCCTAACCGTTCGGTCTTGATTCGAATTTGTTACCCCGAACTAATCCTTCGATTTTCTTGTGTCGAAAATGTGTCCAGAGCAATTGGAGGAGCGTGGTACTTAGTCAAACTGAAATCCTTTTTCCTCCAATGCACGTGAAAAATCAGCAATCGGGATCCACTCCTTGCTCCTCTGTTTGGTTTCAAGCAGAAATACTTTCCGTGCCTTGATCTGCTCGGGCGTCATTTCCCGTATCTTGTTCAATCCTCCCTTGATGCCGACAAACATCGACATCGTCTTGCCGTACTTCCCCGCCCGATAGAGAGTTGCGAGATCGAGGGCATTTCCCGTCCATGGAATTCCTTCTAGGGAATACTTTTCCGGTTCGAGGCACCAGTTGGTCAGAATTTGAAACGTCTTCAACGGAAGATATTGCCACCCGAGCGAACTGTCCTTCGTGACAATGACTTCATAATCGAGGAATGACGGATTGCGCCATGCTCTCGAAGCGGTTCCGTATTTCCCGTACTGGATACCGATATACAGATCTTCATCCAGTCCGAGGATATCTCTGACCTTCACCTTAGGATTAATCGATCTTTCCGGCGATGTCGCTTGCTGGTAGTGGAATCCGTGAAACTCGCCCATGGCAAAGTCGATTAAGGAGAGAAGGGTATGGCGGATTTCAGTGCCGATGGGCGATTGAAGGCCATTGGCCTCGTCCTTCATGATGTCCCTGATAATTGACACAACCGATACCGGCGATTCATCATCATTGGTCGGCTGCCACGAAACGAGTCCCTTTGCATCGATCGGCCTCTGTTTCAGTTTATCCAGCTCCTCGTAAAACCCCGGTGAAACGGACCAGTATTCCCCGTTCGTCGCTGCTGGAACGACGTAGAGCACGAGGACCCGGTTATCCTTGAATAGTTCCTTCCCGCCGATGACATCCAGAAATCCCTTGTACTGTGTTTCGAGTTGCCCATCCGTCTTTGATGACACGAGGATCTTGTTCTCGATGAGGATGAACCAATCGTCGCATTTCACTACAATGTCGATGTACCGGTTTCCCGGGACCCTGAATTCCAATTCAACTACAGGAGGTCCCATGCCATCCTCAAAGATGTTCTCCCACAGACGGCTACGGAGTTTCGAAGCCAATTCTTTGAGTGCCGGGATGTCATTTTTATCGGCGACCCCAACAAGTAGACGCGAGAGGAACGAATACCCGAGGCCGTGATCCATCTTTGGCGAGAGAAGGTACGCGAGGAAGGCGGACACGAATTCCTCGCGGACGGCTTGTTTTCCGGAAGCCAGCACACGAAAAATGTTCATCTAAATGTCTCCGATTTATGAGTTCCAAGGCTCGATGGAGACTATGGTATGTCACCCTTTCATTCTGCGGTCAATTGGCAACTCCCCCAATCCTGCGGGCAGAGATAAAATAGATCTTATGAATAATCGAAATCCAAATACCTCTCATACCCACCCATTGCGGATTGATGATGTCGATATCCCGAGGGTACCAGGCACGATCGGGATTACGCTTTGCCCAGGGAAGGTCCAGTCGGGAGCGGTGTCTGGTTCATGGGAACGGGACCTGCGAATCGACATTCAGACAGTAAAATCCTGGGGCGCGACCGCCTGGCTGAATCTACTGATGACCACGGAGATGCTCGATTTGAAAGTGGGAAATCTCGAAGTCGCGGTCAAAGGAAGCGGAATTCGCTATTACCGTCTTCCGATCGAAGACGGCGATATTCCGGATGCGACGTTCGAGAAATCGTGGAAAACCGCCGGGGCGCAACTTCGAGAGGAACTTCTCCGAGGAGGAAAGATCCTGATTCACTGCAAGGGTGGGCTGGGAAGGAGCGGGATGATCGCGGCCCGTCTCATTATTGAACTGGGCGCGATGACACCAGAAGAGGCAATCCGACGGGTTCGCGCTTCCCGCCCCGGGGCGATCGAGACACGTGCCCAGGAGAAGCATGTTTTGGCGACGAAGGTTTGTAGATAACCGAACCATCTATAAAACAGTCGTAGAACCGCTGTGCTCTTCCCCCCGTTTCACACCACTTCTTGATCAGTAAGTATTTCCGCGAAAATATTCCTGCTACTGGCGACAGGAACTGTCGCAGCGGTCCCGTATGCTCTTCCCATGAAGGTAGGAAACCTGGTGCCCATCACGCTCCGATGTTTCAGATGCCTTGCGGAGCGGGAAATCCTGATCCCCCGGGAGCGAGGATTGGCGCCCGGGAAATATCTCTGGGAGTGCCTCGAATGCCAGGGGAAGCGGATAGATGAAGACGGAGAATCGCATGACCACGCTGGCGGACCTGGAGATCGGCAACCCGAAGACGGTTTTGAACCTGATTGCGGTGCCCCTCTCGGGGAATCCAGCCTCCGCGCTCGACTACCTGCTGATCGACGAGGCACTCGAAGCGAAGAAGGTGATCGTCGAGGAGGTGAGCGAGGGCGGGTCGGTCCCGGAGTTACGGATGACCAACTTTGCGAACAAGTGCGTCCTGATCGTCGACGGCACGGAGCTGGTCGGCGCCAAGCAGAACCGGATCGTCAACGCGTCGTTCCTCATCCCGGCCGAGTCGGTCACGAGGATCCCCGTCTCCTGCGTGGAGCAGGGGCGGTGGGGGTACAAGGGGCGGGAGTTCGGGGCGAGCAAGCACTTCTCGCCGCACAGGATCAGGCGGGGCAACGCCGAGTTCCATAAGACCACCCTCAAGCAGAACCGCGGGTACGCCACCGAGCAGGGGAAGGTCTGGGAGCACGTGGCGAACATGTCCCACGAGATGGCGGCGCCCACGATGACCGGCGCGATGAACGACGTCCTCGAACAGCGGGAGGGCTCCATCGAGGAGTACCGGAAGGGGATCTCCCTGGACGGGGCCGGAACCGGGGCTGCGTTCTTCGTCAACGGGATCTTCCAGGGGATCGAGCTGTTTGACCGGGAGTCTACGTTCGGGACGATGTTCCCCAAGCTTCTCTCCGGAGTCGCCGTGGAAGCGATGATGGCGCAGGGGCAAAAGCTTTCCGCCCGGAGGGCGAAGACCCCGGAAGAAACGATGAAGTACGTGAGCCGGATCCTCGCCGAGGTGTCGAAATCGTTCTTCGAGAAGTTCGAGCCGGTGGGAGTAGGCGAGGATTGGCGCTACGATGGGAAGCGTTCCTTCGGGAAGGCGCTGCACTACGGGCCGGACCTGATCCACTTCTCGGCATTCGGTAAATAAGCAGAAGGAAACGGGAGAGTGGGTCGTGAAATCGGCCCACTCCCTCATAGTAACGAAATACAATAGGTCCACGGAAATGCACGTTCCCATCCCGGTCGGTGGAGGGTAGATGTCCCCATCTGACAAGGCCGCCTATCTGAGCAAGTCGCTCTACACCCGTGGGCTCCAGTGCCACAAATCCCTGTATCTCCACAAATACCGGCCGGACCTCCGGGGCGAACCGACACCGGAACTCGAGGCGCTATGGAAAAGCGGGCACGAGGTCGGCGATTTGGCCCACATGCTGTTCCCCGGTGGGGTGATCGTTCCCTTCGACGGGATGACCAAGGACGAGCAGTTGTCGAAGACCCGCGAGGAGATCGACCGCGGTACGAAGGCCATCTACGAGGCGACCTTCTCCTTTGACGACGTCTTCGTGAAGGCGGACATCATCGTGCGGAACCGCGGCTACTGGGACCTGTACGAAGTGAAAAGTTCCACCTCGGTGAAGGAGCATCACTGGGACGACGTCGCGGTCCAGTATTACGTCCTCTCCGGGTGCGGGCTCCACATCAACAAGGCGTATCTCGTGCACATCAACAACGGGTACGTGCGGGACGGGGACATCGTTCCGGAGGAGCTGTTCGTCCTGCAGGATATCACCGGAATCGTGAAGGAGAAGCAGGCGTCCGTCCCTGACGAGTTGGCCGGAATGCGGGCGATGTTGCGGGGCAAGATGCCGGAGATCGACATCGGGCCCCACTGCAGCGACCCGTACGATTGCGACTTCATGGACTTCTGCTGGAAGCACGTGCCCGAGGTTTCGGTCTTTTCCCTGCGGGGGCGGGGGATCGACCCGTGGGAGATGTACCGACAGGGCATTATCAAGCTGGAGGATGTCCCGCTCGATTCCCTCAACCTGATGCAAAGGATGCAGGCGGAGTATTACCTGGATAAGAAGTCGCACGCGGATCCCGCGAAGATCCGGGAGTTCCTAAAGAAGGTCCGGTACCCGGTCTGCTTCCTCGACTTCGAGACGTTTAGCTCGGCCATCCCGCTGTTCGACGGGACCCGGCCGTACCAACAGGTGCCGTTCCAGTACTCCCTGCACTGCGTCGACGCGGAAGGAGGGGAGGCAAGGCACTTCGAGTACCTGGCGCAGCCAGGCGTGGATCCCCGGAAGGAGATCGCGGAGAAGCTGCTGGGCGAGATCCCCGAGGGGGCGTGCGTGATCGCCTACAGCATGGGTTTTGAGAAACGGGTTCTTAAGGAGCTGGGGGAATTCCTCCCGAAGCTCCGGAAGCGTATGAAAGCGATCACCGAGGAGATGGTCGACCTGATGGCGCCGTTCAAGCGGCGGGACATCTACCACTGGCGGATGAACGGGTCGTACTCCCTGAAATCCGTCCTGCCGGTCCTCGTGCCGGGGATGACGTACGAAGGTATGGAGATCAGCGACGGGGAGATGGCATCCGCGGCGTATTTCTCCATGGAGACCATTGCGGATCCCGCGGAGCTTTCCAGGCTGCGCAAGGCGTTGCTGGAATATTGCAGACAGGACACATTGGGCCTCGTCCGTCTATTGGAGAAGATGCGATCCATGGAGGCGGCGGATGCCAAAGGGTAGGGGGAACGGGAAGGGGGCGCCGGGGAAGCGCACCGGGACTCCGCGTTCGATGAACAAG
>Ga0209211_10012254_pt1 | contig 10816 bp, 9 predicted proteins | sample RifGroA2_FD_183992 | JGI IMG/M metagenome (GOLD analysis project Ga0209211, IMG submission 183992) | Groundwater microbial communities from Rifle, Colorado, USA - Groundwater A2 (SPAdes) (version 2) | ecosystem: Environmental > Aquatic > Deep subsurface > Groundwater | place: Rifle, Colorado...
CGGCGAACCGATAAATGCAAGCGTACCTAAACCAGCGGCAAACGATGAGAAGGCGCGACGAAGCGACGAATAGATCCAAAAAGAAGCTCCCACCACGGAAACGGTGAAGACAAACTTGACGCTTGTCACAAAGGAAAGTCCGAAGAAATGGAACAACGATCCTATATATAAAAACCCCGGGTACAGGAAGTTTGCCACCGGATACCCGTAGCTGTTGTTGAGCCTGCCTAAAAACCGTACCGGAAACTGTCCGTCGGCGAGGCTTTGATAAAATGCGGAAAGTCGAATAACCATCCACTCTCCATCATCGGAAACATAAAATCCCGGCCTCATAAGAGGCCATAGGACGAACCCCAAAGCAAACACTATCATCACAAATGGGAATAACGCTTTGGGACGTTTCATAATCCAATTCTATAAAGCCGGAGAGTCCGATCTTTTCTTAATCCCTTGGGGTAGGAAGCGACCAGTGTAAGCGGCCATCCTACAGGCACGTCTTCAGGTGAGTTGGCGACTAAATAGGTAGTATTTTGACTCACCGACTCCACTACCTCGGGAGGCGGTGTAACAGGCAATGGCCAGATTCCGTGAATTTTAATATTTGGTTTATCAACAAGCCAAATTTCAAGACCGTAGGGAAGAAGCCCGAATGTCCCTTCCGTAAAGACAACCACCTTTTCCTTTTGGGATTTTTCGAGGATAAAATCACTGACCTCCTTTACTCCCCACCCCGCCGGCCAGTCATTGATATATTGCCCACGATCTGCCTGGGGAATAAGCGCATGCGTTGGTTGAGTAAGCAGAAGATAATCCGTCCAAACGCTTGGGAAAATAAGAACGCCCAGAAGTATCACACCCAACACTGTTTTCCCCCACCTTTGGATAATGGAATTTATAGTGAGACTAGCCAAAACAAGAAGGGGCATCGTCATGAATAGAATAAACCGGGGATACAAAACCCTTCCAAAGAGCGCAAGGGCTACAAACGGAGCAAACCACCAAACGTAGAGCAATAGCTTCTCCCGGGGATGTTTCCAAAACGTGAAAGCAGGCAATAAAACTGCAATCCAAACCGGCCACGTGAGGTAATTGATAAGCCAATCAAAAAGCCCCCGGATGTTGCCCATGAAAAACTCCGTCGGGTGGCGGGTCCACTCCTGGAATGGATAAACAAATACTGCATCTTTTTGCCCGACCATATGAAAAAGCGGTGAGAGCCGCAAGATACTATACATTGCAAGAGAGATGAAAGCCGCAACTCCGACGAGGATCACCCACCAACCTAATCTTTTCAAGCGGTCTCTCTTTCGTAGGTCAAAAAAAATGAGTGTCGCCGGCACCATATAAAGGCTTAAAAAGCCTGATGTTTTATTCAGCATCCCAAGCCCGAGCGTCACCCCAAAAATAAAAGCAATATCAAGCCGAACCCGCTGGATAAGGAGGATTGCAAAATAAAAACTCCATATCGATGTCATCGCAGTAAGTGAATCGTAGAGAGCCATCCGGTCATAGACGAGCGCAAACGGACTTATGAGATAAAGAATGCTAGCGATAATGCCGATTCTCGCGCTCCGGAATATCTCTCGCCCTAAGAAAAACATGCCAACCAAGCTCCCCAATCCGGCGAGCACGGAAACCAATCTGCCGGCGAGAACCGGATCGGCGATCAGCCGCATAAGGACCATCGCGATCCACGTATAGAGCGGTTGCTTGCCGTCAACAAGGGAAATAAACCGCCAGGCTGCGTCCCTGCTGCCGATTTGCGACCAGCGGATGTAGATTGCCTCATCGGTGAAAATAGGGAGATACGTGAGGTTATAAATCCTTGTGAGCGCAAAAAGCCCGAGGATGACCACTCCGCCCACTACCCACCGCGTAACCCCACGCTTGGAAGCCATATGAGAGCATTATATCAGGAAAACAATACCTGGAAGAAATTTACAGGGTGGTAAAACGGATTTCCAGTCTTGTATTCAACGCGGCAGCAAGTTTTTTAAGAAAAGCGACGGAGGGTCCGTAGTTCATATATTTTACCCAGGACTTTCTTTACGTAGGGTGGCTTCAAATATGGACCGTTGGTGCCCAGAAGCCGAAGTCAACAACCCCAAGCAACCTATGACAAGTCCCCTCACGCAATAATTTTAAGAACCCTCTTTGACAAAATTACGCCATGGCGTAATTTTGTCAAGCGTGGATGATGGTATCAAACACGATCAAACTGTATATATTGAAAAATGAAGAAAACACATAAAATAAAGCAGTGAATGCATCACGCGTCTAATCCAAAATACGTCCGGTATGGGCCGTCATCCTCCAGTTTGGTGGCAACAACGTAGAGCACTTCGCCCCCGACGCCGTAAAACTCCCGCAGAAACGTGATCTGCTGCTCGCACGGGTACGGGTAGAGCCACACACTTTCCTGGAGCTGATAAAACCCGAGTCCTTTAAGTGCATGCCGGAAAATGTCGCGCAGCACCTTCCTCCGGTGAGGCACGTCATACAGAACGAGCCGCCACCGCCCGTCCCAGGATGGGGACTTTTCGATGGAAAGATTATCTAACGAATACTTGATGATCCGCTGTTTACCGTGCTTAGTGAGTTCAACCACCTGCTCCCCATCCCGTTGCGCAATCTTGACGAGTTTTTCCTTTTGCATACGCCGGATCGTGCGCTTGAGATACGACTCGTTGAACTGCTTCCATTCTTCTCGTTCTTTCTCGCGCCTCGCGTCCAAAAAGGGCTTTGCGAGCATAACCGCCGTGGGCGCAACAAACAAACTCAATCCCAGTACCGCTCCCGTACCTAAAATACCCAACACGTGCCGGACAGATGCATAGCGTTTATGACGCCTCTCTTGCTCTGCTTGTCGAACCACCAGATCTGAAAGCGTTTGAAGCCGGTCATCTGACGGCAGCGGTAGGCTATCGAGCGTTCTCATGTATTTCCTTCGTGATCTGCGCACCCGTTTCATATCTCATCGTTTTTTTTCCCGTCCTATCTCTTCTTTCATTTCATTCCTTTTCATTGTAAGTCTTTTTTGGCTTTTGACAAAATTACGCCATGGCGTAATTTTGTCAAGCGTGGACGACTAGATAAAAGATGATCAAAATAGAACATCAATAATTACCGTTACTGCGACTCTCCGTTTCTGCCACCTTCGCGCTCATCACGTACGCCATGAAGGGAATGGAGGATTTTCTGAACAAACAATCCAATCATCGCTATCACCACCGGAAGCACGGTCACCCACCATTTGAGGATGGGGACCGGCGCGTTCCAGTTGCCGTAATAGAGGTAAGGGGCATAGCGAAGAAGGAGCGCAAACGAGTACCAACCTGCAAAACTCACAAGCCACCGCTTAGAAGGATAAAATGCAATAAACGGCATTAACCATACCCAATACCATGGCAACGGTTCGCGCTGGGATAATACAAGGAGAAACCCTACCCCCATGGCAAGAAGCGACCATTTACGCCAATCTCCGTGCCTCTGATATACCACGATCATAATAGGCGCTATAAACAACGTCATAAGCTTTATGGCAACAGATAACGACAATACTATCCATGACGCTATACTCTTCTTCTCAAGAAAAAAAACGATTGCCCAAATGGCGATTGCTATCATGGCAATATCATTATGAGCGCTTACCAGGCTTTCAATGATTACCAAAGGATTGAGCGCAAATATTGCCGTCCCCAGAACTGCCTTTTTTGGTTCGACTATGGCAAGTACCCTTCTTACGCCGCTTGCGGCTATTAGATAAAAGAATGCAACGAGTATTTTGAGATTCCATACGATAAAAAGAAACTTTCCGAACCCCAAGATATACGCGGGCAGTGTGAGGAGAATCCAGGCGGGCGTATAGGCGCTCGGCAGGTGCGTCCACCGCATGATGGATACGAGCGGATCAATTCCGGCAAACTGTAAAGGGATGATCTCATATGGATTTTTGTGGTAAACAAGTACAGTTTTTGCCGTAAATACATAGTTAAACAGATCGTAAGAAAACGCCGGATAGGAAAACAGGAGTAACGCCGTGACGATGCCCACAATCCTCCAAAGATGTCTCATGGAGAGCGTACCTTTTTCCGCAGCGCGAAGCGCCATTGCATAGAGGATAAACAAGCATGCGACTATCCCCACAAAAAGCGCAGTTGAAAGGGGGCGTTGGTAAAATCCTACGTGTTGAAATGACTTTTGGATCGTTTGCAACAAACCTGATGACGATAGCGTAAGACTTAAATCTACCTGCGTGAACGAATAGAAAAAAAGAGCAATGGAAGTTACAGCATATCCGAGAAGTAATATTTGATATTTCATCTGTATAGTCCCCTCCATGCATTGACACGAATTTTGAGAATATCCATGAACCCCTGCCAGGAATCTTTAACGGGATTAACGCGGCGTGTCTCCACATAGTGCCATTCCACAGGAACTTCCTTAATGTTGTAGTTGAGTTTTTTCGCAAGAAAAAGGACCTCGATATCAAATCCGGCGGTGACCATGGATCCCTCCACCACGTGACGATCCCCGTAAAGCTTGAGTCGTCCGAAAATATCTCTTGCTACAGACTGTCGCAACGCCTTAAACCCACACTGCGTATCCGTTATCCCATGAAGTCCCAGAATGATTGACCGAATCATCATAAATCCCCTGGCCATGGCGATACGGGTTAAAGGGGCACCCTCCCGCCTACTATTTCTGGAACCAATGACCACATCAAATCCTTTCTTAAACCAGGGGGTGAGCTTTTCCACCTCCGAAAGGGGTGTCGCCTGGTCCAGATCGGTAAACAGCACGATGTCTCCGCGGGCCGCTAAACTTCCGGTAATGACGGTAGCCGCCTTCCCCTGATGCGGGTTGTGAATGACGCGAAACCCGGGAGTTACTCTTGTATATTCCTCTAAAAGTTTTGGCGTGCTGTCGGTAGAACCGTCATCCACAAGAAGTACTTCCCAAGAGTACGATAGGCCATCCATGAAACGCGCTACTTTATCAAGCGCGCCAAGCCGAATATTGATTTCTTCGTTGTAGGCAGGAATGACAATAGAAAGATATGGCTTCCTCATAGCGATAAGTGTATCAGTTTATGAATCGTCACGAACGGCGTCTGCCAGATCCCGGAAACGGTAGCAGTTCCAAAACCCGCAATCTCCCACAACGGATGCCCCAGCGGTTTGCACTCCTGGGTTTCGCAGATGACGATGAGTTGATCCGTCACGGTCTTCCTTTCCGGATCGGCAAATTCCGGCTCTATGGTGACCGGAGGATTGCCCCAGATTTCAAAAAAATAGCGGTATGCGTGGTCGGAATTACCCTGGGTAATGAGTGCGAAGTTAAACGCCTTACCTTCAGCCTTGTCAAATGCTTCTTGTGCAATCATCCTGACTTGGGCAAGCTGGTTATTGGGCGCATATCGAAACGGTTGACCCAGCCAATTCCACCAAAGAAGGAATGCAGCCGCCGTCGCCGCAAGCGCTCCCCCAACGAATTGGATTTTTTTGATGTGATAGAGAACGAGCGCGCTCAAAAAAAAGGGTAAGGCAAACCAAATGCCGAAGTAATAGTCGTAAATCGCCCGCTTGTAAAAACCAAACAGCGCCGCAACCACGCTTCCCCAAAGAAGCATGAGAACTGATGAGCGCTGCCGTCGAACCAAAAGGGTGGCGGTACCTCCAACCAATATCCCAACGATCCCCCATTGCCATACAACTTTCTGCCACCCGGGAACATCCTGCCATATTTCGGGCTGCGGAAGACGGAGGACCAGTCGTCCAACCAATCGAAAAAGAACATCCTGAATAATGACCCAGTATTTCTCACCGGCAAGTCCCGTGTCCTTCCCGGCAAGCACAAACCGGATAATTGATTGCGTGTTAGGAAACCCGTGGCGGAGTTCAAACAGAAGAAACGGCGCATACCCGATCATAAATCCTACGGCGCCAAGTATCCACGATCGAAATCTCGTCCCTGCCTTGCCATACAATACAAGCCATATTGCAGCAACCGGAAAAAGAAACAAAAAAAGATAGTGAAGTTGAAGGCCAATGCCCATCGATACCCCAGCCCAAAAAATATTCCGAATCCTCCTATTATCCGAATATTTCCATAAAAGATAGATGGTTAAAAGAGAGAAAAACGGCACGATATTGGGGTTCCAAGAAGATCGAGAGTACGCAATCACGACGGGTGAGAGCGCATACAGCGCGCTTGCTACGACCCCCACCCACAAATTGAACATGTCGCGCCCCGCGCGGTATAGGAGATACACGGTTGCCACGCCAAAGAGAGCGACCATCACCGCCGGCCCGGTGGGATCGAGCCGCCAAGCCCAAAGGAACGGCACCATGAAGTAGTAGTAGATCGGCCCCAGAAAAAATCCGCCTACGGATGCCGTCGGCCCCAAAAGAGTAAACTTATGATCCACGATCATCCGCTTCACTACCAGAACGTCGCGTCCTTCATCTCCCAAAAACGTCATATAGCCGGAAATATTATAGAGCCGGAGATAAGCAGCAATAAGAAGAACAAAAATAACAAGCAGTGTAGATTTGTTTATTTTTTCCATATCACTTTTGAGTACATCGTATAGTTCCACACAAGTCCTATCCCCACGCCCACGATGTAAAACCATCGGTACGTAGTAACGCCAAATAGAAATGTTCCCAGCCACACGGTTCCGGCTTGGATGAGGATGGCGCCCACCGAGGTCATGTTAAATTGGAAAAACTTGCCGACTGCGCGGATACCTTTAACTCTTCGCGACCCGAACGTCCACGCGTTATTTAATAAAAAATTAGAAACGATCGCAAACTCGGCACCAACACCGCTTCCCAGCGCCGGATGAAAACCCAACCGAACCATGAGCTCCAATACGAGCGTATTTATGATAAATCCTATGCTGCCAACGACGAGAAACTTTCCGAATGAACCAGAGAAGATATCTTTTACGCGCTCACCGATAACGTAACGCAATACATCGCGGATGTACTGTGACGGCGCGATTTTGGAGTGGCCGAACTTCCGGTCAGTGAAGTGAATGGGGACCTCGGCAATCCCCGCGCCGCGCTTGATTGATTTATGAAGATACGCTATCTGAAACACATATCCCTGATACTTGGACAGTTCCCTTCGGGAATCTCTTGCAAAGGATTCTTTATACGCCCGGTACCCACCGGTCCAATCATGAACGTTGGTGTATCCTAACCCGAATCGGACGATTGCGTTTCCGACAATACTAAACAGCTTCCGATGTATTCCCCAGTTGTCCGGAATTGATCCGCCTTTTATATAACGGCTACCAACGGCGAAATCCGCCCCTTTATTTATGGCCGCCATAAAGAGCGGAAGTGATGCAGGGTCGTGAGATAAATCCGCATCCATCTGAACAATAATCTCCGCATGAAGGGCATCCAACGCGTAGGTCATACCGCGAAGGAGAGCGCTCCCTAATCCTTCTTTTTTCCCAGTCAGGAGCAGCACGTTGGGATGCTTTTTTTGGTACTGACGGACAACGTCCGCCGTGCCATCAGGAGACGTATCATCAACAACTACAATGGTCAGCGTGTGCCCGAAGATCTTGCACCACACATCAACAATGCCATCCAGAAGGATTCTGATATTGTCCCGTTCGTTATACGTCGGGAGGATGACCACGGTATTCATTGATCCATTATACCCGTTCTCGCCAGTAGTTGAGGAGGTCTTCCATAGTTTTTTCAAACGGAATTTTCGGCTTCCAACCAGTTTTTTTCACAAATTTGGTGTTGTCACCGATCAAAACCGGCACGTCTGACGGCCGCATACGCGAAGGATCTTCTTTCAACGTAACTTTTACTTTAGAAAATGAGAGCAGAAGATCAAGCAAATCCTTGATACGAATAGCCCGGCCGACGGCAATATTGTAGACATCTCCCGGATCACATTTTTCTACTGAAAGAAGATACGCACGCACCATATCCCGCACGTCAGTATAATCGCGTTTTGCTTCCAAATTTCCTACACTGATGACCGGTTCCTGTTTAGCTTTTTCAATCAGTGCTATCTGTCTTGAGAAATTTGACTCCGCAAATGTCTCTCCTCGCCTGGGTCCGGTATGATTAAATCCGCGGGTCCGCACGACGCGTACTTTATACGACTGGAAATACTGATACCCAAGATAATCCATGGCGACCTTACTCACGGCATACGGAGAAAGAGGGCGCAATGGATTTTCTTCTTTGATCGGTAATTCATTGTCGTACACAAGCCCGTATTCCTCAGAAGAACATGCTATTTGGATAACCGGATCAATACCTGCCTGACGTGTTGCCTCAAAAAGATTCGCGCTTCCCACGATATTTACTTCAAGCGTGACTGACGGAGAGACCCATGAGGTGGGAACAAATGACTGTGCAGCCAGATGAAAAATGTAATCCGGCTTGATACGCGAAATCGTCGTATAAAGACTGTGCGAATCTAAAAGATCTGCATCCTCTAAATGAAGTTTATTTATGATAGATTCAATGTGGTCCCGCTTTGTACGTGATCTACAGAGTCCATACACTTCATACCCCTCTTTAAGAAGAAGTTCTGCCAAATGACTCCCTACAAACCCTGCGATACCGGTAACAAGTGCTTTTTTTGCCATAGTACCTCCCTCACATCCTCCCTACTCCATAATACATGAATCCTAATTGTTTGACACGACTCGGATCGTAAATGTTCCTTCCGTCAAAAAGTTACGTTCTTTGAGCCCCTTGGCAAGCTTCACTAAATCGAGCTGCCGAAACTCATTCCATTCGGTAACGATAATGACGGCATCAGCGCCTTGGGCTGCCTCATACGCGTCTTTCGCATAATAAACTCCCTTCGGAAGCACCTTCCTGGCGTTTTCTCCTGCCACCGGATCATATGCTCTCACGCTTGCCCCGCCCGCGATAAGAGTGCCGATGATACCCACCGAGGGAGCCTCGCGCATGTCATCCGTATCGGGCTTAAATGAAAGTCCCAGCACCGCAAGAATTTTCCCTTTGAGTTTTCCCTGAAAGTGTCGCGTGATTTTTCCGATAAACCGACCCACTGCTTCTTTATTCACCTCTTCGACGGCTTTAAGGATTGAAAAATTGTACCCGTAATCGGCAGCAATGGCAATAAGGGCTTTGACGTCTTTGGGGAAACAACTGCCACCGTAGCCCACGCCGGGACACAGAAAACTTCGCCCGAGCCGCGCGTCAAGCCCGACGCCATCAAGCACCTTCTCGGCATCCGCGCCGACTTTTTCCGAAAGAAACGCAATGGCGTTGGCGAAGGAAATTTTTGCGGAAAGAAGCGAGTTAGACGCATATTTGATGAGTTCGGCCGTTTCGACATTGCAAAGCACGGATTTGCCGTCAATGGGTTTGTGAAGTTCAAGGATGAGTTCTTCGGCCCGCTTGGAGGTAGTCCCGATAACGACGCGGTCAGGGTGAAGGGTATCGTTTATCGCCGTCCCCTCCCGTAAAAATTCGGGAACTGAAGCAATGGCAAACGAAGCACCCTCCGGTTTCGTTCGTTCGAGAATTTCGGCAACTTTTTTATTCGTACCGGGCGGGACCGTGCTTTTGGTCACCACAACTTTATACCCTACCAGCGCTTTTCCGATGCTCTCTGCTGCGTCAAAAACGCTTGTCAAATCCGCCTCGCCGGATGGTTTGGACGGTGTCCCGACGCAAATAAAAATGATTTCTGACGGGACCACCGCCTCTTTATAATCCAACGTAAACAGCAGTCGGTCGGCAGCGACATTCCGTTTGACCAGTTCCTCAAGCCCCGGCTCATAAAAAGGCGCTTTCCCTTTTTTGAGGTTCTCTATTTTTTCGCGGGTACGTCCCACGACCCACACGGTGTTGCCTAAATCCGCAAATACCGCGGCAGTCACGAGCCCTACATATCCATGGCCGATAAATGCAATAGTCATATAACAAAACGAATCCCTTCAGAAAAGGGCATCATCGATAACGCCAATGCCTCTATTTTATCATTTTTCAGTACAACCTGACGTGGCCTGGGGGCACGACCTCTATAATACAATTCCCATGTCACAGCCGCAACCTTTGATTCGTCCAAACGATGCGTTTGAGCAATGAGTATTGCCGCATCATAGGGAGAAATCGCCTGGCTGCCCACCGCGTGGTATATGCCTGAGGCATTTCCCGTAACCAATGCCCGTATCACCCGAGCCACGTCATCAATAAACGTGGGGCTAACCAGTTGGTCTCTTGGCGCGATAATCTCTTTCCCTGCCTTCAGTTCTTCCATAATACGGTGAACAAAATCCGCTCTTCCCTGAAGTCTGGCTTGATACGGGAAGGCGATACGCAGAGTAAGTCCTAAAGCCCCAATACCGGCGATTATCTTCTCTCCCTCATATTTGGTAATAGCATACCAACTTTGAGGATTTGGCTGACTCTCTTCCGTATAAGGTCCGCCATTTCCGTCAAACACAAAATCAGTAGAGAGATAAAGGACATGTTTGCCGCTTGCCGCAGCCGCGTCCACGATATTTTGTGTTCCTTCTACATTCACGCGCCACGCAAGACTACTTGGGCCTAGTTCACGTTCTTTTTCAGAAGCATCTAAATCCGTTACCGCAGCAAAGTGAAATACCCATGGAGCTTGCGACTGCGCAAATCTATTGATTACAACATCTTTTTGGGTAATATCAACACCGGTTTCGAGGCTTAAGTTTTCAAACTGAAATTCCGGCTCAAGAAGTTCCACCACGCGTGAACCGACTAATCCTGATAATCCAGTACCAATAATCTTCATTATTTTTTAAGCGGTCGCCACCATG
>Ga0209211_10012255_pt1 | contig 10814 bp, 12 predicted proteins | sample RifGroA2_FD_183992 | JGI IMG/M metagenome (GOLD analysis project Ga0209211, IMG submission 183992) | Groundwater microbial communities from Rifle, Colorado, USA - Groundwater A2 (SPAdes) (version 2) | ecosystem: Environmental > Aquatic > Deep subsurface > Groundwater | place: Rifle, Colorado...
ATTTCTCATTCTTCTGCAGGGCAAAGAAAAGCCAAGCGATATTGCGAAGCTCATAAAAAAGAAGTTCGGCAAAACTCTTGTGGCAACGCATGATGATATTATCAGAATGCTTCCAGCAGGCGGATGCAAGGTAGAAAACGAAAAACGGTGAAAACATTGCTTTGGTTATTGTATGTTATCAGCAGCGCGTTTTTATTCTGTCTAGGAAATATTGCTGAGAAAATAATCATCAGCAAATATGTAAAGAACAATACAATCTATGGCTATACATTTATTACATTCTTGGTCTATGGATTGATTGCATTCTTTCTGCTTCCTTTTGCACATTTTGATACAATAACACCATTTATTTTGCTGCTGATAGTAGTGCGTTCTGCTCAAAATCTATTATTTTACTTTTTTTGGATTAAACTAATGATGAATGAAGAGATCAGCAGAATTGTAGGAATATTATTTTTGTATCCATTAATCACTTTTTTTCTTGATTATCTGCTGTTCAAGACACAGCTTTCTGTTTTATTTTACATTGGATCATTGCTGATGATAACAAGTGCATTATTGATGTCATACAAGCCAAGCAAAAAGATCTTTGTTGAGAAGAAACACATATTCTATCTGTTTATGATTATTGTCTTATGGGGTGTTTATGGGATTCTTTTGAAATCAATTACAGCTGCTGTTGATATCCAAACATTCTTGTTTTTTGAGACAGCATCTGCATTGGTCATTTCAATTATCATTGTTTTTTTCTCAAAAACAATCCAGCAGCAGATATCACAATTTTTTGATGTAAAAAAGATATTCTGGATAGCTGTTGTTGGAGTAACTGCTTTGTATCTTGCAGCATTACTGCTTTCTTTCAAAGCATATAGTTTGCAAAAAGTATCTTTAGTTGCTTCATTTGAGACAATACAGCCAACTTTTGTATTTATCATAGCATTGCTGTTATCTTTATTCTTTCCAGAAATATTAAAAGAAGATATTGATAAAAAGACAATACTCTATAAGATTATTGCTCTTATTTTATTAATTATAGGTATTTGGTTAGTTATGCGGTGATTGATAAATTTTGTAACTCATCAGTCGCAAAATTTATACCGAAAGGTTTATTAGGTATAAGGAATACTTCCCTATAAATATGAAAGATAAGATAGTTAGTTATATAAAATCATTAGAGCCAGCTATTTTTGGTGAAAACTGTAAGCCTATTACTTCTGTTAAGATAAGCAAGGTTGTTGAGAGAGATTATTCTATCAATTATAATATCATCATAAATGGTACTAAGTATCTACTTAAGCTGAATATAAACAAAATGTTAGATATAGATTCAATGCTTGGTGTTGAGTATAATATTCTCAAATATATGAATGGTGTTTTTGGACCTAAGGTTTATCACTTAGATACGAGCAGAAAGACTTTTCCTTATGATATCATCATCTGTGAGTTTATTGACGGAGAAGCACCTAAAGAATATAACAAGCATGTTTTAGTAAACATTGCAAAAGTAATGAGTGTTATTCATTCTATTGATACAGATCAAATGAAAACATTTCTGCCAACAAGAACTCCTTTTGAAAACTTTGAATTATTTACTGCGTTTCCAAAAGACATAAAAAAAACAAAGGAGCTTGCTGTTATTAATCAGCTGATTGCAAAAGCAAAACATGAGCTTTATAATAATAAAAGCCTTTTTACAAATATTAATCAATGTTTTATCTATTATGGTATAGACCTGAACAATCTTTTATTTAAGGAGAATAAGATCAAATTAATAGACTGGAGCTTAAGCTGCAAAGGCGATAAAGCAGAGGATATTGCCTTAGTTTTTGCAGCTGCCAACATCTTCCATAAAAAACCTCTTGACCAAAAAACCAGAAATTTATTCCTCGAGCAGTTTACACTTTATGGCGATGACAGGACATTAGCAAAACGATTGAAATTATTTGAATTTCTGACATCATTGTATATTCTTTGTATTCTTTATAGGTTGTTATATTCACCAACAATACCTAAAGAAATTCTTAAAAAGCACAAAAAGAGATATGAATCTTGTTTAAGATATGGTATTGGATATCTTACACACAAATGATAGCAATTATACATACACATACATATCTCCAAAATCTATATCTCACTTGCATAACATTTAAATATTAAGGATGCTTATATAGATTATATTAGTTGGGAGTTATTAATTAAGTCTTTTCAAAGAATTATTCATAGTCATAAACTGTATCAACGAAAGGTGATAACATGGGATGTATGACAAAGGACATCCTGCAGGTTTTATCAACACCTCTTTTGCCTGCTGGATGAGCCTTATTTTTTTATATATGTTGTATCTCTAACTTTTTACTTCAACAATAACTTTATCTTATTTGCAAAATCAATTGCTTCTTCCTTTATTTGTTCAGCTAAGTTATGAAACATATGTGTCTGATCTACTTATCTTCAACAGCTATCTCCAGCACACTTTTAATCTGCTTTATTTTAGAAGTTATTCCATGTAACTTTTCTTTATCTTTTAGATAAAATCTAATTGTTGTAATAACTTTTTCTTTTCTTTGTTTTGTATTTACAGATTTGATATTTATCTTATTTGCTGCAAAAATACTTAATATTCTTGCAAGAAGTCCTACTTTATCCTCTAGCAATAATCGCAGAGCAATAATATTTTCTTCATTATCAATCTTCCATAAAAGTGCCACTTCTCTTTTTTTATCCATCGTGTGGATATTTATGCAGCCTTCTTTGTGGACAGTTATCTTATTATCTTTTGTAATAAATCCTTTTATCTTATCATTTATTTTTATATCACAGCATTTAGAAACTTTTAGGGGATAGTTTTTTCCAATTGCTTCTATTCTATTATAGATTTCATTAACACTGTAAAGCGCATCTTCTGAAGAATCGTGTTTTAATCTTTCTGCTTTTGGATCATGGTCATGTTCTATCTTTAATGTATTCTTGATTTTTGTTCGTGCTTTTGCAGTTTTTACAGATTTTAACCATTGCCGTGAAGGTTCTGCATTTTTATTTACTATAATCTCAACAATATCTCCTGATTCAAGATTATAGTCTAATGGCACTATTTTATTGTTTACTAATGCTTTTGAGCATTTATTACCTATGTTTGTATGGACCATATATGCAAAATCAACAGGTGTTGCATTTATTGGCAGGGAGATAGGGTCTCCTTTTGGTGTAAATACTACAATTTCATCATCAAACAAATCAACTTTTAAGCTCTCTATAAAATCAGCTGCATCTTTTGAATGCCGTTTCCATTCAAGAATCTGCTTGAGCCATGATATTTTCTTGTCAAATTTCTTATCTCTTTCAGTACCATGATATTTCCAATGTGCTGCAATACCATCTTCGGATATATGATGCATTTCTTCTGTTCTTATCTGAATTTCAACAATCTTTCCTTTATTTGTTACAACTGTAGTATGCAAGCTCTGATAGCCATTTGCTTTTGGTACTGCAATATAATCCTTAAACCTATGCGGCATTGGCTTCCATAAATCATGCACAATCCCAAGAGCAGCATAACATTCCGGCATTGTTTTTGTAATTATCCGTATTGCAACAAGATCATAGATATCATTGAATCCTATCTTCTTTTTCTTCATTTTTTTATAAATGCTGTAGAAATATTTTGCTCTTCCATAAACAAGAGCATCAATATGTTTTTCAGCTAAATTTTGTTTGATTGTTGCAATCATCTCTTCTGTGCTGTTTTCTCTTTCAGCTCTTTTTTCTGCAACCTTTGATCTGAGAAATTTATACACTTCTGGCTCAAGATAACGGAGAGATAAATCCTCTAATTCCCCTTTTAATCTCCACATACCTAATTTATGTGCAACAGGCGCATAAATTTCTAATGTTTCCATTGCAATCCTCTGCTGTTTTTCAGGCCTGAATGTTTTTAATGTCTGCATATTATGCAGTCTGTCTGCTAGTTTTATCAGAATAACACGAACATCTTTAGCAGTTGCAATCAATATCTTTCTTATATTCTCAGCTTTATAATCCTCGCTGTCTTTAAAATGTATCTTTTCTATTTTTGTTACTCCCTCTACTAATAAAGCAATCTCCTCTCCAAACAATTGTTTTACTTGTTCAATGCTGACAGAAGTATCTTCAACAATATCATGCAATAATGCCGCGCATAATGTTGCAGAGTCTGCATACATTTTCATAAGAATTGCAGCAACACCAATAGGATGAGTAAAATAATCTTCTCCAGTTGATCGTGTCTGTCCTTGATGCGCTTTCTCTGCAAGAACATATGCTTTTTTAAGCAGAGCAGTATCTGCCTTAGGATTATATTTCAGAACTTTTTCAATAAATTCAGATAGTGTCATATCCAATTGGTTAAGTATAGTATGTATATAATCTTTACTAAAATGAGAATTTTGTAAAAATTACTATTTTTACAAAATTCTCATGATTCGGGCAATACAGACAGAATGGATTAAGGTTATTCGTTTCCATCAGGAAACTAATAATTAAGAGATTAGTTTCTTGGAGGAAACGAAAGTATTAAATATTAGTTTTCTTTATAGGACTAATAAAATGGATTCCATGCAATTATTAAATCCTTGGTGGAAAGAAGCAAAAGTCAATCATTTACTTGCAAAACTATATAAAAGAAAGGCATTAATCAAACTTAAGCATTTGATGAAGTTTCGCCAGATAACAATTATCTCAGGTTTACGGAGAGTAGGTAAATCAACATTAATGTATCAAATAATAGAACAATTGCTAGAATCAAAAGTGAAAGCAGAAAATATTTTCTATTATACATTTGATGAAAAAGTAGATACAATTTCTGCGCTCTTAAGTAATTATCAGCAGCTAACAACAATTGATTGGAAAAAGGAAAAGTGTTATATCTTTTTTGATGAAATTCAGAAATTCCCTAATTGGAGCAATCAATTAAAAATGATTTACGATAGTTTTCCTCAATTGAAGATAATTATTTCTGGTTCCAGCAGTTTTGAATTAGAAAAAGAAGCAAAACTTAATCTTGCAGGCAGGCATTTTGTTGTTAATGTAGAACCTCTGACATTTATTGAATACTTAGAATTAAAGCAAAGCAAGATTGATTTAAACAAACAATTATTATGGGAAGAAGAAATTAAAAGAGAATTTCAGAACTATCTTATCAGACCATTTCCAGAAATAGTTGATTATCAAGATATATCTTTAATAAGGAATTATATTAGGGATAATATCATTGAAAAAGTGGTTAAAATAGACCTCTATAAAAAATTTGGCTATGTTAACATTGATCTTATTACACGTTTAATAGATTTATTCTATGATAATCCTGGCAGCTACATTAATTATGATGAGCTTTCAAGTGAATTGAAAGTAAGCAAGAAAACATTATTGCTTCACATTTATTATCTTGAGTTTGCTTATGTCATACGAAGAATACACAATTATAGACCAAATATACGGACAGTAACAAGGAAATTACAGAGAATTTATCCATATCATTGGTCATTGCAATTTGCGTGGAATGGAAATATCAATGTTGAAACAATAACTGCAACATTTTTTGATGCAAAATATTATTGGAGAAAAGAACAGAAAGAGGTTGATTTTCTAATTATCAAAGAAAAAGATATTATTCCAATTGAAGTTAAAGAAGCAAAATTATTGCAGAAAAGCGAACTTTCATCTTTTTATTATTTTATTAATAAATTCAAAAGCAAACAGGCAATTATTATTTATAATGGCAAAGAAGCAAAAGAAACAGTCAATAAAACAATTGTGAAAAAAATACCGCTGTTTAAATTGTTTTTATAACCATGAGAATTTTGCTTTGCAAAATTCTCATAATCAGGCAATTCTGACAGAAAGGATTAGATTGCTTTGTGAAGAAATTGCCTTATTATTTAACAAACTCAACATTCTCTAAATCTTTGAAACCAGAATCTCCTGTTAGGAATAAAATATTCTTTCTTTTGGCGATTATATAACCTATGCAATCAGCATATGATAAATTTCTCTGATTATATTTTTGTTTTAATTTCATAGCTCCTAATATAATCTCTTCATCTATTTCAACTATGCAATCCTTAAATTGATTATATGCATCTCTTGCTCTGCTCTCACCAAAATCTCTTAGAGCAACATTAACTATTTCTATTAGATTTAATATACTTATTACAGTAATGCTTTCATTATATTTCGCATAATTGATGGAACCTTTTAATCCTTCAACAAGAGCATAACTATCAAAAAAATAAACAGGTTTTACTTCCATCCTTGCTTCATCTCTTTCTTTAACTCATCAGTTGATTTATTCCATCCCTTAAATAATCCAAAGAATTCTTTTGCAAGCACTCCTTTTTTTATCTCTACAATAATCTTCTCATTCTCTTTAATATTTCTCTTTTGAGCGATTTCTTTTGGAATTATTATTCCCAATGAACTTCCCCATTTTTTAGGTATAGCCTCAAATTTTTGCATAAATATCACCTTAAACTAATTAGTTAGATTTAGTTATATTTAAGATTTTCTGTTTTGAATAAATTTGTTATTCATGGATAATAACTCTTTTCAGAAAGATTTATATAGTTTCCGTAATAAAAAATGATAAAAAGAGGTGTAATAATAATGCGTCGAAAGCATAAAAAAGGAGATTTATCATTATCAGTCAACGCAATTGTTGTATTCGTTCTTGCATTTTCAATGTTAGGCGTTGGTTTATTTGTTGTTAATTTGATTAAGGAGAAAGTATCAGCAGGTGTAGAAAGAGCAGGAAATCTAGATGACTTAAAAATACTACCAACTTCTGATAATCCTTTAATAGTTGATGAAGAAATAAAAGTAAAGAATAAAAAACTTACAAAATTAGACATTGGTTTTTATAATAATGGGGATTATGAAATAGCTTCAGCAAAAATAGAACTAAAAGAATGCATTAATACAAAAGATCCAGAATCTGATGTATCATTGCCATCTGTAACTTCATCAACAATTGAAAAAATAGATTCTGGCGAAGCAGTAGCTTTTAAAGTTACAATTCTTCCAGATTTAGGGCAAGCAACATATATATGCACATTAGTAGTTAAAAACGAACAACCTACGGAAGATCAGGATGAAGAAGCAGAATCAAAACAGTTCTTTTTAAACGTAGGAACATAAAAACCGATTAAAATCGTATAAAACCCTAAAAGTCGTATATTTATATTTTTAAAAAAACGACCGAAGGGAAGTTTTTTAAAAAGGTGATAATCAATGAAAAAAACAAAATCAGGAAAAAAGAAATTATCAGAACAGCAAGAATTTGATATCATGAAACTAGTCTTAGACAAGTTTTTATGGCTAGGCTTTGGTATTATGGCTCTTGGATTTTATGAAGTAGTCTTAGGAAATCAATCTGTTGCAAAAGGAGTTACTTTCCTTGTATCAGGAGCTATTTTATTAGTACTGTTCTTAGTATTGATTGTACGAGAATATGAGATAATAAAATAGAGAGAATTTTGCTTTGCAAAATTCTCTATGCCATGCAATCCGGACAAGAATTTTTATCCGAATATAAAAAATCTATCTGAAACTAGAGTGTCAACAATGATGAAAAAACAAAAAATAACTATTGTTCTTTTTTTATTAGTAATTGTTTCTGTTTTTCTTTTTCTCTCTGCATGCAGCAGCGAAGAAAAAGAAAATAAAGAAGACACTTGCAAAGTTGATTCTGATTGTGCAACGAAAACATGCCAGAAAGCAACGTGTAGTAAAGAAAAAACATGCAAATATACAAAAAAAGACAATTGCTGCGGCAATAGCAAATGCGAAGCAACAGAAAACAGCTGCAGCTGTAAAGATGACTGCAAACAAGCATGTGAAGGGCAAGTGCAGATTGATGAAAAGAATAAAAAGCCAGTGTACGCAAAGTTTCTAGAGCAGAAATGTGACGGAGAAGGAAAAGCAAGCACTTGTGAAGTTATGATTGATGAACAATTTACAACACCTCAAACAGTTACAACAGAAAAGAAATTAAGTGATTTAAAGTTTGGAATAACGACAACATATACAAAAGTAATTGATCCAACAAAAGCAAACATCAAAGTTGCGATTAAGATCACAGATGACTCACCTAATTTAATATTCCCTGTAACAATTAAGTCTATCAAACTATTATCAGGGCAATTATTGCTTGGGCAGAAAGATGTTGATGAAGTGCTTACAGCAGTAGGAGAAGAAACTGTACAACCTATCAAGATATCTTACAAGCCAAGCATTTGTGAAGAAGAAAAGAAGGTTTCAATCAAGATTGATTATGAATATAATAAAAAGATTTCATCAGGAGAAGATTTGCAAAGATTAAGCCTTGAAGAAAAGTTAGCTGAAAAGATAGCATTTGTCAAAACAGGAGAGCCAAAAGAGATTAATTGTTTTGAAAAATAGTATTTCCGAATTCGCTTCGCTCATTCAGGAAATACTATAACAGCCAAAATCACTAATTTAAACAAGACGAATTCCACTTGTCTATTGACAGGTGGTGGAATTCGTAAGCGTCAAGAACCACCTTAGGTGTTATCGATAAGCATGCCACTGGTTTATTGACCAGTGGTTCTTGACAAATTTGACGAGCGGTAAATTAATTGCGAAGCAATTATGGCTTCAATATGCGAGGAAAATTTTTATGAAGAAAAAAGCAATGGAATTAGCAATTAACTTTATTGTTATGTTAATATTAGCTATGGCTATCTTTGGCGTAGGTATTTACTTTGCTTCTAATATATTTAGTAAAACATCAACAATTGGTTCAAGTTTAGACCAGCAAACAACAACAATGTTAGAGAATAAATTAAGAGATTCTTCATTGCCTGTTGCATTTGGAAAATTTAAAGAAACTGTAAAGAAAGGAGGGAATGTGAAGTTTGCCTTAGGTATTGCAAACATTGAAGAAAAAAATCAGAAATTTATTATTTCTATCTCCTGTGCTAAAGCAGTTAAGAATGGAGTAGACATTGAATCTCTTAATTGTCCAAAACCAGCAAAAGATGAGCAAGAGATTACAGTTGAAGGAAAAGAGTATGGAACAACAGCAATATTATTTGTCATTGATAAGAAAACAAGCACTGCAATGTATATCTATGATGTTATTGTAACTAAAGAAGGGGATGCTGCTGACGAAGAAGCTTATGGTGGTTTGCAGAAATTATATATTGAAGTGAAGTAGAATTTTTAGATTACTATTTACAGATATATTTATTTCTTATTATATCTCGTACTATTCCCAATAATCCTCACAAAACTCTCAACATCTAAACTAGCTCCGCCAATCAATACACCATTAATATCAAGCATATGCAGATATAAGCTTATATTATTCTCATTGACGCTCCCGCCATAAGTGATTCTGATTTCATTTGCAATTTTTCTGGTATAATTCTGAAAAATAAAATTCTTAATAAAAGCATGCATTTCTTCTGCTTGCTGCGGCGATGCATTTTTTCCAGTGCCAATTGCCCCTATAGGTTCATATGAAATAATCATTCTTCTAATATCGCTTGCTTTAATTCCATCTAAACATTCTTTGAGCTGTACAGTTATATATTTAAGAAAGGTCTTATTATTTCGCTGCTCAAGTGTTTCACCTATACAAAGAATTGGAGCAATATCATTATCTAATGCGTATTTTAATTTTTTATTGATCAGATCATTTGTTTCATGATAATACTGTCTTCTTTCAGAATGTCCAATAATAACATATTCACATCCTGCTTCTTTAATCATTTTGCAGGATATTTCACCTGTAAATGCTCCAGCTTTTTCCTGATGTACATTCTGCGCTGCTAAAGAGATTAACTTCATATCTTTCGTATTTATTCGTGTCATTGCTTTATGCATATCACTTAAAGCAGTAAATGGCGCAGCAATGATTACAGTTGCTTTTTGCAGTTCTTTTTGATATTGCTTCAAAGTTTCAAGAAAGTAAAGAGCTTCTGGATTAGTCTTGTACATCTTCCAGTTTGCTATGATAATTGGTTTATGTTTCATACAATCCCTTCTTTTAGGTTGTTAATCATATAACTTATCTCTAAATTTGATATCTATTTAAATATTACTTTTTCGTAAAACGAAAGTAATAAAAAGAACAGAAAAAAAGAATACGAAAATGGAACTCAAACAAGTAATTTTAGTCAGAACTGATCTGCAGCTTCCAAAGGGAAAAATGGCAGCACAATGTGCTCATGCAAGTATTGAAGCATTTCTAAAGGCAAATCAAGCTCTTGCAAAAAAATGGCACAACTCAGGAATGAAAAAAATAGTTTTGAAGGTCAAAGATCTCAAAGAACTTCATTTATACATCCAAGATGCAAAAGACGCAGGATTGACAACTGCAATCATCACTGATGCAGGCCATACTGTAGTTGAACCAGGTACTATTACATGTTGTGCAATTGGACCAGATGAGGAAAGTAAAGTTGATAGGATTACAGGTAAATTGAGCATGATGTGATTTTTAATTCCCAAGTGGTTATAAACTTTTATATAGTATGAGGTAAATAATTCTAAAATATTATAATTATTATAAAATGGGGTGAATAACAGTGGGAATACAAGAATTAGGTTTATCGATAGCGCAGCCATTATTGGAACTTATTCTAAATATTGGTAAAGTGCTTCCAGGATTAGTAGCAGCGGTACTCGTGCTTGTCTTTGGTTATCTAGTTGCATGGGTTGTTTATTACTTGCTTGGCAAACTCTTTGACTATATTCAGTTAGATGAATATCTTGTCAAAAAGACAAACTTAAACAAAAGAGTGGGCAATCTGCAAGTA
>Ga0209211_10012257_pt1 | contig 10814 bp, 14 predicted proteins | sample RifGroA2_FD_183992 | JGI IMG/M metagenome (GOLD analysis project Ga0209211, IMG submission 183992) | Groundwater microbial communities from Rifle, Colorado, USA - Groundwater A2 (SPAdes) (version 2) | ecosystem: Environmental > Aquatic > Deep subsurface > Groundwater | place: Rifle, Colorado...
AAACACGCCCAGCGCGATGAAACCGCCTGCAATGACGAGGTCGACGATGAAGTTTTTTGATTTGATCAATTCACTTCTCCATAGCAATTGGCTGCACTATTACCTCCACCCGGCGATTGATTGCCCAAGCCGTTTCCGTTTCATCATCCGGAGAAAGGTAGCAGCACAACCCCTCCGCCTCCACGGAAATCCTGCCTTGCGCGCCGTGCCGTTTGAGCCAGCGCGCAACGTAATGCGCTCGCTGAAACGCAAGCCTGTCGTTATATTTTTTTGTGCCGGTGCTGTCCGTTCTTCCGGCAAGTTCAATGACTGAATTGGCCGATTTCGCCGTTTCGATCAGCCCCGCAAGCGTCCTGTATCCATCACTGGTAGGCGTGGCTTCACCAAACCCGAAGAGTACGTTGACCTTGGTGGCAGACTCTGTGCGTGGAACTGGTTTTAGAATTTGTTCTGTCTGGGCGGGCGCCGGGATAGGTGTTGGCGCAGGTATCGGCAACACCGGCGCAACATACTTGGCGACATCCAATACCTTTGGCGTGACATGCGGGCAGCGTTCGTTGCATACCCGATATTCGCCATCAACAAAACCTATGCCCGGCTCGATGATCACGTCCGGTCGCGGTTTGTTTCCGCTGCAACCGGACGTGGCAATAGCCGAAAGGCAAAGGGCAATCAACATCCAGATTTTTGCGCAATTACTCAATTTCCTTGCCCATCGCCAGTGCCACCTTCCTGGTGTAAACAGCCCGTCTGATCGGTGATTTGGCGTTGTATGCGCCGATTGCATCCCATCCATATCCCATGCGTCGAAAATTGTTCGCCAAAATCCACGCGCCAACGTGCGTGTTGGTACATGGATTCGCCAGCTCTTTTGCGCCTATCCCATATTTTGCGAGGGTTGGCAGCCAGGCAGAGTTGATCTGCATGTGCCCGATATCAGAACTTCCGTTGGCATTTCTATTGATCGCCGCAGGATTGCCACCGGATTCGACGCGCGAGATTGATTTCAGTATTGCGGGGTGAATCTGGTACCGCGAGGCAGCATGGTCGAAACATGCGGTGTCTGGCTGCGCCAGAACAGCAGATGGAAGCATCGATGCGCAAAGCACAATAAATTTGGCCGTTCCCCGGAACTCGCCGTCGGCTCGTTTTGTTTTTGTTTGCATGGGATGGGAGTTTTTCACATGCCAACAAAAAAATTCTGTTGAAAGACGACAATAATGTCGTTATTCAAAAATAATTCCGTTTTGGCCGTTCCTCGAAAATCACTTCGCTCGTTTGGCCGCTGCGCTTCCCCTGTTCGAAACTCACTTCGTTCGTTTTCCCGAGAATGGTCAGGTTTTTTTCTCCGCAGTAAGGGCACTTGCTCGTTGCCCTGTGCCCTGTGTCAAAAATGTATTTTGCTTTGCAGCGGTTGCATTCTCCCCATGCAACAATCCCAGCTTTCACGTCGCGCGCCGCATACCACGCTGCGTTAATGTCCAGCTTGTTGTCACCGAAAAACAGATTTCTGGCATTCCATACTCCCAGGAAAGTGTCCGTCAGCGTGTCGTTTTGTCCGTGAATAATTTGCTGGCGCTCTCTGTTCAGATAGACGGACACAAATGTTGACAGGATGCAGGGCGAAGCACCCATTTGAACGAACGATAAAACGCTGGTTGGCAGCCTGCCGGACGAAGGTGCTGATTTGTGTGTGTCCAGCCATAACTGGCGCAACGAGCGCAATTCGATCCCTGTCATGCTGTGCACGATGGGCACCCGCATCCTTTCCTGGATGAGCCGGATCGCGTTTGCATGATTTTTGAGGCTGAGCTGGTTGATTTTCATTCTTCGCCCTGCTGCGCACTGACAATGTTGATCGTGTACGCGCGTCTGTTGGCCTTATGATCCACAAGCGAGTTAAACGTGATTTCGCTGAAGCGCATAAAAAAACATGTTGCCGGCATGTTTTCTGCCAGATCGTCTATTTCGCCAAGTGTCATCTTTTTGACCCGCTCTATCGCGACACCTGGCAACCCGGTAAGCAACGTGGCATGTCCATGGCTGGCCAATTGCTTCACGAGATAGAGGAAGCGCCTGTTCAGGTCTGCAATGTCTTTGCGTGTGGTTTCGTCCATTCAAGCTCCCCCTAAGTTTGCGTCATCAGCCTGGTAAGTGATTCGCGAATGCGCTGCGGCAGCCGGTCTAATTGCGCCTGGGGCGACTGCCCGCGATCCGTGTGTTCTCTTGCCTGGGTGGCTGCATGTTGCTCATCGGTTTCGCGCCTTTTGCGCTGCTCGGCAATCATCGGAGCTCGTTCCGGTGTGAATGAGCCTGCCGACATGCGTTTCGCCATTCCTCTGACGTAGCCAATGGGGTTTGTAATAGGTTTGGCGAGTTGTGCGCCGTGCAGTTCGTCAATCAGGATCTGCCAGTTTGTGGGCGGCACTCCGCTGCCGGACAGCAACGCCCGGATTGCATCGCGCTGACCGGTCTTGATGGTTGTGGGAAAAATCAAATCCACCACCACGGTTTTTTGGTCCGGCAATTCTGGCCCGGCGCTGCGCGCGCCATTGCACTTCTCCGCTGGGGGCGCTAAATTTGCACCGTCATGATGGATGCCAAACTCTGAACGCCCGATCTTTTCGCTGGTTACTGTGGTGGTAGTGGTGGTGTTAGAGTTAGAGATACTATTGGGGGGCAGGGTATGGTGTAGGGTATCGATAGGGTATGGATACCCTATCGATACCCTATCCACACCTACAGTTTTCAGCGACTCGAGGAATTCATCCAGCCATTCAGACGGAATCGCTGCACATTGTTTTCTTGCGTTTTGAAGTAATTTTGGCGAGAAAGCTCCCGCCGCAGAATTGTGCTTCCACCATATTTTCACCCATATCCAGCCAGCGTCATTAAAATCGATCAGTTCCTTGGCTTTAAGCCTTCTGACTACCACCAGTAACTGATCTTTTGTCCACCCCATCTCCGCCGCAGCTATCATCCAGACAACCTGGTATACGCCGATAATGTTTGATGATGGAGACGTCAAAAAATAAAGCAGGGTTGCTTTATCTTCTTGGCTCAGGTCGGATATTTCAGGATCGCGCCAAAAATAATCGCTAATTGTTCGTTGCCTCATGAGTGAGGCTTTGCGAGGTGGGTGCGCAGCAGCGTTGCTGTCCGGGATACCCCTACCCCTCGCAGCAACTCGGATGAGGTGTGAAGGAGACACCTGAGAAAACAACCCTCACCTGATTTGTGCGCACCCGATTTGGCTTCATCAAAATGCATCAGACTGCCTTTTTTGATTTTATGAATTCGTGAAAAACACTGGGATTCGCAAGAATTACAGCGGACGGTATTCCTCGCTTTTTCCAGTTGTGTACGGTCTGAGCGCCAGATTTTTTCGGAAGGCCAAGAACCCTGGCAAGTTCAGTAGCTCCACCGCATTGTGCAATAAATTGTTTCGCATCCATGCCGCGATTAAACGACACGTGTAAAGAAATGTCAAACAAATTGTTTAACAACACGGTGTTTAAATATGTAATAGTTCGGTTTATGCACGAAACCACTCAAAGGCTTTATGAGGCAGCAAAATCAAGGGAGATAATTGGCCAGTCCAATGTCGCCCGTGCGCTTGGCGTGTCTCCGCAGACAGTTAAGAACTGGGAAACCCGAGGCGTTTCCAAAGCCGGCATCATCATGGCGCAGCATGTTTTTTCCTGCAATGCAACCTGGCTTGCCACAGGGGAAGGAATAAAAGAGCTGGGAAATACCTCTGACGTGCGGAAGCAATTACTGGACGCAGCTTATGAAAATCTGAGCGAGGCACAAAAAGACCAACTTCTTCAAATCTGCAATACGTTTACTCAACCAGCCGAAGCCAAGCCCCGCAACAGCTCGCAGTAACGTGATCCAGCTGCAAATACAGCTTCAACTTAAATTTGATGACCCTTGAACGCGATTAACATCCACCAGCCTCGTATCTGCTGCTACCGCAATTGGCGCACCCTCGCACGAGGTCGTTGAAGGCTACTCAATTCGCCTGCCACTCAAGGCGAACACACAAACACCTACGGCAATACCTCCACCCAACCCGCCTCGGCTGTTTTTCGGTTACAAATTAAACACCGCATTTATAATTAGCTTGACACGTTATTACACATTGCGTTTAATACAACCCTGCTGCAAAACAAAACAATCAGCGGGTTAATGCGGCAGCGGCAAACCGCGAGCCATTGCGAGCGCCGTAACTGCAATGCCAGTGGATGAAACGCGACAACCCGGAAACGACGCAGAGAGCAAGGGAGGTGGCGGCAGTAACACCGTCTCGCCATACGTATCCAGCAAGTGCCTATCCGGCGGGCGTTGACTTAGGGGGTGCATACATGAAGACATTAAAGCGGCTGATCTGCTGGGTGCGCGGGCATGATTTTCCTGCTCCCGCTTTTCACGGCAATGCGCTGTGCTTTTGCCATCGTTGCGATATGGAAGTAGCCGGAAGAACCTTTGCTGATTTGAAGCCGATGACCTGTGCAGAGCATGATCAATTTTTAATGCTCGACATGCTGGATTAAACATAACCGGAGGTTTGCCATGAACCGCAGCTTAATTGCAACACGCATCAACAGGAGCAAGATCACTGCAAAGTGGATTGAGCCGATTTCGATTGCAGGGAAAGCTGTTCACCACAAATTCACTGGTGAGTGTTTGTTTGATGTACAGGTTGCGGCAAAAGCTGCCGGATGCGCATTGCCAGTAATCCATGCGCCGAGTGACCTCATGGCCGCCAACCCATAAGCCAGCACAGATAAGGGGCTGATCATGAAAGAAATTAAACGGTACAGAGCATACCTCTGCCATGTGGAAGGCAGCGGCGAAATTGAAATTGGCAGCTTCAGTAAATTATCTGCCGCACTTACCAATGTGCGGGTGGCGTGCCGTGATGCTGGTGTCAGCAAATGGGATTGGGTCGTGGACAAAAAAGCACCGGATGGCTCATTGATAAACCGCCGATCAAGCCTGGCCGGGCTGGAAACATGAACACAGTAAAAGTTGTCCGGTTCGACGCTGAGTGCGAAGGCATTGTCGTGCCATTCCAGTACTCCGTTCAACAAGGCGGTTTACAAATCGGGTGGTTTCAGATCGACGACTACCCTTCCGCCGAAGATGCTCACGCAGCCGCACACGCGCTGGCAAAACAGCTTGAGACGAATCCGTGGGTGTCACCCTTCAAAACACATCGTGATGTCGTCCTGGCCGATTATGGTACGGCTGACAAGCTGCGTTCGCTTGTGATGGGCTTGTGGAATGGACACGGATACCCTTTCGACTTGAGTTCGGTCAGCGGCTTCGACAAACGTCATTTCGCCGTCGCCCTTGAGCTGATCCAGTCGTATCACAAACTTGGCGAGAACGACAAGGCGTTCATGGCGCTTGCCGAAGAAATTTGGCAGGAATTTCACAAAGGCGAGGCGGTGTGAAGTGAAAATTAGACGCTGGCGGTTCTATGTAGAAGATTTTGATGGGCATGGCACCACCATAGATGCCGTAGGTGGGCAAGAAGTCCGTCTGGGCGTGACGGTCGAGAATCAGGAAGCCGCCGACGAACGCATCCCGCTGTTGCTAAAGACACCTGCCGCCATGCACTGGATCAGCGCAGAGTCGTTGATTGGGTCTGTGCCATTCAGATGGGCATCCTGGCTAAATGAAAAAGACATGCACGCGCGATATGGCGGCCATCACCACCTTGATGGGCTGAGAGGTATTGATTTGGTTGTTGTAAGCGGAGAATCCGGCACTCACGCGCGCCTAATGCACCCTGATTGGGCGCGCGCGCTCCGCGACCAGTACATTGCAGCAGGTATACCGATCACTTTTAAGCAACATGGAAAATTTTATGGTCTCCAAAAGATAGACAAATTTATTGGAATAGAAGCGACCGACGAGCAGATCGATGCGGACAAGTCAGCCGGGTGGGTGGGTGTCTCTGGACGGCGCGTACCACGACGGCAACAGCCAACTGGCATTTCGGAAAGGTGATTCACATGTGTTTCGTTATGGAATGCGCATATCAGACTTCCCTCAAGGAAGCTGTTCGCATGCATTGAATTTTATGAGATTAACCTTGGATCGCCTAGTTGAAATCACCGGGCTAAAGCGTAAAACAGCTCAAGCCAGGTGGTTTCGGATATACCTATCGGTTGATGTTCCAATGGATAGGATAGGCATAATAATGACCGACACGGCTTACGAAAAACTACTTGAGAAAAGGTTAGGTTTGGGAGCATCATTATTGTCCCATGAAAAAAACCGCCCCTCACTTAGGCCATGACAAGAGCCCGTAAATCAAGAAAAACACTGACAGGAACTCGAATTTTTGTCAGGCGCGGTAATTATCGCTATGAGTCACTTGAGCCTATTATTAACCCAAAAACCGGGGTGCTTCAAAAAACGCACCATCTTTGCACACTGGATGATGGTGAATTTAAGGCCAGGGAAGAATTACAAAAGCTACTTGGAACAGTAAATCAGCCCAAAGGAATTGGGGATTTTGGCGCATGGATTGATAAATTCAAAATTGATTACCTCGCTGAGCGCGAACTGAAAGTACCAAAAGACCCGGTGCGTCAAAAGACTTGGAAAAAAGGCACACAAAATATCGAGTCTGCCCTTGGCGTAATTGCGGACAAGTTTGCCGACTTCGACGTTGCCCAGGTGCGTGGCTTTGACGTTGCGCAATTCCTCGCCCGGTGGAAGGGGCGCAGATCGGCGCAGACCTACAAGACCTACCTGTCCCTATTCTTCGAGTGGGGTATCTCGATGCACGGCTTGGTCGACGTGAACCCGGCCAAGCAAATCAGCGTCAAGCCGCCGAGGAAGCGCAATGTCACCATGAGCGATGTCCAATACCACGCGATCCGCGATGCCCTGCTGGTCGATGAGGATGGCAAGAAGGTCAGGAACGGCGAAATGGTGCAGTGCTACATGGACTTGCTCTACCTGCTTTTCCAGCGCGGCACCGACATTCGACTGATGCGAGTGGATGAAATCAAGCCTGAAGGCATTGCGATAATCCCGACCAAAACCGAGAATTCGAGCGGTTTAGGGGTGATGCTCCCCATCACGCCGGACATTCAGCGCGTTCTGAACAGGATCAAAGCAATCTCGAAGATGCGAAGCACCTTTGTGATCCATACCGAACACGGCCAGCCTTATACCGCCAGCGGGTTGCGGAGCGCGTTTAAGCGTGCCGCCGTGCGTGCAAGGGTGGATGGGCTTACGCTCAAAGATATTCGCTCCAAGGCTTCCAGCGATGCCAAGAAACAAGGGTACAGCCTGGATCAATTACAGGTGACTTTGGCGCATACCGAAAAGGCCACGACGAGGGGTTATATCAGGGGTCAGGAATTGCCCGTTTCGACGGTAGCAATATCCCTGCCAAAGCGTTGAGCGTCAATTTATATTGTACGCCGTACAATATGATGCACTTTTGACGATTCGGGCGACCATCTAACCTATTGATTATTTGGTCGGGGTGGAGAGATTCGAACTCCCGACATCCTGCTCCCAAAGCAGGACGGCAGTTTAACTCATCGCTCTGTATATTAGCAAATAAATAAAGAGTTTGTCTAATATGATGTTTACTTTTTGCACCGCTGGAAGCCGCGCCAGTGCTGGAGCATTTATTTAAATTAGACAGAATTTCTATCCACAATTATCCTAAATCCGGCAGTTAAATGGGTTGTAGGTGCGAATTCATTCGCACGATCAGCGAGTTATGTGCGAATGAATTCGCACCTACGAAAACCACACAAAGGCTTGAAGCCACGCATAATTTTCTGGCAACTGCCGTTTCTAGGATTATCCCAAATGGGTATCTTCGTAATACTGTGCGAGAACGCGGAACAAGCACACACAGCACTGGAAAAAGCTAGTGCATGAGTCGAGGGCAAGCGCCTTTCTCTACCCATATCAGGCTGATATGTATTTGGGGCTAAAGCAGTTAATTATAATTAAACTACAAAACGCGACATTCTGGAGTTTATGGGCTATTATTAACGACAAGCAACCTTGCCTGAAACTTACAATGCATACAAAATGCGACAACAAGACCTCTATCTGAACCAAGAACTCTCGCCCGCCGAACGCCGGGCAGTGCAACGCCGAGTGCTAAAAGGCGAACTCCACCGTATCGCCCCCGGCGTATTCACGCCCTTGGCTGAAGAACAGTGGCCCGGCCTGCTCCAGCGCGAAAAGCTGCGTTTCTTGGCATCGCAGTTTCCCGACACCGTAGTCGGCTACCGTAGCGCTTTCGAGGGCATGGCCGGACGCGATGGGGTGATTTTCCTGAACTCGTCCTACAACCGCAGCCACGAGTATCCCGGCCTGACGGTGGCTCTGATCAAGGGTGTCGGCCCACAAGTCGGCGACCAGCCTATCAGCGGCAAGAGAATCCACTTCCCCAGCCTCGCCCGCATGATGCTTGAAAACCTGACCATAGACCGTCATCCACTGCATCGTTGCGCCTCAATTGCCGAAGTTGAAAAACGCCTCACCATGATCTGCGAATCGCGCGGCGAAAGCCATCTGAATGTTCTGCGCGACGAGGCGCGCCAACTCGCGCCGCTGCTCGGCCTCATGCGCGAGTTCGATAAACTCGACAAACTGATCGGCGCCATTCTCGGCACCCGACCCGAGCAGGCTCTCGCCGATCCATCCGCTCGCGCATCGGCTCTGGGGCTGCCCTATGACACGGCGCGGATCGCGCTGTTCGATACCCTGGTGACGGAACTGCGCACCCGCAGCTTCACGCCGCTGCCTGATCAAACCGGCAGTGGCGTAGCGGCCACCCACCAGGCATTTCTGGAGTCCTACTTCAGCAACTTCATCGAGGGAACGGAGTTCGAAATCGGCGAAGCCCGCGACATCGTCATGCACAACAAGATCGCCGAGAAACGCCCTAAGGACAGCCACGACATCATCGGTGTCTTCCAGCAAATCATACACCCCGGCTGGCGCTCACAGACGCTATCCACCACCCCGCAAGTACTCGAACAACTCCGCGCACGCCATGCCGAGATGATGCATGCGCGCCCTGAAATCGAACCGGGCGAATTCAAGGATCGCATGAATTTCGCAGGCAACACCGCCTTCGTCGCCCCGGAACGGGTGCGCGGCACATTGGTCGAGGGTGCAAAACGGCTGGCCGATGTGGCGCCCGGCATGCCGCGCGCGTTGCTGGCGATGTTCCTTGTCGCCGAAGTGCATCCCTTCCTCGACGGCAACGGTCGCTTGGCTCGTCTGGTTATGAACGCCGAATTTTCCGCCGCAGGTGAGTGCCGCATCATCGTCCCCACACTGGCGCGTGAAGAGTACATGGACTGCCTGCGCAAACTCACCCGGCAGGCCGATGCCGATGGCTTCATTCGCTACATGACTTGGTTACAGCAATGGAGTGCAGGGTTCGACTATGGCAATCTCGATGGAGTGATTGAAAAGATGAAGGGCTGTAATGCGTTTGAGCGGTCGAGGGTGGAGTTTCAGTTGCTGGTGCAGGAAAGCCCGCCCAACTCATAAGCTGAACCGACTTCAATCCGTGTGGTACGTAACCTGTAACAATAGTGCTTGATTTTTTTCTTTGGCGAAAGAGCAAACGAACGTTCTGTTGCCAGTCCATCCAGAGTCCTACTGCCCCCAGACGTGCTGTGGTTGCTGTGGTCAACCAGATCGTCGCAATTACCGATTGCCAGATGTTCTGGAGACGTGCTGGGGATGCTCTAGTGGTGCCAGCGAACTCTTGTCTGGCTTTACAGGAAACCATTTCTCGATCTCCCTTAAGCTCTTGATTCCGAAATTTCGGATGCTAAAGAGCTCGTTTCTTCGATAGACGTCGACAACTTTCTCTACCGTCGTCAGCCCCTCCCCACGGAGAAGGCGCAATGTTCTCGGGGTAAGCTTGACGAACGGGTCAATGCTTTCGTGTATTCGTTTGTTTCGGTGGAATCGCTCTATTCTATCTTTGACATTGTCACCCGACATTCGAAACGCACGACCGATGGCAGCATAGGACTGGCCTGCGTCCCAAGCCGCGACGATTTCCTGATCCCGTTTGCGGCGAGCCTCACGTTCCTTCGTTATTTGATCGCACAGATCAGACACGGCTGCTGCTCCCCCCAAGCACTCCAACCCAAGTTGGACAAACTCAAAAAAATAATCATAATTATTTCGTGAACTGTCTGCCCATCATCGACACCACGTTCGAGCCTTGATACTCCTTGTGAGTATCTGTCAGTTCAACGGAGCGTTTAATCAGGTCACCAAACGATCCCGGCCTCTGCTCTTCCTCCACAAGGCTTGCGATGTCATCCCTGATGTACTTGTGTTGTTGAGCGATGATGTTTGCCATCCGCTCAGGGCGTTCCAGCCCCTCCAGTAGCTTATCCATGTTTTTCTTCTTGGTTGGTTGGTGCGCCATGCTATCGCAATATCGAGTTGGCTAACAGCATGTTTCTGTGTCTTTTTTTCAGGTTTCACACCAAGCGTAAAGGCAGACTGCCAACTTGGACGCAAAAAGTGCCATTCCTGATAATAAGAGTTATCAGGAATGGCACTTGATGGATAACGTGACCGGCCATGTTGTGCTTCGCATCTCGGCCCAGCCCATTGTTTAGCAATAACCCAGAAGCCTCATAGCTCCTCGCTGATATCGCGAATCTCCAGCTTGAACTGCCATCCCTCGAAGGTCATCAACATGCGACCGAAATCCTCCCAGGAAATTTCACGGCCATCGACAACCATGACCGGCGCGTGATCAGCTCCGGAATAATCCCCCT
>Ga0209211_10012262_pt1 | contig 10811 bp, 19 predicted proteins | sample RifGroA2_FD_183992 | JGI IMG/M metagenome (GOLD analysis project Ga0209211, IMG submission 183992) | Groundwater microbial communities from Rifle, Colorado, USA - Groundwater A2 (SPAdes) (version 2) | ecosystem: Environmental > Aquatic > Deep subsurface > Groundwater | place: Rifle, Colorado...
GTCCGCCTGCCCCAAGGCGTCTTTAACCCCTACGCCGGAGTGAATACGAATTTGATTTTCTTTACCAAAGGCGAACCAACCAAAGAAATCTGGTACTACCAACTCCCGCTCCCCGAAGGTGTAAAACAATACACCAAAAACCGTGGCATCACCCACGAAGAATTTCTGCCTGTCAAAAAATGGTGGAGCAACCGCAAAGCAAACGGACATGCCTGGAAAATCTCAATCAAACAAATCCAAGAGCGAAACTACAACCTTGATTTCAAAAACCCGAACGGCAAAGCCAGTGTTGTCCACAAATCCCCGGAGGAACTTTTAACTGATATAACAGAAAAAGAAAACGAGATCGGCAAAATAGTGGCTGAGATAAAGCATGATTTATGAGTATTTATCTATTAAATCTATCAAATTATGCCTCAAAAAGTGCATAAAATAAGGCATTTTTTGCTTCTGATTCTTTAACTTCTTGACTTCTAATATCCTGTTCTCTATAATGGGAAGTGATGGATGGCTGATATTCCCTCTAAAATTAAAGCAGTTCAAGACCTATTGACAAAATACCGCAGACGATTATAATGAAAACGATATTAAACTAATAAACAAATACCATGTCTAAGATGACAAATAAGCAAATTATAGAGCAGATGGAAATACTTTTAGTTGAATTGAAGAAAACATTAAAAATTCAAACCGAAGCATCACATCGTAGTAAAAAGCTTAAAATTAGTAGCGGTGTGCATAAATTTTCCGGACTTACCGAAAAAACTTACGAGCTCATAGAAGAAGGATTTTTTGATGAGCCGAAAACGATATCTAATCTGCAAAAAAAATTAAAAGACAGGACAATAAATAAACCGACTACATCTCTTATGGCTCCATTAAAACTTCTTATTACCAAAGACTTACTTGATAGAACAAAACCTGATAAGGGACCGTATAAATATTTTAAAAAGTAAAGCCAAAAATCTATGGGGAAGAAAATACAAAAAACAAGCGTTGCTGAAAAAATCCTTAAAGTAGTGGATAAAAAACCTAAAGGCGCAGAGGAATTCAGAAAAGAGCTTAAGGATAGATTCGGATATAATATTAAATCTGAAGATATTAGGGTTAATTTACTGTATCTATTGAGGAGGGGCCAAATACAAAGGAAAAAGGACGGGAAGGTATATAAATATTATGTTTAATTCAAAATATGAAAGACATCAAAGAAATCAATAAAATATTACAGGATCACGAAAAAAGAATTCGTGTTCTTGAATTTCATTCGGCACTAGCGAAAAAGGAGGTAACTTCTGGGACAACCGACAACAAGGAATCCGATGCTTTAATTTTGGCAATGGTTAATAAAATTGGCGAGTGTAACGAAAGTGAGGAGATACAAAGTAAGGTTCTTGACAAGGCAGATATGGAGGGGAAGATTCTGCTTTGTTTCTATATTTCACATAAATATTTTAAGAATGCTTGGCTAACTACCGGAGATATAGAAAAGATAACATCTGGGCTTGGAACTAAAATAACAGCGGGAAATGTATCAAATAAAATTACAGGTGGGTTAAGGAAATATCTTGAGAGTGGGTCTGTGAGGAAGAAGGGACAATCAACGCCATATCGTTTCAACAGGAAAGGTGCGAAGAGATTTGAAGAAATACTTAATCGGAATGAGAATTAATCGCCGCCATGCTAGATACTGTCAAAAAGGAATTGAAAAACAAAATTGGCGACGATAAGCTCGTCGACAATTTATTTTTTAGCTTCCAAAAAATCTCTGAAGAGTTTGTTGCCCAGAAACCCGTAGATCTTTTGCAAAATACGGGTTTATTTGTTGAATCTGCACTGCGAGTAGCAGAACATTTTGTGTTGGGTACCCACACGCCACTTGGGAAAAAGTTTGATATTGATGGCTGTATTCAAAAATTGGAGAAAGCTAATAGTTTTGAAGGTTTAAGGATTCATGCGGCACGTTTAAGTCGTTCAATTTATGATTTTCGCTCCCGAAAAAAGGGTGTGCATTTGAAAGCTATTGATCCACAACTTATTGATGCCTACTTAATTTTTAACATAAGCAACTGGATTCTAATCGAGATATTAAAAGAAAGCGGTGTATCTGATGCTGAGAATTCTATTCGGCTATTATTTACAAGAAAAGTACCGCTTGTTCAAGAAGTCGGTGGTATTTTACGAACAACAAATCCAAAACTTCTCGGACCTCAACGCATGTTATTGCTTCTTTATTCTGCGCCAGTTGGTTTATCTGAAGATGAATTATTTGAAGGGACGAAAAGAAAAATAAGGAATAAAAATCATCTCAGTAAAAACTTAAAGTACATGGATAGTAATGATCTCATACATCAGTTATCAGATGGTAAGTGGACTTTGTTTGGCAGAGGATTATCGGAAGCTGAAAGGGTTATTGCTAAATTTACTTAACATGCCTTACCCAACAAACCCCAGTAGTAGAGCAAAGCTCACTACGGGGCGCAGAAAACTCGGAGAAATTATCGAATTGCATTATGGCAAGGGTATTTCGAAGCACGATCGAAAACTGGATGGAAAGTATCCAGTTTATGGAGCAAATGGCATTCTTGATTATTCGGATAAATTTCTTATTGACAGTGACGCGGTAATTGTCGGTCGCAAAGGTTCTGCGGGAGAAGTAACGAGGGTGTCTGGAAAATTCTGGCCGTCCGATGTTACTTATTATGTTTTAGGCAATGATAAGATTAATACTGATTATCTTTTTCATTTGTTCAAAAGTTTGCATTTACAGCAATTTGCAGTGGGAGTTAAGCCTGGTATAAATCGAAACAGAATCTACGAACTTAAAATCCCTCTCCCGCCCCTCGCCGAGCAAAAGAAAATTGTGGCGAGGTTGGAGGGGTTGCTGGGGAAGATTAAGGAGGTCAAGCGTTTGCGCGCCGAAGCCCAAGAAGCCGCCCAAAACCTCCTCCCCGCCGAACTCCACCGCATCTTCACCCAACCCACCACACCACACAAACAACATACCAACAAACTTGAGAATGTTGGTATGTCCGGTAAGCCCGCCTCCGTTAAAAACTACGGCGAGGCGCAGTGGGAAGAAAAAGAGTTGGGAGAGGTTGTGAATATTGAGGCAAAAAAGAATACGAAATCTTTGCCCTATGTCGGCATGGAGGATATTGAAAGCGGTACAGGGAAATTTATTGGTAGTAAAGAAAAGCGAGCCGTGAGAAGCACTACATCCTATTTCACCCCCGACCATGTTTTGTATGGTAAGTTAAGGCCGTACCTCAATAAGTTTTTAGTACCTGATTTTGAAGGACACTGCACTACCGAATTTTTACCACTTCGACCGGATACAAGATTTCTCACTCGCGAATGGCTTGCGGTTTGGTTGCGACACAACGAGACGGTTGACAATATTATGGCGACTACTACCGGATCAAGAATGCCGAGAGCAAACATGAATTTGGTCAAAAAATTCAAAATCCCGCTGCCGCCGGTTGCCGAACAGAAAAAAATCGTGGCGAGGATGGATTCGCTCTCTGAAAAAATCAAAAACCTACGGGAGTATCAAAAATCCACCGCTTCTGATTTCACTTCTTTAGAGCAATCCATCCTATCCAAAGCGTTTAATAGTAATTTAATGTAAATACATGGGAACAAATAAAATAATACTCAACGATTTGCTCAGGTTTGAAAATCTAAAAAACATAAAGATTCGCTTACTTCTTTATGCGGGTCGCAGTGAAACTGGTGGTAGGAATAATGACTTTATCGAGTTTTTCCAAGAGAAAGACAAAGAAGCTCTCATGGGGGGATTGTTTTGGAACTACAAAGGGAAGCGGTCGTATCATGAAGGCGATATCGTCGTTGGTCTTGCGAAGATAGAAAAAAATCATTGGTTACTGTTCAATGTCAGCAAAGTTACAAAGGATTTAAATGTTCTAAACGGTGTCGGTTATGAATATGAAACTCTAGAGAAGGATTATGATAAATACTTAGGTCGCGTGGTCGTGCGATACCACAATAAATCACAGAACCTTATCCGCAGAGCAGAAAGTATTATGCAGGACTTAGTGGTTGAGAAAGTTTTGCCCGATGTGTTTGATGATGATATATTTCCGGGATATGAAAATGTATGCTTATCGTGGAATGAACTTAACCGCAACATTAACAAAGAAAGTTGGAAGACCGCTTTACAGAACCAAAAAGGAATTTATCTTATCACTGACAAGAAGAATGGTAAGCAGTATGTCGGTTCAGCGTATGGTGAAACCATGCTTCTTGGGCGTTGGCAAAATTATATCAAAAATGGTCACGGTGGCAATATGGATTTTAAAAAGCTTGGTTTTGAGTACATCAAGAATAATTTTCAGTATTCTATTCTCGATATTTACAAATCAAAAGTTGATGACGCGGTGATCATCAACAGGGAGGCTTGGTGGAAAAATACGCTCTTGAGCCGCGAATTTGGATATAATAATAATTAACCTATGACCGAAACTATTTTTCTCGTAATCGTTGTTTTGTTTCTCGTTTTGATTTTCTATGCCCGGCGGGAGGCTGGGAAGCATGGGACGAGCGCAAAAGAAGAATTTGTCGGTATCTGTAAATCGGCAGTTGAAACGGCTTCGCAGAAGGAGGAGCGTAAACAAAGGATAATGACGTTGCTTGGTGGAAACGAAATCCCTTCCCCTTCGGGTGCTCCCTTTACAAAGGGAGAATGGGGAAATGCTGAAATCCGCAAGACGCTCGGCGTATCCAGCCGCACAGCCGTGCGCTATTTGGACGAACTGGAAAAAGAGGGGAAAGTGAAGCAGGTCGGAAAAATCGGCCATGCCGTTACCTATCGCCTAAAATAACATACCAACAAACTTGAGTTTGTTGGTATGTCGTCAATGCGCCACGCGGGTGGCGTATTAAAAAAATAGAATAATGGACGAAGAAAAAGAGCGGCCCCGATACCATCTGCCTTCGGCGGAGCTACGGGGCAAGCAAAAAGAAGTAAAAGAAAAGATAGAGGATGCAGGGCTTGATCCTGACGAATTTGACGAGGACGAGCAAGAAGAACTCGCAGAACTTCTTTAATGTATAATGTTGCATGCTCCAGATAATGTTATTTATGGAATAAATAACATTTTGGATATTATGACATCGGATAGACCTACGGATACTCAAGAAATGATTGAAAAAAAGTTAAAAATAGCAGAAAGTATGCTTGTGTTGCGCAAGCAATTTATTTCGGGAACGAAATTTAAAAAAGAAGATTTTAAACACATTATCTAATATATCTTTATGACCATTTTTGAATTTCTTGCCTACGAAAAACAAATTGACCAGTTAGTTTATAAACTCTACGGCCTCACCCCGGAGGAGATTAAGATTGTTGAAGAATAAATTTTAAGACCCGTCTTTTATTGACGGGCCTAGGGATGGAATCAGGAGATGTATCACGAACAATCTTTGACTTAACCTCTCCATTCAGCCACTTTCGTCATTATTGGAAGTTGCCATTCATGAGGTGAGTTGCTCGATTGGTACCGAACCATTCTTCTGACCTATATTTTCTTGACGAATTTCTTCATCTCTCTATTCACAGATTTGCTTCCGAGCTTTACTTCTCCGACGATCCTGCCATAAGATATTGCGTCCTCGGTATAAGAGACCGTCTTGCCCAGAACCATGTCTTTTAGCTCATTCTTGGCGGCCGCACCACCTTTCGTGCCCATTTCTGGGGCATCGACGCCAGCTAATCGGATGAATGTCTTTCTGGGGCCTTTGATAGTGTCACCATCAATGACCTCCGTGATCTTTGTTTTAGGCATGCTTTTTCATCTTTCATCTTAATTTTTAATAAAATGACCTTTATATATCCATATTAAACCGCTCTTTATCTGATGTCAAGGATTTTTACTTATCCACTTGACAAGTTTTCTTTACAGGAGTAATATGGTGCTATAAACACATGGCTAAGAATCTATACAAAAAAATAAAGGAGCTACGCGAACAGAATAAATTCTCTCAAGAATACCTTGCAGAGAAGCTCGGGGTTTCCCGCCCTACTTATATACAAATTGAGAATGGAAAACGAGACATCACTGTGCCGGAGGCAAAAAAACTTGCCAGTATTTTTAGTTTGAGCTTAGAAAGTTTTTTGGAAAATAATGTTTCTGCCACGCAGGAAGTTGTTCTTGAATCCGACACACAGAATGAAAAAGAGAGTGATATTCGCATTGTCATGCCTCGCGCAAACGTAAAAAAATTCAAGGAAGTTCTTTTGTATGTGTTAAGTAAAGTAGGCGCAAAACCAAACATTGGCGAAACCGCACTCTATAAACTCTTATATTTCATTGATTTTGATTTCTACGAAAAATTTGAGGAGCAACTAACTGGCGCGCATTATATTAAAAATCATTACGGACCGACTCCGGTAGAGTTCAAAAAAATTGTCGAAAATATGGAAGGGAAAAAAGAGATTGAGCGCGTCAAAAGTAGCTATTTTCAATACGAACAAAAAAAGTATCTGCCTCGCAGGGAGCCTGACTTAAAATCTCTTTCTGCGCAAGAGATTAAGCACATTGATGAGGTTTTGGCTCGTTTGTCTGATAAAAATGCCAATGAGCTTTCTGACTACTCACACAATGATGTGCCGTGGAAAGTCCATAAGTCGGGAGAAATAATCAGTTACGAGAGTGTGTTTTACCGCGATTCGGAGCACTCGGTAAGAAATTACGACGATGAACTTTAATGAAACCGATGAATTCGCGAAAAACTTCAAGCGATTGTCAAAAAAGTATAAATCTCTTCCGGACGACCTGTTAGAATTTAAGAAAGTCGTCTCCGAGCTTCCGCTGGGAAGTGGGAAACATTTCGTGATCCTGCATAGCCAAGAGGAAGTAAAGATATTGAAGGCGCGCCTTTTTTGCAGATACTTGCGGGGCGCGTCTTTACGAATGATTTACGCATATCAGAAGGCAAAAACGACAATCGATTTTATTGAGCTTTATTTCAAGGGCGAACAGGTGAATGAAAACAGACAACTCATCAAAGAATTTTTGAGCCAATTTTCGAAGTAAAGGCATGCCTAATAAATCAGAATCAGTATCAAAAGAAGTAGGGGCGAAAAAGGATACGGTCGTCGAGGTTCATTTTCCTGATAAGATCAGCATTGAATTGGTGCAAGCTGATGAATTGCGCCATTATGAAATTTTTACATGGTCCGCATCTCTTTTAGCAACAATAGCGGTCGGATTTTGGACGGCTTATTTTACTACTGACCCAAAAAGTGATCAGTTGCTTTGGACTGCGATAGCCGCCTCGATAGTCTTTATAATTTCTCTAATTGTTGCGATTTACTATCGAAGAAAAGTTTATCGCGGCAGTTTGATTAAAACCACAACGTTGGCAGAGTTTAAAACAGAAAGGAAATGACTAACTGGCCGACAAACCCTGGTAGTAAAACGCAAAGCGTTCACTACGGGGCAGGAAAATTAGGAGAGCATATCATTGAACAATTCTATGGAATTGTTCAATGATATGCTAGACATTATTTGATAATTATCGGACACCATCACCTCTGTTAGGTTTATATGTAGTAGGTTCAACAAGTAAGGTACAATTCCATAGAATTGTTCAATGGCAGGCCAACAAGAAAATTGGGAGAGTATGGAAAAAATCTTAGTTGAACAAAAAAAGCGGTCCTCTCCCTTTAAGAAAGGGAGAATGGGGAAACGCCGAGATCCGCGCGGCGCTGGGCATTGCGAGCAGAACCGTAGTCAAATACATGAGCGAACTGGAAAAAGAGGGAAAAGTGGCCAAATCGGCAACACAGGCCGCGGGGTAGTTTATAAAGAAAGCGATTAACTAATAAACACGCACGCCGCCACGCGTATTTATAACACTCCAACATTCTATAGAATGTTGGAGTGTTATCCGCAATGTGATACAATGGAAAAAAGCAAAATGGAGATAGTATGAAAACACCTAGACAATTGGAGCGATATTTCAAGGGCGTGGCGAATCACTGGCGCGTCGCGATTCTCTTGGCGGTGAAAAAAAACGAAGGAATTACCGTCGAGGGACTTACGGAAACCCTTGGCGCCGATTTTAAGAATATTTCCCAGCACACACGGCGCCTTGTCCTAGCCGGACTCCTGAATAAAAAATACCAAGGCCGTCAAGTAGTGCATTCTCTATCGCCGTACGGCGAATCATTTATCACCTTCATGACAACATTCTAACATTCTATAGAATGTTAGAATGTTGTGAATACGCCATACGGGTGGCGCATTGGGAATAACAATGGACGAAGAAAAAGAGCAACAAGAAGAAATAACCCAGCCTTCGCATAAAGCTACGGCGGGCAAAAGAGAAAAATTGGAAAGCGAGGGCATTAATCTAGACCTGTCTGCGTGCAACGCACAGGCAGGCGAGCTTGACGATGGTGTGGATGAGGGCGAGGCAATTTGCAAAGCCCGAGATGTAAGCTAGGGTGCTCAACGGTAGCCAAAAGTGCTATCATGCTTTTGCACGACCTCTATGGAATCCAAGCACACCAACATAATAGACATGAAAACTGTCTATACGTACGGGCATGGCGCTCGTACCCTTGAGAGCTTTAAGGCGGATGTGGATTCAGCGAAAATTGACCTACTTGTCGACATACGTTTACGACCACAAAGTCAGTACTATCCGCATTTTAATAAGGTCAATTTAGAGAGCGTTTTCCAAAAGCGTTATCTATTTGCGGGGGAATCACTCGGCGGTAGCGCTAGGTTCCACAATGATCTTTTGGAATACATAAAGAACAGAGGGGTAAACAAGGACATGTCGGCCAATAGACTATTTTCCTTAATTAACTTAGATCTGAACAAGAAATTATTTTCAAATCTGGAAGAATTTTCAAACGACGAAAAAAGAAAGTATTGGATAACAGGCGCATTCCTTAATGAATATATCGATTCAAAGAAGAAGCAAACAGCCATTGAGTATTTACAAGACTTGTTTCAGCGGTATCCGAACAAAAACATTTGTTTCTTTTGTTCTGAGACAAATCCACGGCACTGTCATCGGTATTTCTTGCTGGAAAAGGATTGGCTATCTGGATCTCCTGAAGTGCGCGTGACACATTTAGAAGATCTTAAGGTCAATCAAAAAGCGCTTTTTTGATATGCACCGATTCTTAGTTACTGAAACGACAAAATACGGAGACGACCACATCTGCGTCGCCGGCGCTCTCTTTAGGAAAGGGAAATACGTCGGCAGAAAGCGACTATATCTACTCTCAGACAAAACTAGAAATTCCACATATCCGCGACGGGGCCAAGTAGGCGTAGCTCAAATGCTCGAAATAGCAGAACTACAGGAGGGCGTTGTTTCAACAGGTTTGCAGGATGCATCTGAACATTATCCAAGGGAAGCGCGCCTCGAGGACCTAACGGTACGCAGAGACAAAATGCGCCTCGTAAATGTGTCTGGCGAGTCCACGCCTGAAATAATCGATATGTTCAGACAGGATTTGCCGCCCTGGTTTGATCTTCAAAAGTATCTGCCGAACTTCGTAGTTAAGCGTTCGAGAAAGATATTTTGTTCACGTGGCTTAGATTTCTCTAAAATAGAATCTCTATTCTACTTCTCATTTCCTGTGGCCGACATTTCTTTCTCGGAAATGGAAGGAGATGACTATCTCGAATTCGACGACATGAGAATTAAAATTATCTCTGATTCTCATAACGCCACAGATTATCGAGAGCTCTTGTCACAGAATCCCGGGACAGCGGTAGCGTGTATTGGCATAAGCCAGTATTTCGGTGATGCTACTAGCGTAGCGGATAACGGCTACTATTTACTTTGTAACGAGATTTACTTTATATAAATACCTCCCCGTAGTAACGGGGACAGGCACAGTTAAATAAGCAGGAATGCGGTATAAACTATGCGACAAAATATCCCGAAAAACGCTGCCTGTCCCCATTTTCCACCACACAAACAACATACCAACAAACTGGAGTTTGTTGGTATGTATGTTGTAGAGTTCGTTTGTGTTAAGTCAATACGCCAGGCGTCTGCCCGCCTCTGGATGGGGCGGCGCATTGAAAAAAATTGGAAGAAAGTGCCCAAACTAACCGGTAAAGTGTGATCTTATAAGAGAATAGACCAAGCGCGATTTGAGAAAGGAAGATTTACGCGGTTAGAAGATTTAGTTTGAGGGAATTTAGAAAAAGCGGCGAGAAGATTAGTTAATCCGCACAATTATGACATTCTGACATTCTGCCCGCTACGCCATAGCGTCAGCGAGGCGAGCAGAATGTCAGAATGTCGTTTAGGGGGCGGCGAGCGAACAATATGATAAAATAGTAAAAATGGTTGGAGGCGAGACGCGAGACATAAGATTAAAAATAGATGAAAAGAAAAGCCACAATTCCAGAGGATAAAACGGTTTTGGTGGGAGTACTGAAGAGCAAAAACGATCTCCGTATTTTGTTTCGGGACCATTGGTATCGCATCCCCGCCGTTTTTATGCCAAAGCGGCAATTCAAATATATTGCTTTTTATCAGCCGGCGATTTTCGGAAAAAATGGCAAACGTATAATGTATTACGCCCGAGTCGCGAAGCAGGAAAAAGTAAAAAGAATTGAGCTTCTGCCGAAAGAAAAAAATCACCCCCGCGCCCACGATGATTATACTAAAATTACATTTCGGCGAATTAAAAAACTTCCCCGCCCAATAAAAAATATAATACCGCGCAGAGTTTCTTTCGGGTTTACCAGTTTGAAAAAATTGCTTTCGGCAAAAGATATTTTGGAGCTCTACGGAGTTCCTAAAACGGAGCA
>Ga0209211_10012266_pt1 | contig 10809 bp, 9 predicted proteins | sample RifGroA2_FD_183992 | JGI IMG/M metagenome (GOLD analysis project Ga0209211, IMG submission 183992) | Groundwater microbial communities from Rifle, Colorado, USA - Groundwater A2 (SPAdes) (version 2) | ecosystem: Environmental > Aquatic > Deep subsurface > Groundwater | place: Rifle, Colorado...
CGCCATAGGAGCGAGAGCAAAAAACGGCTTTTTTAGATTACTCCAGAAATTTTTTGACATATATTATAATAATATATTATTATTTATACAGATTTTGAAAATTTAAATCAATAAGAAAAAAGAAAGGAGGAAAAATGAAAGAAGAGGAGAAAAAAATAAAAACAGAAGAAGAAAAAAGGGAGAAAGAGAAAAAGAGAGAAGAAGAGAAAACAACAACGGAACAAACTTTATTATATAAATTATATAATGAGATTCAAAGAATTTAAGTTTAAATACTTACTATCTAAACCGATTGACTACAATGCAAGTGGTCAATCGGTTTTAATGTGTCAATAACCATGAATTACGAAACTCGTCGCAGGCATAGTTTTTGAAAGACATTGCGCAGGCGCCCCCCCCCTATATCTATTTTGGTATTATTATGCTTTTGCAATATTTTTGTTAGTCCCAATGTCAAAGCGAGACCTTGATATATTATTATCTTAAATTACGAAATACAAAAATTACGGTCTATTTGAACAAAAACATTTAGAAGATAAAGAGGTTTTACAATTCCAAGACCTAAATTTTTGCATTTTGTAATTCACGGTCAATAAAACTTAAAATACACTCTGTTGCCGAAACGAAAATCCGCATAATCAAGTTTTAATATATCTTTTTCGCTAAATTCTTTTGATTCAAAAACCGATTTAATATTATCAAAAATATATGATAGATTTTGTTTCTTCCCAAAAAATATTCTTCCGCCACTTTCAAGTTTTATCTCAAAATCATCTTTATCAATTAAACCGAAATGCGTTAGTTTAAACCCGATTTCTTCCAAAGAAGACAAGAAAAAAATTATTTTGTCAAAATCTTCTTTTGACATAAATTGTCGTCCTATCTGCGTATTTTTTTCTTCTCCGGACAATTGTCCGTAATATCTAAAATACGCATTGCCCGAAAATTCCGGGGCTTCTGAAAATATAAATCCGCTTTCATCCAAAAAATAACATTTGTCGGCTAATTTTTTTTCTTCATCTTTTTCTTCTTCTGTCTGTTCTTCATTCTGTTTCTCGTCTATAATACTCTGTATTTTAATTCCACACCAAAGCGCGTAGGGTTTTCTTTCTTCAATTTTTATAAATATTGTCCGCAGATAGTGAGCTTCAATATCCGCATCTTTTATACCTTTGAATGTGTTAAGAATGGCGGCTTCAATATTTTTCCTCGGATAAAGTAAAATGCTTGATTTTGGAAAAAGGAATAAATAATCTCCTGAAATTCGTTCTTGAGCTAACATTCTTATAGATTTATCAGACACTGCGAAGTTTCCGTCAATTAAAATATTTGCGATTTTTATATTCTCTATCCGTAGTATAAATACGGCTCCCGTTATTATCGCAATAATGGCAAAAATAATGCCACCGATTTTAAATAAAAATAATTTTCTTTTTCTCTTGGCAAGCTTGGATGATTTTCTGTGAAATCTACGTCTTATAAACGTCATCTAATTATTTAATTATTTTTTCTTTACTAATATATTTTTTAAGCGCTTCCGGAATATTTATTGAACCGTCTTCATTTTGATTATTTTCCACAAGAGCGATAAGCACGCGCGGAGTCGGCACTGCCGTGCCATTTAGAGAATATACATATAATTTTTTGCCATTATCATCGTATCTTGTATTAAATCTGCGTGTTTGAAAATCATGATAATACGAAGCGCTTCCTATCTCTCTGTATTTTTTCTCGGACGGAATCCACAAATCGGTATCATAGGACTTCACTTGACTTGCTTTTAAATCCCCCGCGCAAATAGCCAATCTTCTATAAGGCAGTCCGAGCGATTCTATAAATTCTTCAATGTTTCCTGTTATTTCTTCGTGGAACTCAACAGCTTTCTCATGGCTTGCTTCGCATAATATCAATTGTTCAAGTTTAAAAAATTCATGCACGCGATATAGTCCTTTTGTGTCCTTTCCATAACTTCCCGCCTCTCTTCTAAAACATGGAGAAAAAGCGAGATAACGTTTCGGCAAATCTTCTTTCTTAAATATCTCATCGGAATGATAAGCCATCATCGGCACTTCCGCGGTGCCTGATAAATAATCTTCATCCTGCGTCTTAAATAAATCTTCCGCGTCATTTGGAAGATGCCCTGTGCCGTAGAAAAAATCTTTTTTTACAATAGACGGAGCAATAAACGGTTCAAAATTTTTTTTCAAAAAAAACTCCTGAGCGTAATTCCACACCGCCCATGAAAGAAGAGCCCCATCGTTTTTAAGAAAATATCCGCGAAAACCATGTGTTTTACTTCCTCGTTTAAAATCAACCATATCAAGATTTTGCATTAATTCTATATGATTTTTCGGCTCAAAATCAAACTCTTTTATTTCTCCCCATTTTTTAATTTCTTTATTATCAGCGTCGTCTTCTCCTTCTGGCACAGACATATCGGGAATATTCGGCACGCGCGCCATTAAATATCGCCACTCTTTTATAATCTCTTTCATTTCAGCTTCATTACCCGCAATAACTTCTTTAAGCATCTTCATTTTAATTATAAGATGCTTGCGTTCCGATTCATCCGTAATTCGCGCAATTTGTTCAGAAGCGGCATTTTGCTCGGCTTTCTTTTTTTCAAATTCAGTTACCATTTTTCTTCTTTTATTATCAATCTCAATAAGTCGGTCAATATTAATCTTGATATGTTCTTTTATAAATTTTATATCTAACATTCTTATATACTATCAAAAGTGTTAAAATAAACAAATGGATAATAAAATCAAAAAACTTGCTCCCAAACAATTTCCAAAACTTCTAAAAGAAATTAGCGACCCGCCAAAACAACTTTTTCTGAAAGGCATTCTGCCTTCCGATGATATGAAATTTCTCTGCGTGGTTGGTTCGCGAAAATATTCTCCATACGGAAAAGAAGTGTGCAAAAAATTAATTTCAGAACTAAAAGGATATAATGTGGTAATAGTATCCGGACTCGCGCTTGGAATTGACGCCATAGCGCATACGGCGGCTCTTGACGCGGGACTTAAAACCATCGCTATCCCGGGCTCAGGACTTGGCGATAAAGCGCTCTATCCAAACACGAATAAAAATCTCGCAAAAAGAATATTAGAAAATGGCGGCGCTCTTTTGTCTGAATTTGACGAGAATTTCAAAGCGACAATTTATAGTTTCCCTCAAAGAAACAGGATTATGGCGGGAATATCGCACGCTACTCTTATAATAGAGGCCGAAGAAAAATCGGGCACTCTTATCACCTCGCGACTCGCGACTGAATACAATAGAGATGTGCTTACTGTTCCGTCTTCAATTTTTTCCGCAACGGCTTATGGTCCCCATATGCTCTTGCGGCTTGGCGCGACACCTATAACAAAAAGTAATGATATATTGGAAGCGCTTGGTCTTAATTTCAAAAATGATAATTTCCGACAAAATATATTGTTTGAAAATCTATCAGAAAAAGAAAAGAAAATTGTGGAAATTTTAAAGACGCCTATGTCGCGCGACGAGCTTATAACGCGGCTTTCTTTACCTATTCAAGAAACAAATGTCATACTCTCAGCAATGGAAATAAAAGGAATTATAAAAGAACGAATGGGTGAAATACGAATATCTTAAATTCAAAAATGATATGAAAAAAACCAAAAAAACAATAGGGCTCATAATAATATTCAAAGATAAAGAAAAATGTTTTACAGCCGCGCTCCAAATGCGCGGTGGCTTTAATACTGAAAAAAATAAACCTGAAACATACAAAAACGCGAGCCAGCTCACTGTTCACGGCGGTATAAATAAAAAGGAAAATGAAATAGAAGCTCTCCTGCGCGAAACAAAAGAAGAACTTGGCGCAAAATTCGCGAAAATCATTGAACTAAATAAAAATAAACTTATTGAAGTAAACAGAATAAAAAATGATAAAATATCTGTCGTCAACTTCGGACTTATACTTACAAAGATTGATTTGGATAAAATAAAAATAAATAAACAAACAGGCGGGAGTTTAAGATTGATTTCAAAAAATGAAATTCGTAACATTCGCGAGTTAAAACCGTCTGAAAAAACAAACGGTATTGCGGATAAAAATGAAATCGTGATGTTCTCTGATGATATTGAAGCGGTAAAATTAGCATTTGAAAAATTGACTAAATAAATTTCATAGTGTATTTTGAATTGTAATAATGTCTATGAATTACGAAATGCAAAAATTTAGGTCTTCGGGTCGCAAAACCTCTTTATCTTCTAAATGTTTTTGCTCAACTAGACCGTAAATTTTTGCATTTTGTAATTCAAGAATAATATGAAACTTTTAATCGTTGAATCGCCCGCGAAAGCAAAGACAATCACAAAATATTTAAATGATATTCCGAACCAAACGGAAAATTTTGTCGTAACTTCAAGTGTGGGGCATATTCGCGACTTGCCGAAAAATAATAAAAAAGCTATTGATATTGAAGGGGGTTTTATTCCTCATTATGAAATTAGCAAAGGCAAAGAAAAAGTAATAAATGATATAAAATCCAAAGCCAAAAAAGCAAGCGAGGTGCTTCTCGCGACCGACCCTGACCGCGAAGGCGAAGCAATCGCTTGGCACTTAAAAGAAGTTATAAATCTGAAAGACCCGAAAAGGATTGTGTTTAATGAAATCACGAAAGATGCCGTGTGGGAAGCCATTAAACATCCAAGAAAAATTGATGATAAACTCCGCGAAGCTCAAGAGGCGCGCCGTGTGCTTGACCGTCTTGTTGGATACGACCTCTCGGGACTTATTTGGAAAAAAGTTCGTTACGGACTCTCCGCGGGCAGAGTGCAGTCTCCCGCTCTTCGCATAATAATGGAACGGGAACGAGAAATCAGAAATTTTAAACCAGAAAATTTTTGGACGATAATTGCCGATGTTAAGAATAAAAATGATTTACAATTTACTCTCACCTGCTCAAAAGAGCCGAGAGAAGAAAGAGAAACGCAAAGAATTGTAAATGCTGGAAAGTCCGGAAAATGGAGTGTAATAAACATAAAAGAAAATGAAATGAGACGGGCGCCGAGAGCTCCCTTTATAACTTCCACTCTTCAGCAGACAGCAAGCTCGCGGCTTGGTTTTGCTCCATCCAAAACTATGAGTGTAGCGCAAAAACTTTATGAAGCGGGACACATTACTTATATGCGCACGGACAGTACTACTATGAGCAAACAAGCGCTTGGACAAATAACAAAAGTGATAAATGATAAATACGGAAAAGAATATTATCAGCCGCGCGTATTTGCTAAAAAAAGCAAACTGGCGCAAGAAGCGCATGAAGCGATACGGCCTTCTAATATATTGAGAGAATACGCAGGCGCGGTGGAAGAGCAGAAAAAACTTTATCATCTGATTTGGCAAAGAACGGTCAGCTCGCAAATGACGGACGCAAAACTCTTAAAAATGAAAATGGTTGCGAATGTGGATGGAGAAGAAAAAATACCTGATTTCACTGTAAACGGCTCTCAAACGCTTTTTGACGGATGGTTAAAAGTAGACCCTGCCGCGCATGGCGAAGACATAGAGCTTCCAAAAGCAACCGTTGGCGAAACATTAAAACTCGCTGAAATACGCTCGGAAGCAAAACAAACTCAGCCGCCTTTCAGATACACCGAAGCCGGGCTTATTAAAGAACTTGAAAAAAGAGGAATAGGCAGGCCTTCCACTTACGCGTCTATTATGCGCACGCTTGCCATTCGCGGTTATGTAAAGAAAGAAGGTAAAACGCTTTTTCCGACAGACACGGGAGATGTGGTAAGCTCATTTCTTGAAAATAATTTTGAAAAATACATAAGCGACTCTTTCACTGCAGAGATGGAAAATGAGCTTGATGAAATAGCAAATGGCAAGCGAGAGTATGTTAAAACACTTTCCGATTTCTACAAACCGTTTATAAAAGATGTAAACTCAAAAAAAGACACGGAGAAAATCACAAATTTAGGTAATGCGCCTGAAGAATTCAAATGTCCAAAATGCGACGCATATATGATTATAAAACTGGGAAAGACCGGAAAGTTTTTAAGCTGTTCGCGTTTTCCCGACTGCGATGGCGGAAGAACAATTGACGGAAAAGAACTTGAAGGACCAAAAGAAACAGGAGAAAATTGCCCTAAATGCAAAAATGGAAAACTTGTGGAACGCGACGGCAGATTCGGCAGATTTATTTCCTGCAATAATTATCCTAAATGTAAATTTATAAAAACAAGTCCTGAGGAACAAGCGCGGGCGCGCACGGGTATAGTATGTCCCGTATGCAAAGACGGCGATATGTCGGAAAGACGAGGCAAGTTTGGAATTTTCTATGGTTGTTCAAATTATCCAAAATGCAAATACCCCATTAAAGCAAGACCAACAGGCAATCTCTGCTCGCTGTGCAAATCGCTTACGATGGAAGGCACAAAGACAATACCGGAGAGATGCTCCGACAAAACCTGCCCAAACCACAATCCGCACAAATTGAAAAAAAACAAAAGAACTCATACAAACAAAATGTTTGTATGAGTTCTAGAGGAAAGTTTAAGTGGGTTTTAATTAGAAGATACGGTAAGTCGTAGTCTTATCTTTTGCGCTATATACGCTATCACAAAAGATAAAATTTCTATTGTTATTATAAATGTAAGAAAGTATAAAAAATTTCTTGTGCCCCCTTTCGCGAGCTCTCCTGCGAGCACCACCACGAATACCCCTACGAACGCCCCCATGAGCCCAACTGCGAGCTCATCTGCTTCAAACCATTTTATATTTTTTCCTATGAGCAATGCTGGTACCAATCCTAGCATCCCCCCTACGAGCATTCCTACAAACAACCCCCATCCCCCCACAAGCGCTTCTGCCACCACACAAATTATCGCGCTTAAAAGGATGAGAGCATAAAATACTATGAGAAGTCTTTTGTCTACATAGCATAGAAAACTTATTGTACTTATTGTTAGGATGCCAACCGCCAGCATCCCACCAACAAGAAATACTTCCTTCCTTTCTATTTGGTGAGAAGCCGTTTCAATGTCCCATGGCGGAACATTAAGAATTTCTTTCCATCCCTTTAGCTCTACCTCCTCTATAATAGGGTTTCCTCTTTCCTCTCCTGCATTAACGTTAACGTTAATAACGCTAATGCTTAAAAATATTGAGAAAATCAATATTTTTCTCATCTTCTTTCTCCTTTCCTTTTAAAAAAGTAATATTCTATTTTAAAAATAACTCTTTACATCTCCCCACCTTTAAATACGAAGGGTAAGGTATCCTGTATTTATGGTGAAAATTCAAAAAAACAAGAAAAAGCATCTTCAAAAGGAGGAAAGGTTTTGTATTGAAAAGATGTTAAGACAAGATAAGAGTTTCAGCGAGATTGGGAAAGTGTTGGGTAGAGGACTGTCCACCGTCAGTGAAGAAGTAAACGAAAATGGTGGCAGAGAAAATTACAATGCAAAGACAGCAAACCGCAGAGCATATCTAAAACAATATTGGAAAAAGAAAAATTGCAACAAGGTGGCAATGAATGGTCACCTGTCCAGATTTGTGGAGAAAAGTTTAAGCAAGGGTTGGTCTCCGGAGACCATATCAAAGAGATTAAATATCCAATCTGGTATTGGTAATGCCAGCGGAAAATCAATACGCAAGTTCATTAAAAGAAGATCGGGTCTGGAAAGATATTTATTCTGGAACAGAACTAAGATGAAGTCAGGAAGAAAGAGGAGTAAAAACAAGTATCTCAATGACCCTGACCGCAAATGGGTTGATTTAAGACCCACAGAGGATCTCTACGAGTACGGACACTGGGAAGGAGACTTCATTGTCTCAAAATACAATTCATGGGTTTTGTTGGTTCTTGCAGAGAAATATTCAAAGAAAATATTGCTCGCCTTGCTACCCAACAGAAAAAACGATCTAGTAAATGAAACGATTGTTTCTTTGCTTAAAAATCACATGGTAAAAACTCTAACGCTCGACAACGACATCGCATTTCTGAAATGGAAAAAGCTCGAGGTATTCCTACGAGCTCAAATATATTTCTGTCATCCATACCATTCGTGGGAAAAAGGATTGGTAGAAAATATCAATCGCTGGATACGAGTATTCATTCCAAAGAAAACAAATCTTCAACTGATTTCAATAGAAGAATTGAAAGCGATTGAAGACTGGTTTAATCACACGCCCAAACAGTGCTTGGAGGGAAAAACTGCGTATGAAATTTCGATACAAAAAGAATATGGTATGATGGTCGAATCATTAGAAATTAATTTGCCAAACCTTCGTATTTGGGGGTAGGGAGAGGAATATCCTACTTTTAAAATAATAACATTTCTAATACTGTGTTGTCAATATCTTTATTTTACCACAATTTTAGGGTAAAATAAAATAATGGCAAAGGCTAAAACCATCTCTCATCCTTTTAAGCCTCCAGCAGATATTAATCGAGCAATTAAGGATTTACGCTCTCACAAAGCCGCTTATTGGGAGAAAAAAGGTGAAAAAATGGCGCTTGATCTTTTCCGCTGGGAAGTCGTAACGACTCAGGCATATCGCTCTTTCTTGAAAAAATATAAAATCAATCCTACCGATATTAAAAATACCAAAGATTTTAAAACTCTTCCGTTTACTTCAAAAGATGCTTATCTTCGTCCAGCAAACTACATTGACCTTTTTCCAAATCACGACATTGCTTTGGCAACAACCATATCGGCAACTTCTGGCTCCACAGGTGAGCCGTTTTATTTTCCGCGAAACGGCTTTCACGACGATATGTACCAATACGAGACGGAGCTTTTTCTTAAAGAGCAATTCGCCATAGACAAAAAGAAAACCCTCGCTATTCTTGGTTTTGGTCTTGGTATTTGGATTGGTGGTATCTTTACCTATAAAGTTTTGGAGAAAATAAGCGAGAAGGGTTATCTGTTCACTATCGTTCCCACGGGCACGAACAAAGAACAATTTTTGCAGGCGATTAAAAAATTCGGCCATTTCTATGACCAGATTATTCTTATGGGTTATCCGCCGTTTATTAAAGATGTTTTAGACGAAGGTAAAGAATACGGAATTTATTGGAAGGATTATGAGATTAAAATATTAACCGCGGCGGAAGGATATTCAGAAAAATTTCGTGAATATATTGCTAAGAAAGCTGGGGTAAAAAATATGGTTCGTGATATTGTAAATATGTATGGTACAGTGGAGCTTGGCACTATGGCGCATGAGACCGCGCTCTCAAATCTTATTCGTAATTTGGCAAGTAAAAACAAAAAACTGTTTCGGACATTATTTCCGGAAGCGGGTAATATTCCTACCTTATGTCAGTATTATCCTCATCTTATTTATTTTGAGGAGGTGGAGGTTGAAAAAAAATGTGAAATTGTTGCCACTGGCTATGGCACACATTTGCCTCTTATCCGCTATCGCTTTAAAGATTTAGGTGGGGTGATCCCGTATGAAACAATGATGGAAAAATTGATTGCTTGCGACATTGATTTAAAAAAAGAGATAAAAAATTATGGCATTAATCCACGCATTGTCCAAGAATTACCATTTGTATATGTTTGCGCAAGGAGTGATTTTTCGGTCAGTTTGTATGGCATTGTTATTTATCCAGAATATATACGAGATCTAACTCATAGAAAGTTTATAGAAAACAACACAACTAGTCGATTTGCTATGAGAGTTGATTATGACCGTCAACAAAATCAATTTTTAGAGATAAATATTGAATTGCAAAAAGGTGTACGAGGTAGTAAAAAACTTTGTAAAATAGTTCAACAATCTGTTCTGGTATTGCTACTTAAACACAGCACCGAATATAAACATCTCTATAATAGCTCACCCACCTATCAAAAACAACTCTTGCCGAGAATCACCCTCCACCCCCACCATCACCCGCTCTATTTCGCCCGAGAAGGCAAACAAAAGTGGGTGGAGAAGTAAAAACAAAAAAATTATTTATTTAAATTTATTTATAATTTTCTCCGCCAATTCGTCCGCAATGACATTTGGCGCTTTGTCTTGTTCTTTGCTTAATTTAAATATCCTATTTAGTGTGTTTTGTATATTTCTTACTCTCAATTCAACTCTTTTTTTGTTATATATTTTGTTTTCGTATTCATCAACGACGCTAATTAAGCCGCCAGTGTTTATCACATAATCCGGAGCGTATAAAATCCCAAGTTTATAGAGAAGCTCCCCCATTTCTTTATTCTCAAGCTGATTATTCGCTCCTCCCGCTATAATCTTACACGATAAATCCGCGATTGTCTTTGAATCAACCGCGTGACTAAGCGCGCATGGACAAAAAACATCAACTCGTTGTTTGTGAATTTTTTTTGGATTTACAATCTTTACCGCGGGAAATTCTTGTTTTATCGCGGAGATTTTATTGGGGTCAATATCCGATACATAAATTTCTTTAGCGTCTTTATAAATCAATTCAAGGATTCCTTTACCGATTTTTCCAAGACCTTGAATCGCAAAACTTCTGCCGCGTATATCATTCACGCCAAACACTTTCTCAAGACATATTTGTATGGAATAATATACTCCGAGCGCAGTAAACTCTGCCGCATTACCGTTAAATCCCACGATATTTTTACTTTTTTTACGCATTAAGCGCAAATCCTGCTGTGTCAAACCAACATCAGTACCAGTAATAAATTGGCCGTTAAGCTGATTCACATACTCCGTGTATTTCTCAAGAACTTTATTTCTATTTTTTTTATCTCCTGTTTTTGAATCTAATATTATTATTCCTTTTGCGCCACCATATTTTAATCCTGCCATAGCTGATTTGTATGACATCATTTTGG
>Ga0209211_10012267_pt1 | contig 10809 bp, 11 predicted proteins | sample RifGroA2_FD_183992 | JGI IMG/M metagenome (GOLD analysis project Ga0209211, IMG submission 183992) | Groundwater microbial communities from Rifle, Colorado, USA - Groundwater A2 (SPAdes) (version 2) | ecosystem: Environmental > Aquatic > Deep subsurface > Groundwater | place: Rifle, Colorado...
TTTCACTCTCCTTTTCGCGAGTTTTAGCGACAAGCCGTACGGCTTCCGCGAATCCGACAATCAAAGGGATATTCTCCGTGCCGGAACGAAGTCCGAATTCCTGACCGCCGCCGGCAACAATTGGTGAAATCAATTGTTGCAAATCCGAAATTCCAAATCCGAAATATGAAACTTTTTTATTTGGAATTTGGGTTTTTAAATTTGTGATTTGTTTCGGATTTCGTGCTTCGTGCTTCGTGCTTCTGACATAAAGCGCGCCAACTCCTTTCGGCCCATAGATTTTATGCCCGGAAAGAGTCATCATGTCGACACCGAGTTTTTTGACATCGCAATCAAGAAATTGGAACGCCTGGACGGCGTCTGTGTGAAACAACGGAAACCGATGCCAATCTGCGAATGAATGCGAATGCAGCGAATTGTGATTTTTATTTTCTCTTCGCGGAATTCGCATGGAATTCGCGTTTTTCGCATCGCGATACCCATTAATAATTTTGGCGATTTCAAAAAGCGGCTGTATCGTCCCTATTTCATTATTCGCGTACATCACCGAAACAAGAACTGTTCTTTCGTTCAAAGATTCTTTTAATTTTTTTAAATCGACAATTCCTTTTTTTGAAACAGGAATATAAATTACCTCAACTCCTTCTTTCTCGAGGTCGCGCGCGGTTTCAAGAACGGATTCATGCTCTATTGCGGATACAATTATCCGCAATCGCTGACTTTCGCTGACTTGACGCTGACTAACGCTGACTTTTTTCTGCGTAGGTCTGCGTACAGTCTGCGTAAGTCCGCGAATTGAGCCTCGCAGGGCGAGATTATTGGCCTCGGTGGCCGAACCGGTAAAAATTATTTCGCGGAAACCGGCGCCGATAGCATTAGCGATTGTTTCGCGCGATTCATCAAGCGCCGCTATGGCTTCCTGTCCGAAAGAATGGAGCGAACCGGCGTTGCCGAATTTTTTGAGAAAATACGGGCGCATAACAGCCTCAACTTCCGGAGAAACCGGCGTCGACGCGGCATAGTCGAGATAAATCTTTTTCATATTACGTGAAAATTTCTTTCCGCGTTAGTCTGCCCGCCTCGACTCGCCGTCAAGGCGAGGCTGGGCGTATAGTCCGCGTAAGTCCGCGAATCGGACATTATCGAAATTCGCTTTAACAGTTTCTCCTGTCCTCGCGTCCGGCACAAGAAGCTCGCCATTTTTCTTGTACAAATCGTAAAGGTCTTTTGTCAGACGGACATCTTGCAGACAATATTTTTCCAACTCTTCCATTTCGCCGTTCTTATAAAGAGTGATTGCTTCGTGCCCTTTTCTTTCCTTGCCTACGCCGAGATTGGCGCGGGAAAGTTTGTCCAAGCTAATCCTTTGACCGAGAGCCATTTCTATTTCTTCCAGAAGGTCAAATCTTTCTTTGCCTACGCCGAGATTGGCGCGGGAAAGTTTGTCCAAGCTAATCCTTTGACCGAGAGCCATTTCTATTTCTTCCAGAAGGTCAAATCTTTCTTTGCCCCAAAGGTTCACGCTTACTCCCGGCAATCTTCCGAAGTGCGCTTCAAGTACGGGAATGTCGTAACGGTTGCTGCTGAAGCCCACAAGAACCGAACCGGAATCAAAAAGGGCGGCCGCCTCGGCAAGTTGATGTTCATTGAACGAAAAATATTTGTTTTTTGAATATGAATAAACGCAAATCATGGAAATTTCGAGCGCGTCGAAATTATTCCAGCCGACGCCAGGGTCGGTGAAAAAATTTTTTGTTTCTATGTCAAACACCAAAGTATCCATGATAATAAAATCCTAAATCCGAAGCACTAAATTATAAACAAATTCCAATTTCCCAAATTAAAAACTTTTGTAATTTGAATATTTAAATATTGTTTCAGATTTCGGATTTGAAATTTAGTGCTTTTGTTAAATGTGTCTGTCCGCCACATTAGACGCGGCGCAACTGTCCGGTTTTGTAATCGCCTCGAAGTCATGCGCCCGAATCATTCCCACTATCTCCTGAATCATGGCTTTGGTCGGGCCGTTTTCGCCCACATCGGCGTGCACTTCAAAATCCCATTCTGGTACGTCGGCGCCGCCCTCTGCAGAAAGATTTTTAAGTTCAACCAAAATTTCCTTGCTTAAGTCGAGCGAAACCAAAACCTCCCTGATGATGCGGTCGCGGAGCGTGTGGAATTTGCCGAGCTTTGCCCTGCGCCAGAAATAGCGGCCGCCGTTGCCGACGCGATGAACCACCGCCGCCGTCACGAAATCCGCGTGTCCGTCGGCAAGCCGTTCCGAATCCGTGCCTATCATTACCTTATATTTCCGCTTCGGGTCGGCTTTCATATAACGAATAATCTCCTCGGCTACCTGCCGAAGAGCGAGCTTCATTCCCAACGAGTTGTTAAAAAATTCTGGCATTGTGTTTTTACTTTACGCTCAACGAAGGCATAGTGTCAATAATAAAAGCCATTAAATGTGACTGCGCCCGTGGGTTTACCCGCGGGCGCTTATTTTGGTAATTTTTCATACCCTATTGCTCCTTTGGCAAGTTCGATTGCTCTGCTAAAATCTTCAACGAATTTCTGGGGTACCCCAGCATTCTCTGAAGCACTTCTTAATTCCTGAAGAATCAGCTCTCCACTTTCTACTGCCTTCACAGATTCCTCAAGTGGCAGTGAGCCACAGTGCGCAGCATCAAGCTCGGAGATTAGTTCCAAGGCTGTTTCTGCCGGAGATTTTGTCTGCATCAACATATGTCCCTCCTTTCGTAGGGGTTGCGATGAACTATCTTGGCAAGAGTGCCACTTCAACCGTAAGCGAAAACAGCTATGAGGTCAATCACGAATATCTCGTCATGCTGAGCGATAGCGAAGCATCTCTACCGGTAAAATTGAGATTCCTCGCAAAGCTCGGAATGACTTTATGAACGGCGCCGGTCAATCTTGCTCTTCCAGCGCTTCTACGTTCACGTTTATTTTGGAAGTCCAGTCTATTTCGTTAAATTGATGAAGTAGCCCAGAGATATATTTTCTTAATTCTTCGTATCGTTCTTTCGTTTTGGCCTCGAACTTTACCGTAAGATATGGTCCGTTTTGCGAGTAACGGACTACGAACATTCCATCAGTTAAATCGAGCCTTACTCCGTCGCCAGCGCGTTCGTCGTCAATTATTTCCGCCGATGAATACTCTTCTTTCAAAATCGTTCCTATGCGTCCGATAACCTCAACTTTCTTGTCATCGGCGCAATAAACTTTTATCTCAGGAGAAGAAATGTAATAAGGAAGAGCGGCGACTTCTTCGGAAAGCATCTTCCCGGTTTTTGAAAGATAGCTCAAAAGTCTCATTGTCGAATAAAGTCCGTCGTCGTGATTGTAAAAATCTTTTGAGAAAAAGAAGTGTCCTGAAAGTTCTCCGATAAACGCCGCGCCTACTTCCTGATTTTTCTTTTTCAAAAATGAGTGGCCTGTGCGCCACATAAACGGTGTGCCGCCGGCGCCGATAATAGTTTCCTTAACGGCGCGGGAGCAAAGAATGTTATACATTATTGTCGCGCCTGGGTGCGTACCGAGCACATCAAGCGCGAAAAGCGCCACAAGTACATCATTCCAGATAACGCCTCCATTTTCATCAACAATGCCTATCCGGTCGCCGTCGGCATCATATGAAAAGCCGATGTCCGCGCCGGCTTCTTTAACCTCTTGTCCGAGACGTTCGGCAACCTCGGACGCGGTCGGGTCGGCAACACCCAACGGAAATGAAGGATCAATATTGCAATTTTTTTCTATGACTTCGCATCCGGCTCGGCGGAGAAGTTCCGGGGCGATAACCCCGGCAGTCGAACAGCTTGGGTCAACAACGATTTTGAATTTTTTAGCGAGCGGGACGCGCTTCAATATGTCTTCGTAGTATTCATTTTTTATATTGAGGATTGCTAAATTGCCGTTTTTATTCTCTTCGTAATCTTCCTGTTCAACCATTCTACGCAATTCCTGCATGCCATCACTTACTAAAGTCTCCGAAAAATCGTTCGCGAATTTGAATCCGTTATATTCTGGAGGATTATGTGACGCCGACACGTATACGCCTCCCCTGCGGTTCAAATGGTATTGGGACCAATAAAACGTCCCGACAAGATTCATTCCTATATCAATAACGTCGGTGCCGGTCCACATAAGGCCTTTTATAAGGGCTTCGCTGTAAGCGGGACCAGTAGCGCGGGAATCTCTCCCAACTACCAGTTCCGTTATCCCGCGCCTTCTTAAATATGTGCCGTAGGCTTTGCCGAGGTGCTCGGCTATCTCGGGGCTCAAGTCCGTTCCGACCAATCCGCGCAAGTCATAGCCCCTAAAAATATATGGGTTGATTTTCATTTGAGTAAGTGAAGTTTATCAGATACTGTCAAAAATTTGAACTTTCAGTCTTAATGTATGAAAATATAGGAGAACTCATTTCATAATCCGCTTTCGTTACGAGATACTTCCATCTCGAGCGAAAGCCGCGCTTTCCGACGAAGAATAGTAGAACTATTTTGAGGAGAAGTAAGCGGCTTGCAGCCGAAATGGTAGCTATCGCAGTAGAAATGGGATTATGAAATGAGTTCCTAATATATTATGGCAAAAAACAACAACTCCAAAAATGGCAGATTCGACAAGCTCACTGCGGGACGTAACGGAAACAGGCAGGGAGAAACGGAACACAGGCTTCATCCCGAAACAAAGAGAAGTATTTTCGCGGTGGCTTTTGTCGGCTTGTCCATACTTTTTTTTATGGCCGGGTTTCATAAGGCAGGACCCGCCGGAGAATTTCTTTTTAATGTATTCCAAACGCTTCTCGGCCTCGGGTATTTCGCCTTTCCAATAATGCTTCTTATGGTTGCCGGAGTTTTTGTTGCTTCCGACCGCCGGAGCTTCATGAGTATTACCATTTTGGGCGCGCTTCTTTTACTCCTTTCGGTTCTCGGACTGCTCGATATAGCCGGAGCCGGCAACGGCGGCTGGCTCGGGTTGATTCTCGGTTCTCTTAAACTACCTTTCGGCGGACTTGCCGCCACCGTGGTAAACTCCATTGTTTTTGTCGCGGCAGTTCTTATAACGCTGAACATTCCCATTAAAATAAAATGGCCGGCAAGAAAAGAAGAAACTCCATTCACTAAAAGCGAAGAAAATAAAATTGCCGCCGTAGAGAATAAACAGAAAGATAACGCCGCGGAAGAAGAGCCTGCCGAACCGGCAGAAATCAAAGTTGCGGAAAACAAAACTCCTCTTTTCGCTAAGATAAAAAAATCTCAAATTGGAATTTTTTCCGCCAAAGGCGGATCCGCCTCGGGCGGACAAAACTATGTACCTCCCCCGCTTGACCTTTTGAGGTCTTCGGTTGAAAAACCTACCACGGGCGATCTTCGCGCCAACGCCAACATAATAAAGAGAACTCTGGACAGTTTTGGTATTCCGGTGGAAATGGGAGAGATAAACATCGGCCCGAAAGTGACGCGCTACACGCTTAAACCCGCCGAGGGGGTTAAACTTTCGCGCATCACGGCGCTCGGACAGGATTTGTCCTTGGCTCTTGCCGCCCACCCCATACGCATTGAAGCGCCAATACCGGGAAAATCGCTCGTGGGAATTGAAGTGCCAAACAAGGCCGCGGCGCTTGTACGGCTCGGCAGTCTTATGGCTTACCCCGATTTCAATTCATCCGGCCTTTTGGGATTTGTTCTCGGCAGAGATGTCACGGGCGAACCGATTTTCGCCGACTTGGAAAAAATGCCTCATCTTCTCATCGCCGGTTCCACGGGAAGCGGAAAATCAATAATGATACAGTCCCTTATTATTTCTCTGCTTTATAAAAATTCGCCGTCAACGCTCAAGCTCATAATGCTTGACCCGAAACGCGTGGAACTTTCCGGCTATGAAGGAATACCGCACCTTGTCAGTCCTGTAATCGTTGAAAATAAAAAATCTCTCAATGTTTTCCGCTGGGCCATAAAAGAAATGGAACAGAGATACGAAATACTCCAGAAATCCGGGAATCGCGACATTAAAAGCTATAACGCGAAACTCACGGCTCGCAAAAATAATGACAACGACAACGACAACGATTCTGAAGAAAGTCCGCGAACTCTTCCTTATATAGTAATCATCATAGACGAACTGGCAGACCTGATGACTTCCTACGGTCGCGAAGTGGAAAGCTACGTTGTTCGGCTGGCGCAGATGGCCAGAGCCACGGGAATTCATCTGGTTCTTTCGACACAGCGTCCTTCGGTGGAAATAATAACGGGACTCATAAAAGCGAATATAACCAGCAGGGTCGCTCTGCAGGTCGCGAGCCAGATTGATTCAAGAACGATAATCGACACTTCGGGAGCGGAAAAATTGCTCGGCTCCGGAGATTTGCTTTTTATATCAGCGGAAATCTCAAAACCGAAGCGCATACAGGGGGCTTACATCTCGGAAGAGGAAACAAAGAAGGTGGCCGATTTCATCAGGGAACATAACGCCGCTCCCGAAGAAGAAGTTCAGTTCACCAATGGGAACGGCAATGGAATCACGCCTGCTTCCATTTTCGACGAATCGCTTGATGAAGACGGCGATGAAATGTACGATGAAGCAGTGGACGTTGTGCGCCAGGCACAGAAAGCGTCAGCTTCCCTTCTCCAGCGCCGGCTTAGGGTGGGCTATGCCAGAGCGGCCAGACTCCTGGACTTGATGGAAGAAAAGGGTATTATCGGGCCGGGGGACGGGGCAAAACCACGCGACGTGTTTTTGGGAAAAGACACAAATTTTGAATAAAGAATTGTGAATAATGAATTATGGCTACGACGGTTTAGAAAACATAATTGGTCTTAAAACAAAATTGCATCAGTTTTTTTAACTAATAGTCCATTACTCTTTATTCATCATTCATACTTCATAAAAAATGGACTACACCGATTTCTCCAATTTTTTAAACGACCGGATGCGCGAGCGCAATCTCACCTTCAAGCGCCTTTCCGAACTGACTGGCGTTTCGATAAAACATTTGGAAGCTCTTTCTTCCGGCAATCCCGACCGTTTACCTTCGGCTCCCTATCTCAAGGGCTACCTTTCCCGGCTTGGCGAAGTTCTGGGTTTTAACCCGGACGAAGCGTGGGAGGAGATGAAAAAATTGGCGGAAGCCAAAAGCTCCGGCAAATCGGACGAGCCATCCAGAAACAGGTTCTCGCGCGAACCAATCGCGAAATTTATTGTGGTCGGAATAGTTGTTTTCTTTTTGCTTCTGTATGCCGGTTTAAGGTTCTATGAAATATCCGGTGCGCCGGTTATAATCGTTTCTTCCCCCCAGGAGAACATGGTTGTAATAGGCGAAAATTCTTTTTTGCTTTCCGGAAACGTATCTAACGGTAGCGATTTGAGAATAAGCGGCGAGCAAGTTCAGGTTCAGCCCGATGGCAGTTGGGAAAAAACCGTCTCTCTCCAGGAAGGCCCGAACACTTTTGAGATAACGGCAAAGAAATTCCTGGGGCGCGAGGCAAAAGTCGTAAAACAAATTATTTACCTGCCTGCGCCTGCCAGCGCAGGCGGGCAGGCAGGTCAGCCCGTAACCGTCACAAGCACGAAGCCGGCGGAAACTTTTAAAGTTCAATAGTTTTTAAAACCGCTAAATAAATGTATAATGATTATTAGTTATCAGTTATAAGTTATCAATTATCAATAAAATGACGCCTAAAAAACAAAAAGAGGAAGTCAAAAAAGAATCATCCAACGGCCAGCTCGACGAGCTGATGTCGACACTGCAGGACAAGTACGGCGAGGGCGCGATTATGAAACTCGGCGATGTCCGCCATGTGGATGTTTCCGTCATTCCTACCGGTTCTTTTTCTCTTGACTTGGCGCTCGGAGTCGGCGGATTGCCGCGCGGCAGAGTCGTAGAAATATTCGGACCGGAAGGCAGCGGCAAGACAACGCTCGCGCTTAATGTTGTCGCTCAAGCGCAAAAGCAAGGCGGAAAAACTGCTTACATAGACGCCGAACACGCGCTTGACCCCGAATACGCCGCGAAGCTTGGAGTGAAAATAAACGACCTTTTGATATCACAGCCGGATAACGGCGAGGAGGCTTTGAACATTCTTGAAAGTTTGGTACGCTCCGAAATGATTTCTGTCGTTGTCGTCGACTCTGTCGCGGCACTTACACCGAAAGCCGAAATTGAAGGCGATATGGGGCAACAGCATATGGGCCGCCAGGCAAGAATGATGTCCCAGGCGCTGCGAAAACTGACCGCGCTTTCCGCCAGGTCGCAGACGCTCATAATTTTCATAAACCAAATCAGAATGAAAATCGGAATTATGTTCGGCAATCCCGAAACGACTCCCGGAGGACTCGCTCTGAAATTCGCGGCTTCGGTCCGGCTTGATGTCCGCCGCATAGCCCAGGTCAAAAAAGGAGAAGACGTAGTCGGAAGCAGAGTCAAAGTAAAAATCGTAAAAAATAAAGTTGCCGCGCCGTTCAAGCTCGCAGAATTCGATATTATGTACGGCAAAGGCATCGCTTTTGAAGCGGATGTTCTGAACGCGGCGCTTAAAGTCGGCGTTGTTACCAAATCCGGCGCCACATATTCTTTCAACGGAGAAAAAATCGGCGTCGGTATGGAAAAAACCTGCGAAAAACTCGCCGAGGACAAAAAACTTCTTAACGAAATAAAAGCAAAAGTATCTGCTCAGGTTGTGTAAAAGCTTGTATTAAAAAGCGCCTCAATGGCGCTTTTTAATATAAACGAATTAATTTACCCTGAAATCAACTTGGTCCGTATCTACAAAGAAAGGGGCCTGATTGGATTTTGAGTTAAAAATTTCTTCAACTTTAATAAACTCTGCTTCTATGCCGACATGCTTTAACTTGCATAGCTCCTCAAGATTAACCCACGCATAATCGCTAAAATCGTTCTTATCAAGCGTTACAGCATCCGGATTTTTGGTCCAGCATAAAAACGACAACGACTTTGAAGTTTGTCCGTCTAGTCTGCCTATTGATTTTTCTTTTATAAGAATAAATCCTTCTTCAAGTTCAAGTCCGCACTCTTCTTTAACTTCCTTTGACAGTGTTTGGCGAATCGTGTCGTTCCCCTCAATTTTTCCACCAGGGAATGTGTAGTATCCGGGATACACCGTTTCGTCTTCGCGTCTTTTGAGTACAAGAATCCGTCCGTCGTTCCGCCTAATAACGGCGACTGGGGTTACAATATGTAATTTATCTTGCTTGTTATAGGCCATCAACTAATGGTATCTCGAAGTCGTTCTCCATAGCAATATGCAAACTCAATTATAGACTATCTTCGCAATAGATTGTTTAAAAAGAGGCCAAAACATAAACGAAATAAAAAAATCAATTCTGCTACTACGCGTAGTAGCGTTGGTTATTTTCTGCCTGTGAAGGCACATCCTCATGCCCTAGAATTTCCGCCTGTATATGTAAGCTTTCTTTGGCATTGGAAGTTTAGCCCAGTAATCGAATATGGTTTCAGGAGGAATGCCTTTCATTCTTTTTATTTTCTCGTTTTTGTTTCTACGGAAATAATAGCGGCTGCTTTTGTAATTCGCAGATAGATAAATGCTTTTTTTAATGGCGCTAACGGTGCCTGGAGAAATCCATAAAATTTTTCCTATTTCTCTGTGGAATTTTCCGCCTTTTATCAAAACTTTTGCGGACAATCTTTTTGAAATCAAAATCTTTTTGCTGGAACTCAATAGATTATCCAAAAGTCCGGCTATTTCTTTTTTCGAATTTGCTTTTTCAATGTTGTCCAGAAATTTAGACCACATATCTATTTCTCGTCTTGTTAATTCTTTTTCCGGTTTCGATTCATATATTTTCTTCATTCTGTGATTATAGCATATCAAGCGCTACTACGCGTAGTAGCAGAGTTTTAAACCCTTACTAGTTCCGAGCAGAGCGGCGAGGTATTCGGACGTGGTTGGAATAAAAAACGCGATAGGTGTATTTTGGCCGCTATGCCCAGGCATAGCGGCAGGCAAAAAAGCGGTAAATCACAAATATATAAATATTAGTATAGATACTTTTGGACACTACATTTCGAGCGCTATGCCTGGGCATAGCGGTATGTTATAATCACTAAACAGACAATGTATAATATGCGTGAGATTTGTGAATAAAACCAAAATAATGATATGGACAAAAGTAAAATAACAATTTTGCCGTCAATCGAAACTTATTCTTCCCGTAAAGAATGGGAAACCGCGTGCTGGCCGAAAATATTAAAATCAAAAGAACTGCTGGAATTGCTTTTAACCCCTGACGAACGTCATGGTCTTGTAAGGCGCGCCGCCGCAGTCGGAGCCCTTATTGCCGGTAAGAGCTATAGACAAATCGGCAACGAGTTATGGCTTTCTCCCCAAACTATTAGCTGCATAAATAAAGCATTGAAGGAAAATGGTTACCGAAGCTACAAAGAGAGAAGTAAAACAGAGCGGAAAAAGAGAAAATACAGCGCTGGTCCTTCTCACGGCCGAAAGTTCCCGAGAGGCAGACCTAAACGTACAAAATACGGAATAGTTTATATGCCGTACTGATTGCGCGTTTTTAATTACCGATGATACTTAAACTTAAAAACGGCCACTATGCTCAGGTATAGCAGCATGTATCTGTACGCTCGCCAAGAATTTATCTTGACTTAAAGAGTTGGCTGCCGCTGAACTAAAATGGCTACGTTTCGATTGCCTTCTTGCCCGCTATGCCTGGGCATAGCGGGCAAAATTAACTTAAGCGAAGTACAGCAGCAAGTAGAATCTATCAGTAAGTAAAACGATTTTAAGGTAATTAGTT
>Ga0209211_10012269_pt1 | contig 10808 bp, 14 predicted proteins | sample RifGroA2_FD_183992 | JGI IMG/M metagenome (GOLD analysis project Ga0209211, IMG submission 183992) | Groundwater microbial communities from Rifle, Colorado, USA - Groundwater A2 (SPAdes) (version 2) | ecosystem: Environmental > Aquatic > Deep subsurface > Groundwater | place: Rifle, Colorado...
TACTTGTGTAATCGCCGACAAGTTGATTCATTTCTACACTTGTTGCGACAGTGCGGTTGTGACTTTTCAGTGACTCCGGATTTTCTTGCCCGGGAATGTTTGGTTGTGAATCAAAGTTTCTTTCCATAGTGTTTTAGGTTAAAAAATTAAGATTGTACAATTATATCACAAGCTATGTTCGACCTGAAATAAATTGCCAAAAAAATTATAAAAATAATAAAGAAATTTCTGGCTATTTCACATAACGTCCAAGTTTAAGCGATGTTTCTGGCTGGTATAATATAACGCTGATAGGCGTTTTACCAGCCAGAAATATGGGTGCAGTGAAGGAGCGAAGCGACTGAACGTAACCGCTTAAACTTTGTTAGCTGATGTAAAAAATTTCACCCCTGTTGATGTTGACGGATGAGTTCAATCCAAGTTTGCCTGATTTTTGCTTGGATGTCTTCATCTATCTGTTCCCATTCTCGCCTCAAGCCGCGACGATCGGTTAGGTCGGCCAGGATCAGATCAACCGCTTTTTCAGGATCTTGTTCTTGCTGTATCGCGCTTCTCCATACTCCTTTGATTTCTTCCTGAATATCATCGTCGATATGATCCCATGCGTGTTTAATACCGCGTCTGTCAGATAAATCATAAATGATTGCATCAACTGAGTCGCGGCGTGGTGGTTCTCCTTCTGGATTGAACGGTGGATTTTCCATAGTTTTATAAGTTAATGATAAATGCTGTTTTATTGTAAGTGAAATTTTTTATTTCAGCTAACGTATCCGAATATCCGTAGTTTCGCGTAGCCGCAGGCGGAGCGAAATTAGAGCGGAGATAAAATTTAATTCCTTAATGTTCTGTAATAAATGAATTTTATCGGAGCCGGATATTCGGTGTTATGTGATGTAGGCAGAAATTTCTATTCCTTATTATATTTTTTTGGCAATTTATTCAATGGCATCGATACCTTCCTCGGTAATGAGTCCATCTTTATCAATAAATCCATAATTTTGAAGATTTTGAAAAGCTTGTTCAATTTCCTGTTTAGAAGCTCCATTTTTACCTGAAGGCGGGTTTTCTAAACCTTCAACAATATTAGAATCGGGCAGGCCGTTATGCTTAAGTAGCAGTATACTCTTTTCGATTTCTTCAAGTTTTTCGTGTTCTGGAACTGGTGGTTGTTCAAATTTCATAATTTTGTCCCTTAATATTAATGATTAAATTATATCACAAGCTATGTTCGACCTGAAATAAATTACCAAAAAAATCTAAAAAAATAATAAAGAAATTTCTGGTTATTTCACATAACGTTTACGTATCATCTGAAGTTTTCATCCCGACTTAGCAGGATAAACTTTTTATTTCAGACAATGCCTTATTTAATTATCTCCGCCTAAACCTTCATCGGACTAAGGGATGAAAATTTGGGTGGAGGGAAAATCACATTCCATAAAATATATTTGAGTGATTTTCCTGTAGCCAGATATGCGTTGTTATACGCCGTCATAAAAAGCCGCTACTCCTTAATGTAAATAATTTTGGCAATTTATAATTCCTCTAATTCTTTATAGTAACCTTCTTCAATATCCTTGTAGTTTTGATGGATTGACATATCTGCATCCTTTGGCGCACCTATGATATTAGCCACCTCTCCTTCGGATGCAGTTTTCATGTTTGCAAATATTCCAGTTAACTCACCGTGTGGCCCGACTGAATGTGCTAAAACTCCAGCCTCTTCATTGGTTCCCTCAAAACGATACAGTTCTCCCTTGATTACTTCAATTCCACCTGCACTATTTCCGCTATAATCTAATATTACATCGCCAACCTTATAAACTCTTGGCCTTTCATCTTCTTGTTTTTCGGGCGTTTTTTGACTGCCCATGTCCGGCTTTGGTTCTCCGATACTCATAGTTTTTGTAAGTTATTGCGTTGAATAAATTGCCAAAATTATATTAAAATAAAAGAGGCTTTTTATTATGGCGTATAACGTATCGGCACATGCGAAGTTGCTCCGTGGATTATTGATTAAAATTGTTAATTTCGCCTATCTTGATTATATCACTTTGAATTACAAAACTCCACAACTGTACAGTTAACCTTATGGGGTGACATTCTGATAAGATTGGGGTGAGGAAATTTTGCACTTCTTTGAATATAATTGCGCAAAATTTCTGAACCGCATGTGCCGTGTTAGTTGATGTAAATTTTTATCTTCGTTTTTAATGGTATAAATTTTGTTTTACGCAAATAAAATTTGATTTTTAAAATTAAAAGTTTTTGTTTTGCCAAATGGCAAAATGGATTATTTGGGGCTATTTTTTATAAATTTGTTTTCTTCCATGTTTCTTCTGGATCAGGCATTGTATTAAACTGGTTTACAAAATTACTGTACTGTTCTTCGGTGATTGTAATCTGCTTTGAACCATCAGCAGAATAATAGCTATAAGTATTGTCTGAATTTTTTTGTGCGGTTTCAATAATTCGTTTCAATGGTTCTCGCTTTTCTCTATATCCAGAAGCATAATGTGCAACCCCGTCAATATTATATCCATGATAGTCAAGATTTCTGTCGGATTTTATTCTTTTATATTCTTCCCGATGTTGCAGAGCTTGATAAAATCTTTTTGCGTCTTCAATTGAAGCAAAATTGGCAACAAAACGGGTGGTTTCACTTTCAGGCTTTAAGTCAATTTGATGTGTTTTTTGAACATCAAGGTGTTTAAATGCAATAGGAATTTTTTCGCTTTTTGCTAATTCAAAAGCCAGATCTCGCAATTCTTCCATATTCTCCAGAGGAATATCAAAATATATTCTTTCTTTGCCCCATTCCAATTTCCCAGATTCTTTTAGTTTTTTGGCGGCTGCGTTTCCGTATTCATACCAAAAAACACCAATGTCCGTCTCTCCGTTTTTAACCTTGAACTCCTCAAAATCTTTATCTTTCAAACCCCCGTAGTTTTGTTGCGAATTTTGTTCGGGCGTTGTTAAGCTATCACCCTGAATTTTTTGTTTAGGAATGCCGAGCTCTTCACGAATGGCGTTTGCTTTTTCTTGATCGTCGATTTTACCCTTGTTTTCTAAAACGCTAAACGATAATCTTTGCACGAGGTTGTTATAAACACTTTTATCTATGTTTTTGGCAAAATCAAAAGAAAAAGGTTTATCTGGATTGTCTTTCTTAAAATTTTCATAACTTGTTTTTAATTTTTGAAGCACAAAAGACTCTTCGGGTGACAAATCATTAGACAAATCATTAATTTCTTTTTTGCCCTGAATACACTCCGTTAAAATTTTTGTAGCATCTTTTTGGGCGTCGGGAAATTTTACTTTTTGCTCATCAGACAGGCCAGAGTATTGTTGTTTTAATCTTTCCTCCTTTTGTGCTTCTCTGTCTTGTTCTGTTCTTTTGATTTCTTCTAGTGCATTCTGCCTTCTTTCTGTTTCTGATTTATTTTTAACTTCATCAATATAGATAGGATTTTGCCAAAGTTCCTCTACTATTTCACTCAGCATTCCCTTATATTGCGGAGGAATAGTACTTTGTTTTTCTTCCACACTTTCTACTGGATCAATTTCTTGATTTGAATTAATTTGTTGTTCTGGTGATTTCATAAAGAATATTTAAAAAATAGCCCCAAATAATCTCGCCGTAGGCGAAAAAAACTTTTAATTTAAGGAGTCAAATTTACGTCCTTGTTAATCACACAGAGCTTAAAATTACCACAAAGATAAAAATTTATTTCAGCTAACGTATCCGAGTATGCGAAGTTCGCTTTTCGGATTTATTGAATTAATTTTGTTAATTAGCTTAATCTTATTTTATCGTACTTTTGCTTGTTTTACCACCCAAACGGAGAAAAGCGAATTTGAGCCGCATACTCGGTGTTAAGTGATGTAGTAAATAATTTTCGGTGTTTAACGCTCGATAATAAAAAATTTTTCGTCGGGAATAGTGTATATAGTTTCCATATTCTCACCATACTCTTTTAGTTTCGTCAGCTTGTCAGATTGCTCTTCCGTGTAGTGGCAAAAAGTTTTGATTGGCAATATTCCAAGCCCCTTATTGTATGGTCGCACCTCATCGTTATTCTCATAATAATACTCAGACAAAACAATTGCGCCAGCAGAAGAACCAGCAACCACTTTACCACTCCAAAGTTTTTCCAAATCATCAACTTTCTCAAGGTACTCTTGTAGGATGTGGGTGCTATTACCACCGCGCATATAGATAACATCAGCACTTTTAATCTGTTCTACGAAAGCAATTGTTTTGTCGTTTGCCATCTCGAAAATCAAAACTTTTTGCGGCGAAGCGGAAGAGAAATTCTCCTGATCATTTTCAAACAACTCTTGCCACTTACTTTTATCCTCCTTTGCATAATACACGCAAAGTACTTTAACAGGATCTGACAAGCCCCTTGTTATCTCATAGAAAAAATTTTTATTATCATCGGTTTTTCTACCAGTGTTTCCACCATGCAAAATATACTTGGTCATATTGATAAAATTATTTGCTATTTCGCCTAACGTATAGGCATATCTGACGTTTCGCCACTTCCAATTAAATTTTAAATGGTATGGTGAAATGTGGCTTTAGCCCTTGCAGATATGCCGTGTTAAGCGATGTATTTTTTGAGAATTTTTTTAAACTTTTTTTAAAATTATAATTGTTTTTTCAAAATTATTTGGAACATCAATTATTTCAATTGAAAAACAGCTTGGCAATTGAAAATGTCCATCATTAATTATTTTTTCTATTGTTGCCCTATCGGCTTCTGTTGAAAGCACTATGCAGCCATCTTTTTTAAGTAATTTTTCGCAAACTTGAAATGTTTGAGGATTTATTACTAATTCTCCGCTCAAGTAAAACATTGTAATCAAGTCGGTCACTTCATTAGCCTCCATCTTATTAAAATCGGTTTCAAGAATGGCCGGGGATTTACTAAAATCTACTTCATTTACTTCGTTAAGAGTAACGCCAAGTTTGCGAAATAATTCTTGTGCCTGTGAGTTTTTGGTATGGACATTTTCAATCCCAACAGTTTTGATATTATTCATATTTAAGAATACAGCCCCATAAGCAAATCCTGACCCGACATCTAAAGCAGTCTTGGGATTGTTAAGCCTTTTTTTTGCTATATTCCAAACATTTTGTATTGATGTTAATCTTTCTTGTGGATTTAGCTGTGCCTTATCAGCGGTTTCTTGGTGCAGATCAAAATCTACCGAATCCAATTTTTTCAGTAGTTCATTTATTTTTATTTTCTCAACTCCAATATTTTGATGTTCTAAATATTCCATAATTAAAAAATTTAAAAAAATTTTATAGCGTTTAAATGTAAATTTATTGTTTGAGGAGAATAATTCTTGTCATTGAAATATAATAGAAATTTTTTTATACTATTATCGCTTGCGTCGTGAGTATTATATTGGGTATAATGAAAGTAATTATTCAAACACAATAAATAACTTTTAACAGTCTTGCTAATGTAATTACGCAAATACAATTCTTCTTTCGTTTTTTCTAAATAATCTATCACACAATGAAGTTTATAATAGATCGTAAAAAATATCAAATTTCACCAATTATACGAAAACACATCGCACAATAATGAGTTATATGAAATAGCCAGAAATTTCTTTATTTATTTTTTAAGATTTTTTGGCAATTTATTTCAGGTCGAACATAGCTTGTGATATAATTTAATCATTTAATACTTAACCAACAAAACCTATGTCAGAAAAATTAGAAGGCACAACTCCGCCACAAGAGAGCTTGGAAGACTTAAGATATCAATTAAAACGGGCTGAAGAAGAACATGCTCAACTACTTCGGGCAAAACAAAATTATCCAAAAGATTCTGAATTGCGTATTGAAGTAGATAGGGCTTACAGTAAATGGTCTATGATTAAGGCAAAAATAGAACAAATCACAGAAAAAGAATAATAAATTGCCAAAAAAATTCTAAAAATAATAAAGAAATTTCTGGCTATTTCACATAACGTTTCTGGATATGCGATGTTTGCCGTAGCGTAGCGGAGGCAAATATGGGTGAAGGAATTGCGCGACCACTGTTTATTTAATAGTGCGCAATTTCCTGAACCGCATATCCAGTGTTATATGATGTTTCGCCCCTAACCCAACACCTCCAATGTTTTTCGCAATATTTCATCCCTCTTGGTAATAAACTCTGGGAATAAAATTGAGAACAGGGATATAGATTCACCAACAAGGCAGGTAATTGTTTTGTCTTTGTCGTTAGAATTAACTATTTTATCAAAATTTTCTCGAAGATGTTGTGCATATTTGCGGAAAACATATTTTCTGCTTCTATTCTTCTTTCCTTTCAAATCAGTGGCTCCATCATTGATTAAAAAGACCAAACCTCGCATATGATCCATGACAACAGACTTAGCTTGGCTATCTTTTATGTTGTTAGGAAAACATTTTTTTAGTTTATCGAAAATGGAAATATCTTCAATTCGTTCAACATTTTCCAAAATCCTCATGACACGCTGGGGACCAAAGCCTGCGGCGTGAACTGGGGTATTAAACTTCTCAAAAGAGTAATTTTCGTTTTCGTCAACCGCCACTTTGCAGATATAATCTACATGTGTCCAAAATTCAAGCATCTCTCCTTTTTTCTCTAGTTTAAAAAAATCATCGATACTTTCTGGATTACTGTTGTTAATGTTATAAAACAATTCAGAACGATAGCCACCTACTGGCTCAACTGAATTTGCCACAAATGCCTCCATAAGATTTTTATCCTTACACACGATAATGTGGTTTTCAGGAATGCCAAGTTTCAACCAAATATTTTTTGCCTCTAAATCTGCTTCAAATTCCATACCTTTTATATCTCCGCCACCAAAGTAGGTGGCGTATATTTTGTTTAAATCAAAACCAAGATGATTTTTTATATAATCGAGATGATGAGTAAAAACTGTTTTTCTGTCAAAACCCTCAATGCTTGTGGTTACCAGCATATTAAAAAAGGAGAGATGCTTGCCGTCGCCAACTTGCGGAGAATCCCAGTGCCTTATGCAAGGTTGATGAATATAATGATTACCTCTCAGGCTTTTGTCCCCTTCAAGATAATTGAATGCGAGGTTTGGTCCGCCACTTAAAGTAAATGTTGTTTTAAAAATTGGCGAAACTAACAACTCTCGTTTCTTTGGTGTGTAACCAAGAGAGTGCATGTAGTTTTGAAAGGAAAGAAGAATTGTATAGAAGTCTTTTTTCATTTTTATAATGAGTTAGGGGCTAAACTTCACATAACGTATCCAAGTATGTGAAGTTCGCTTTTCGGATTTAATGAATTAATTTTGTTAATTAGCTTAATCCTATTTTAACTCACATTTCCTTGTTTTACCACCCAGCGGAGAAAAACGAATTTGGGTCGAAAAAATTTTGCGTTCCTTAATTTAGTTTCTAATAAGGCAAAATTTTTGAGCCGCATACTTGGTGTTAAACGATGTTTTGTTCAAAAATATATTCCTTATTAAAAGAGCCCTTTTGAAATTTTTTTGGCGGTAATCTTGACAGACTGGAGGTTTCCTGCTATACTAAAAAGTCAGAATTTATAACCCTAAATTTAAGGAGGAGATCATGGCAGACAGAGATTATAAATATAGTATCAAACTCGGTGTGGATTGCCCGCTCACGGAAACCGAGAAGAATCAGTTAATGCTTCAAATGTCTGAGGTGTTGAAAAAAGTACTTGGAAGAAAAGCCAAGAGCGGCACCATGAATATCTATTCAGCAAAGGAGTAAACTCTGACCACAACCCCATGCAAAACAACAATGTTCTGCATGGAGCTTTTCCTTTTCGTAAAAAAATTTCAAAAGGGCTCAAATATAAAAAAGTTTGTTTTTCGAAATTTCGCAGAATGTTTCCGAGTATCTGATATTGCTGATTTTTTTCCTTTAATTCTATATGATAAAAGAAAAATAAGCAATATTGCCTAATAGCTCATAAAAAAGATCAGTCAAATAATGTCGTATAGCTCATAATTCCTGTTAGTGTAATCGGTATGACTATGAACACTAAAAAAGAGCTGTTTGGCATTGAATTACAAGCATATTTAAAAGCCTCAAAGAAGGAGAAGGGTTAGATTCTTGACTCTTTAAGCCGGCAAACCGGCATGTGGCGAGAATCAATCATACGAAGCTTTAAAAGGCTTCAAATGGAATCCGTATATTCTCCAAAGAAAAAAAGGGGTCGGTCAATTTACTACACTCCCGATGTGTATGCGGGGTTAAAAGAAATATGGGTAGCATCAAATTCTTGTTGCGGAGAATTACTTCATCCGATGATCAAAGAATATGTTTCAATATTTAAAAGGGACAAAATGTGGAATCACAATGACGAAGCTACTAGAAAACTTTTAGCTATGAGTATGGCAACGGTAAAAAGAAGAGTTAATGGATGGCAATGTGAAAGTGGAAGAAAAGGAATATCAACCACCACTCCGTCAGCCATCAAAGAACGGGTGCCAATCTTTCAGGGGTCATGGCATGATGTTTCTGTTGGCATGGGGCAAATTGACACTGTGGCTCACTGCGGAGGCTCTCTTTCAGGTGATTTCATATACAGTTGCGGATATGTTGATGTTTCTTCCGGTTGGTTTCAATACACCGCCCAATGGAACAAAGGAATGGAAGTAACCAAAGAAAGCTTGAAACATATTCAAGAACAATTACCATTTCTTCTTAATCATATTCATCCTGATTGTGGCACTGAGTTTTTAAATCAAATTGTAATTGGTTGGTGTGATGCAGAAAAGATTGATTACTCAAGAAGCCGAAGCTACCACAAAAATGATAATGGATACATTGAGCAAAGAAATGGTCACATTGCTAGAAGATGGCTTGGGTATGACAGACTTGGAAACAAAGAATTACTTCCAAAAATTATTAAATTTTTGGATATGGTTTGTTTGTACCACAATCATCTGGTTGCTCAGAGATTGTGTATTGGAACAAAAGAATTACCAAACGGAAAACATCGCAAGGTGTATGAAAAAAATGGCAGGACGCCCTTTGCCAGATTATGTGCCAATGAAAAAATATCAGAAGCAATCAAAGAAAAATTAAGAACCGAGCACGAAAAACTAAATCCAAAAATACTTCACGACAAACTTTTAAAAATTAAACATGATATACTGCAAACAAATCGACACACCACAGGAGGAGTTTAGTTCACTGATGTTTTAATATGAGCTATTAAGATTGGTTGAGGGGCGAGCCAAGCCCCGAACCAGATACTCGGTGTTAGGCGAAGGTTAATTTCCCTTTCATTATTAGATTAAATATAAAAGGGGGAATGAAAGAGCAGCGTCCCCTCGAGTTTCAAAAAACAAACTTCACCTCTATTTAAGAGCTCTTTTGGAATTTTTTGGCTTTGTGTTGACTTTTTCTGACGTTTGTGCTACGATTAGATATCTGATCAATGGGTCAGAAAAACATGTTTTTATAAAGGAGGATGTCATGCGTTGTACTTTCTGCGGTAGCAAAGAACACAATATTAAAAACTGTCCAAAAACATGGTCAGGGTCAGCCAACAGAAATAATATGCGTTGTACTTTCTGCGGTAGCAAAGAGCACAATGTAATGGCCTGCCCCAAAACATTTTCGGGGAATGCGGCGAGAGCATGGCATCCCGAATCAGTTGCCGATGATTTTGTCGAAGATAGAGAATGATGAAGTCATGCGGACATCACACCAATGGCCCCAACAGATTTTTTGTTCGGGGCTTTTTTCTTTCACAAAAATCCCAAAAGAGCTCTAATTAAAATATAAAAAAGTTTGTTTTTTGAAATTTCACACAACATTAAGATTATGGGAAGTTCGCCGTAGGCGAACTTAGATGGAGAAGTCTGCAAGACTTCATAACCTCATATCCCTTATATGACCCGAACGGAGCGAAGCGGAGTGAGAGCGCAGCGGGGTGCGAACGATAGTGAGCAAGTTTGAAAACCTGCCGTCATCAGTTATTAACATTAAGGGCGGGGAAAAATAATTCAAAATACTTCTTCATTGTTGGCAAAAATTCTTCAGGGTGTTCTTGAAGTTCTTTTTTTAATTCATCAGGAGAAAACCACTTGATTTCTTCAACTTCGTCTTCCTGTATTTTGAATTCATTTAACTCTTTATCAATATTTAATGTGTACGATTGGGTGAAGTTGTGAAATTCGTTGTCAGTTTTTGTTTTCGGACCAAGTGATGGTTTGATGTTCTTGAGACCTAATTCTTCTTCTGCTTCTTTGATTATATTTTCCTCGTAAGTTTCGCCCTCATCAACAGTTCCGGCGACAGCAGGCCCCCATTTTCTTGGATGATGAGATTTTGTATGATGGCGTCTTGCAAGAAGAATTTCACCACGAGAATTAGTAATCCATAAGGCAGAAACACGATAAATATCTTCTTTCTTCAGAGTGCCTCTGTTTTTGTGACCTATAATTTTATCGTTTTCATCAACGACAATTATTTTTGGTTTCGTTGTTTCTGCCATATAAATATTGATAACCCAAGAACATTTAACTCATTATTGTGCAAATTGAATGCATAATATTGACCTTTTTTGCATATTATACAAACTTAATGTATAAGTAAAATTACTAATGGTACTAATTTTAGTTTATCAATTTTTATAAAATAATGCAAAAATATTTAGAGAAAAACAAAGCAGTTTTTTTAAAGTTTTTAATTATTTATTAACGAACCTCTTGCCCCCCTTCCGCCGCAAGGAGCGCTCCGCCTCACTTCGTTTCGCGGGCTTAACCGCCACCTCGGTTCAAATCCCTCCCGTCGC
>Ga0209211_10012276_pt1 | contig 10805 bp, 11 predicted proteins | sample RifGroA2_FD_183992 | JGI IMG/M metagenome (GOLD analysis project Ga0209211, IMG submission 183992) | Groundwater microbial communities from Rifle, Colorado, USA - Groundwater A2 (SPAdes) (version 2) | ecosystem: Environmental > Aquatic > Deep subsurface > Groundwater | place: Rifle, Colorado...
TTTACAAATTTCACTAAATGAAAAGCCCTCAAAATTGTAAAGTTCTTTTAGTGCTTCTTTACCTCTCTTCATGACGATAAAGTGCTATTTTAAGCTATAAATCTTGTCCCAGTAGTGCAGAAGTTCCTTCTTTATTATCTTCTTTTTAGTAATAATTTTACTTATTTTTAAAATTTTTTATATTAATAATTTGTGAAGGTTTCATAAATCCCTTGGATTTAGTCTTTTCTATAACTGCACGATATTTCAAAGGCCACCAACTCAAGAGGTCATATCTTATAGAATATCCCTTAAACTGAGATATTACAAATTCCCAATAAACAATAAAATAAATTATGATAACTACAATCAACAAGAAAAATGAAATAAGAAAAACATACGAAAAAAAATGTACAAAAAATGAGAGAATAAATGAAGCAATGGGGAGTCCAACAAAAACTATTGACAAGATAGACTGATTTACTGAATATTCGGATTTATTTTTACTCTTTGAGATCACTTTAAGCCCTAGTAATTCAGACACTTTCATTTTCTAAAAGTCACCTTTGCCTTGCTCAAAGGTTTTACTACCTCGCTTTCAATTTGAGAAGGTTTTATTACTATCATGTCAGAAAAATATCGGTAAGAAGCGATTATCTGAAGAGCTATGATAAAGAGTAATAATGCTATAAATGGTAAAACGAAGATAAGCGATATAAAAAATTGCCACTCAAAGGATAACTCGCCAAGGCGACTGGATAATATTGAATTAGAAGGCAGACCACCTATAAAGAAAGAAGCAACGAGAATTAAGAAAAACAAAACTTTTTCTTTATTAAAAATCTCAAAGATGTAAGAAGCATGACTACTGCTGCTTTGCTCTTTTCTTGCCCAACATAACTTTTCAAATAAATGGAGCATCTTTTAATAATAATTCCAACATATATAAATCTGCTGAGATTTCAGAAAAATGAATCTCTAAATCAACCCGGCGGATAGTAGGTCGACAGTAAACTGTCAGATATCATAAACACTCTGGACTTTGTAATGGTTTTTACGGGAGTCATAGCTACAAATAGATAGGCTACACATAAAAATTTTTCTTTGCTGGATCACTTATTCCGGTCAGTTCTTTTCTTCACTTTTCTGCTAAGAATAATTCTTAAGATTATTCCTACTAATATTATCAGCAGAATCAAACCACCAACTACCCAAGTAATACTATACTTATTTAGTGTGGATTCCCCCTTATTCATAATTAAAGTGACAATACCAATCCAGGCAGCAGAGAATATAGCTGCCCAAACGGGAAAGATTTTTCCATAAAATGCGACCCTGAATCACTGCAAAAGGGCGTTGAAATAATTACTTACGCCCGCACCGCAACCCGAACATTTTTGTTCGATTCCCTTATGACATTAACATGTAAAGCTGATACTATTGGACCGCCGAAAATGTAGTGATTAGCGCAAAGCGACCGTCCATGCGAATCGGTCATGCGGTCACGCTGCAGGTCCTCACTCGATATGTATGTAGACTCCCTAATGGCCCCTAGTAGCGATGATGCTTTGTTCGGTGGAATACTACGGCAACCGCGTGGCCGACCATAATTTAAGTAAATTATTGAATTGACGCGCGCGTGTTCCGGGAAGAGCATGAGTCCCACTGTTGATGAACCAGAACAAGCATGCTGCGAGATTTGGCCGTGAATCTCCCGGGCACGAGGACACCTGCTCTTCGCAATACGTACTGAAGCATATGAACGCTGCCTCTAGATTATCTCGTCGGCAATGGAAGAAGATCACAGTCCACGTTCACGCCCCTCCTTACCATTTACTACTTTGGCTCATTTTGCTCGTGGGAATCGCCTGGATCGAGGCTCCGCCTCTGCAAGGTGCATTGCCAGTGGTTTCAAACGTGCTGGCGTCTCAGCGATCTGGAACGAAGCTCGTGGATATTTACTACGATCTCGCAGATGCCGACGGGAACGCCTCGACCATTTACATCTACGTCTCCGCCGATGGGGGAACAACCTGGAACGTGCCTGCCCATACATTTACGGGAGACTGGGCAGGAGTCTTGCCTGGCCAGAATAAGCACTTAGTGTGGGATGCTGGCGAGGACTGGAATGGGCAGTTCACCACACGATGCCGAGTTCGCGTGATAGCATTCGACCTTGATCAGGATTCAATGGTATTGATTCCGTCCGGTTCTTTCGAGATGGGGACCACATTTATTGATAGTGGACCATCATATACAGAGCTACCGGTGCACAGCGTTTACGTAAGCGCATTCTACATCCAGCGAACTGAGGTCAGCAAGCGTTTGTGGGACCTGGTTTACGGCTGGGCTATCCACAATGGCTATTATTTTGAAAACGCGGGCTTGGCCAAAGGCGCGGATCACCCAGTGCACACGATTAACTGGTATGATGCCGTGAAATGGTGTAATGCACGCTCGGAGTTTGAAAACCGCACCCCTGTGTATTACACTGGAGCCGATAAAATTACCGTTTACCGTGCTGGTAGACTCGATCTGGAATCTGATTTCGTAAAATGGACGGGTGACGGCTATCGATTGCCAACGGAAGCGGAGTGGGAGAAAGCTGCACGCGGTGGCCTATTTGCCAAGCGCTTCCCGTGGGGTAACACTATTACCCACAACCAAGCGAATTATTATAGTGGAGGGAACATATTTAACATAAGTGTGACATCTGGCTACCATCCTTCCTATGCAATTAGCCCAGAGCCCTATACTTCGCCAGTAGGCAGTTTTGCTCCAAATGACTATGGGCTATTTGACATAGCGGGCAACCTTTCTGAATGGTGCTGGGACTGGTACAGCGATGTTTGGTACAGGCAAGTGGAAGCTACAGCCACGGACACACGAGGCCCGCCACAACGAGCAGATCCATCAAGAGCCCAGCGGGTATGTCGGGATGGTGATTGGGGGTATTACTCGTTGGGGGTCCGTTGCGCGAGGCGCAGCTGGAATTATGCTGAGCAAGCAACAAATAATAAGGGGTTTCGGTGTATAAGGTCTAAATGAATAGTATACGAGACGCGTGGTCATGGTAAGCCAGCCAGTCGAGAGGCGCATTGGGCTTGTTGGTCGGCCTATCATGCCAGTGCCATACCGAAGCGCCGAATGTGTTGTGTGGTTGTGGTTCTGCACAATGCTCTACTTGCTTTATGTTTCCGTGGCAAACGCGTTGCCGGCTCCGAGCAGAACGGAAGCTAGTAGTGTGTTTGAGGATTCCGAGGATTTCGTGCTGGACACTCGTCCGAACATGACATTTTACCCAAACTTCCCGCTTCCGCCTCAACTCGGAATGGTGGAAAGCGATTCTGCCTCATTTGTGCTGGACACTCGTCCGAACATGACATTTTACCCAAACTTCCCTATCCCGCCTCAATTTGGGTTGGCGGAAGCCTATTCAGCAACCTTCACCCTCGATACACGTCCCAACTTCAATTTCGCGACGTTCAGCGATTCGGGCAATTTTGTGCTGGATACACGTGCTGGTACCAGCGGGTGGTTCCTTACAGGCTTACGGATAGAAGGAAGTGCCGCCATTCCTTCCGGAGGAACTCAACAATATCGTTGCTTGGCACAGTTCTCAAACGGCAGATTCGTGGACGCGAGCTCGGCCGCGACGTGGCGAGTGGTCTCCGACTCGCCACTAGGCACATATTTCGATGGGGAACGTTTGGTTGTAGGGAGCACGCTTACGGATTACCCGATTCAGCTGATCGCAGAATACAAGGATATCAACACTGGGATTACGGCGAGCAGCGGGACGTTTTCCGTGATCGTGAAAGCCGGGTTCCGTGCTTGGATTTCACACGTCATACGGCTGGACCAAACCTATGCTGCGGGCAAAGTCACCCTGTCGGTAGAAACGACTGGAACGACTGGGCCACTGTCCTATCGTTGGAATCTGACCGGTTCTGCTACCCATGGTTCACTGACGGCTAAAGAAACCGAAGCGACCTACGCTCAACGCGGCACCTATCCACTCAGCGTTACAGTATCGGACGGAATCTTCGAGGTGACCCCCTACGCGTTCATTACAATTGACGCATCTCCTGTGGCGAACCAACCGCGCGGACGACCTGCGCCAGATCCTGAATCAGGCTCGGTCCGCAACTCTTTTGATCCGTCTCTTTTGCTTGAGTTCGATGCTGAATGGGAAAGAAGAAAGACAAACGGCCTGATTATCATCACGCATGGACTTGATTCTTCAGCGACAAATGAGTGGCTTCGAGAAATGGCATTAGCAATCCAAGAGCGGTATTCAACAAATGCTTTGGCTTGCCCGAATATCGTGCTCTACGACTGGGAAAGAGATGCGGATCCATACAGGATTTCCGAAAAGTATCGCATCCGATTGCCGCGATCTTGGCGCTACGCCGGGGGAATCAACTGGAGCAATGTTGCGGAGGCTCCCCTCACAATGCTAGATTTTGTAGCTGATTGCTATGGGGTTAGAATCACAGGACCTATTCACGGCATATTCCTGGCGACCTGGATTCTGAAGAACATTGACGAGGGTCATATCGTCCGAACCGCACCAATTCATCTCATTGGCCACAGCGCAGGCGGCTTTTTAGGCGGAGAATGTGGGCTGGTGCTCGGCGACGTTGTTCCTGTGCAGCAGGTTACGATGCTAGATACGCCATTCGCCTATCGTGGGCACGTAAAGGGATACCAGAGGTTCGGGAAGGTCGAGCGATACATTAGTAGCGTCTTTGGTGGGCTCACATTCAACTTCAGGACACCAGGAGACGGTAGGATTGACGATATTTCAGTGGATTGCACCTTAGCGGAGCTTGGCTGCAAATCGTTTGGGGGAAACAGAACCGCCCTGTGGTGTGGTTTGGCCTGTAATTGGGGGATTTCGGTGCCCACGAGCAGTCAATACCATCGATCCGTGACTTACGATCGTCAAGAGAGCGTTAAATGGCGGGATCACCAAAGGGCGCATGAATGGTATGCGGAAACTGTGACAAATGGAACAAACAATGGTTTTTTCTTTTCTCCTTGGTTGAAGCATTCATTCCCGTCTGCAACTTCGATTGCCCGATCATCAACGGCAGAGTGGGAAGAACCGGAAATGCCCGAACAAGCCGTTTGGGGCTTTAACACCTTCGGCGTAGTCAGCGTGGAGGATGGAGAATATCACCTCATCGAAACAACTGATGCGGGAATATTTGTAGAGATGGAACTGCCTGTTGGAACGGAGGCAATAAAATTCGACTATCAATTTGAAGCAGCCGGCGACGGCGATTTTCTGAGCGTACACTGGGGTACTAATGATGTGCTTTACATCGGGCCAGACACTGATGCGACACGGCGGGCGCCTATCCAGGCCGAGGTGCCCGCAAAGGACCTTGCTGGACAGGCAGACCGGTTGATGTTCAGGCTCACCAGCCGTGGCGAAACGAATGCTGCAGTCGTTTTGCACAACATCCATGTTCTGCTCAATCCTGATGCGGACGGGGATGGCATCATCAATTCCGTTGAGGTAACACTTGGAACAGATCCTCTAAGCGCAGATTCTGATGGCGACGGCCTAGATGACGGCATTGAGATTCAGGAACTCGGCACAAATCCGGTTCTGGCAGATTCCGATGGCGATGGCTTTCTTGATTCTGAGGAGTTATATGCTGGCACGGATGCGCTTGATGGATCTTTGTCGCTAGCGATAACCGCCGTAGAAATGAATTCTGATGAGTGGATTACATTGGAGTGGAAAGGCGCCCCCGGCCGCAGTTATCGCGTAAATCAATCAACAACATTTCCAACGGAGCTTTACTTTACCTTAACGAACGGACTGCCTGCAGAATTGCCTGTAACGCGGTTCAGAGCACCGCCGCCAATCACTGATTCGCAGTTCTACTGGATTGAAGTCGAGTAATCGACAATCGAAGCAGGGTGACACCCGCTCGGCACAAGACGCGCCGGGCGTAATCTTTAAATACCTCTTTCATGTATTTGTTCCATGTCATGGAGGAAATGGCCGTATTGGTTAAGAGGGATTGTCGTCTTTTGGTGCTGCTTTACAGTCTTCGTGATGATAACATTCGCCCTAGGTGCCATAGTTCAGGTGACGTTGACCATAGACAAATTCAATGGCGGCTCAGAATCACCAACATGGGAGTCTGACAACATCGCGTCGCAACGCCTAATGCTTTTAGGATGGACATTATTACGAAGCCCTGGCTCGATGATACCAGTAACATTTCTTCAGGTGATTGTTTCGGTCGCTTTGTGGAGCTCAGTTGGCGCCGGGAGCGGTGCGCTTTGGGGCTGGCTGCGCAGGGGCGGCACGTCGCAGCCTGGATTTTGAGATTGGTCGATTGGTAGAATGTGATGGTACTATGTTTGCTGGAACACTCCGTGGCCTACCATGGCCGACCATAATTTAGGCAAATTATTAGATTGACGCGCACGTCTTCAGGGAAGGGCATGAGTCCCACTGTTGATGAGCCAGAACAAGCATTCTGCGAAATGTGGCCGTGGATCTCCCGGGCGCAAGGACACAGGCTCTCCGCAATACGTACTGCCAATGATTATGAACGCTACCCCCTCTTTATCTCGTCGGAAGTGCAACACAACCAGATGCCAGATTCCAAGCTCTCATTCCAATATACTACTTTGGCTAGATCTTGCTGAATGGAATCGCCTGTAAACACTGAGAGGCGAGTCCGCTTGAGGATTCGACTTCTCCAGTGCGTAGAAAGTCATGCAGAGACTCAAATGCGCAAGCCCTTTATATGAAACTCAAATCCGCATCTTTGGTTATCGTGCTTCCTTCCGCTCCTGCCCTTACGTTGACAGCAGTTCTTGCCGTTGGCATCCTCGCAGGCATCGAGGCTGCGGCGTCCGACCAAAACATGACCATCACTGTCCTGAACGAGCGTGGCAAGGAGGTAGAGGGGCAAGAGGTGTACGAGCGCAATGAACCTGCCGCTTCTTTCCTTAAAGTCTTTCCAACATTTGTCAATAATGTATCCTATCCACACTCTTACGTAAGGAAGCCTGCCGAGGTTCGTGTTGATATCTTTAAGGGTGACCGATTTGTTGCGACTAAGGCATACAATGGTACGATTAGTGTTCCCGTTGAGACTCCAGGGCTTTACAAGATTCTCTGCTCGACGACGGTTCAGTCAGACCTAGACGTCGAGATTGAACCTGTAGAGAGCGGTATAATTTTCGACGGTAGTGGTAACCTCGTCGTCTACCCTCGCACACCATCGGACGGGATAGATGAAAAGGGTCGATTTGAAATTTATAAGAGCGAATTCCGAAACTATGGAGGCAAATATTCATTCTGGCACCACAAACGGTACACCTATCAAGTCATTTCCAGCGCGGTCACGCACGTCCCAGCCGGAGGCAGCGACAGTGTATTGGTTTTCCTACCGATGGACTCTACTTCACTCGGAGCCCTTGGGGGTGGCACTGACACTGCACCGTGGCGGCCAGTTATTGGGGAACTTAGCAATATAGCTGTGTCAGCGGCCCTAGAAGAGGGTGTCAAGGCAATTTTCAAAGAGACTTTTAAAGAGCGCATCAAAGACGGCTTCGGCACAAGTCTCTTGGCTGCTAACGTCGCCAACGTGATCTACTGTGGCATCTCTGGCGAAGATGACCTCGACGCAGAGTCAATTCTGACGACTACGTTGAGTAGCTCTCTTAGCTACGGTATAGTGTTGATGGTTGGCGTTTCCCCTCTCAGTGGTCTGGCGATTGTTATTGGGATTGCTACCCGGGAGGCAGTCAACTACGTGGCTTCAAGGATTAGATGGGAACTCCTGAAGGATCGGATTCTGGACAGTGCCATTGACGATTGGCTCTGTGTTGCTTCGGATTCATGGGCCAACAACCAATTCCTCTTTGTGAACTTGGGCGCTGATGTTCACAACCTACGGCTCGGGACAGCATCTCTCCTAGGCATTCAGGAGCAATGGGAATGCGGAATGGCAGGAACGCTGACGGCAGGCGAATTCTTTCTGTTCACGAATGTCTCCGACAAGTGGTTTCGAGGAACCCTGCTTTCTGCACCATTAATAATCGGTGATTTGTCTCCTATTGGTCTTAACAGGACCGTTGCGTTTCAGGTCGGGTACAATGCGCTGGCTCAATACACTGATTGTCCCATCTATATTGCTTCCGAGCTGGCTTCCGCAGTGCCACCGCGGATCGTCCGGCAACCTGTAAGCTATGCGGCACTCATTGGGGAGAGCGCGACATTTTCGGTAGAATCCGAGAGCGCGTTACCGATGAAATATCAGTGGTTGCATAACGACGCACCAATCCCGTACGGAGGTATTCGATTCTTGACCTTGACCAATCTGCAGCCGGCGGATTTAGGTACTTATGCGGTATTAATATCAAATCCTTTCGGTGTGGTAATCAGCGATGGTGCCGTATTGTCAGAACGCATAGCACCGCCAAGACCGCCGACAAATTTGCGGTTAGAATAAAACAGCGATACTTTCAGACAGACTCCCTGCGGCAGATAATTTGGGATACGAACTGGCACCTCATCATAGACTGGAGAACACCCGCCTCATGCGCTTGATGGAAGTCTTGCTCCAGAAGGCCAACGGAGAGCTGCGCACTTGGACGGCGGCCAAACTCCACCGCGCCTTCCTCGATCAGTTCTCGATCAAACCTTCCGATTACACTCTCCATCAGCTGCGCTACGATCTGAGAAAACTTCGCGTGCACGGTCTCATCGAGCGCATTCCCCATATCTATTTCTACCGGTTCAGTTCTGCCGGACTCCAGCAAGCTCTCCTTCTCGTCCAATTCCACCGCCGCATTTACGGTCCGCTCGCTTCTGGCCTGCTCTACCACCGTCCCAATCCACAGCACTCGCCCGACTCTCAATTCGAACGCGCCTATTTCAAAGTCGACCAAGCCATTGAAGAACTTATCGATCTAATGGCCGCATGATACTCCGGTTCGCGCCGGCCAATTCACATCTTTGCTCAGCGGACCCAAACAGCCAAGAACAGACCCGCTCATCCATCCAACGCACATCTTAGCTTATCGAGCTTCTTTTCTTTGACTTCTACGAGACCATCAATACTCCCACCCGCTCGCGCTCGGGTTAGTAGCATGTAAACTCAGACTCTAAGAGATGTTTTACTCAGATTTGCGCAAGAATGCTAATTCACACTCTGCAGAAACAGTGTGGTCACTTGTTCTTTTCTGCCGCAATTAATCTGAACAGCTGTGCGCAATTCTTCTTAGCGCGTCCCGTACCCTGATTCGCCTTACACACTACCGTTGATACCCTGAACACCAGTATCCCCCATTACATTGAGGCAGTAGACTACAGATGTATCATCCGAATACAGCAGACTCATTGCGTCTATTGAGTCTCTCCGCCATGCCCTACTCACAAATGAGTTATCAATCGGTACTGGTTCAGCGTAGCCATTTGTAAGCGTCGTATTGAATCCCAACTGTTGTCTTCTGCCTTCCACATATGAAAAGATGCTTTGATTCTCAGACTCTGTAAGAATAGGGGTATCCTCCCGGACAGATGCGTAAAAGAACACTGGTAGAAAGAAAGGATCATTGCGACTGACGAAAATGCATTGCGCCCCGAATTGACGTGTCAGGGCGATGGTCTGCGACATGTTTTCTGAAGATAGGGCCAGCGCTACGGCTTTTAGTATAGTGTGATTCGCCAAAGGACCGTTGTCATCCTCCCACTGAGCAATATCGTAAGCCTTTTTTCCAGTAGTTGCAAAGATGGGTGCTGATGGATTTAGGAGGATCGCATTGCGATGTGCTGACATCTGGATCGCATGACCATAATTCCACGAGGCTAGGATTGTGACATTCGGTTCCGTATGTGTTCTCAGCCATGTCAAACTAGAGTTATACAAGTCTGCTATTTCAGGACTGTGTGTTTTGTATTCTCTGTCATTAAAGCTGTACGTAGCTACTCCACTTGAGCCGGTACTGGAATCACGGCTGGCAATCAATACGCTGATCAACAACAGGCCCAGGATTACTAAGGCAAAAGTGATGGTGGCTATTATGCGCATAGTCACATCATGGAGATGAAGTATATAAAAGTTATGGGCAAGGCGTGCGCAGTAAGGTTTCCAGTAATCGGAATCTGGAAGACAGTGGTCATGACAAGCGGGAAATGCTGCGGAGGTTATCGAAATATCCCACGAGTGTCTATACAGGATGACACAGCAACTTCCGGTCAGTTGGGCACAGAGACAGTTTAGAAGAGGTATCGCTCTGAGGAAACATGCCCCGTGGTGTACAGCTGCGAACTGCTCCGTGGAGTTAGGAGCGGGGTTAATTGTGGAGGAACGGGGCGGATGAGCGTGGTGGGCCGTGGAGTGAGAGGCGCAGTCGTGTGGGGTGGCAACCCCGAGGAGAAGCGTTGAACATCTCTCATGATTTGGAGCGGGATACGGTGACGCACAAGTGGGTGGACCCGGCGGCGGGATCGACCGTTGGGCGCTAGAAACCGTGTTCGACGCGGAACCGAGCCAGGATTTGCAAGGCCCGTTGACGGGCGGCTTCATCGTCCTGGGGATTGGGCGGTGGCGGGAGGGATTTGGCTAGGGGTGGGGGCGGTTTGGGCGCGTAGAGTTGAACGCGGCTGATGTTGAGATCCTCTTCGAAGCAGTCGAGTTGCAGGAGATTAGAGAGCTTGAGCGCTCCGACATTTCTGCGTCCCTGACGGATTTCCCGCTGCACATAGTGAACGACTTTTTGGAGCTCGGCTTCACTGAAGCCCGCCTGGAAGAGCTCAAACCAGAGCCGCTCCCGATCGAATC
>Ga0209211_10012277_pt1 | contig 10804 bp, 11 predicted proteins | sample RifGroA2_FD_183992 | JGI IMG/M metagenome (GOLD analysis project Ga0209211, IMG submission 183992) | Groundwater microbial communities from Rifle, Colorado, USA - Groundwater A2 (SPAdes) (version 2) | ecosystem: Environmental > Aquatic > Deep subsurface > Groundwater | place: Rifle, Colorado...
TAGTAAAAAGATTGCAATGGGTGATGAGATTATTGCCTTAGCTTCTGGCGCACTGACAACACCTTATCATCTGATAGTTAATCCTATTAAGGAAATAACTGTCAAAGAGCTGATTGCAGAGAAGATTGTATTAGAGCCTGAAATGCATGTCCAAGTTGAGCAGAAGATTGCGCAGAAAGAGCAGATAATCGTGACACATGGTTCAGAATTAGCTAGCCAGCATTCGAGTGAAAATGCAGATGCTCAACAGCCGATTGCGCAAAACCCATGCCCTGAATGCGGGGTAGATATGAACATGACAGAAGGATGCGCAACATGTCCAGGATGCGGATTCTCGCCATGCAGTATTAAGATATGAGAATGAGGCAGCCAGGAACTTTTTTTATTTGATGTGGTTTTTGTTATTTTTAGCATACCCTCTTATTTTTTCGTTTTCTTAGGTATTTTCTGTCAAAAAACATTTAAATAAATCCCAATTTAGAGCTTATAATTAAGGTGTTTAGATTTCTGAAATATTTATTTAAAATGGCAACATTAGAAGGATTAGTTAATAGAAAAAATTGGAAAAAGTACAAATACGTAGACCCTATGGTTTTTGTAGTTGAAAAGTTTCCTCTCTTTTTAGAGGCAGCTAGAGATTATAACCCAAGAATTATGAGCCATAGCAATCCTATAGCAGGAACTGTTGAAGAGGCAGTAGCAAATGACAAGCATTTTGGTCTTCATATTGAATTAGAGTATCCTCATAAAGGTAATAGATATATCATTGACCCTGATACAAAAAGAAGAGAATGGTTCTTTGTTGGTGATGTAAAAGATTGCCAAACATCTCTTAGGCCATATTATTTTAGAGCTGTTGAAGCTAAAAACACAATCTATTGGCAAGAAATTACAAGAAGAATAAAAGCTGTCCATGGCTTTGATATTAATGAATTAATGAATCCTACACACCCTAAATTTTCTCACATAGATGATACTGAATTACTCAGGCTTATGACTAAAGAAGGTGTTATTAGCAAAGTTAACAGTTCTGTTGTTTTAAGTGCTATTGATCAAGAATTTAGAGCAGCAGGGGGGGGGGTCGAGGATAAAAGACCTCTTTATTTAACTGAACTATTAGAAAAATTATTACCGCCGTTATTAGTAAGAAGATTAGGTGAATTAAACCAAAAACAGTTTGCTGTTGTCTATTTGATGAGAGGGCAGATGCCACATGATGGTATTGAACAAGTAGGACATATTTTGGATTTAGTTTACTTGGCGAAGTACATACATGAGGATGGTGGAAGAATTATTGATGCCTGTTGTGGGACTGGTGTTGTTGCTATTATAGCATCTCAATTAACTGGTCATCATATTATAGCAATTGATAAACAACAACCTTTCATTACATTAGGGAGAGAATTTGCACAGAAGAATGGTAGTAGTGGAATAGAATGGAAAGCTCAATATTTTGAAGAATGGGCAAGTAAATTAAGAAGGAATGATACGATAATCGCCTATAAACCTGCTTATGCTGATGAAAGGATTGTTGAAGAGACGGCTAGAGTTGGAAACAATTTAATACTTTTTCCATCAGAAACTAAGATGAGGGCAGAACCTGTAATGGGATGGAATGAGACACCAAAAAGATTAGAATATTTTAGACATAGATTGCAACAAGCAGGATTACATGCCTATTTATTTTTATCAGGCCTACCGCAATTTCATATTAGAAATCAGAATCCTCAAGCAAAACTTGCAGGCATATTACCTATTGAAGCATTAGCTGATTTGCCTGAAGGAGATTTACCAAATTATACTTTATTAGCCACTAAGCAACCATTAGCTATTCCAGATGATAGTATGGGCGTGACACCTGAAAAAGCCATTAGGATTGACAAACCTACTTATTTAGATAAAAGTTCGCATTAAGTAACTCAAATATAAAACTACAGATCCTTCCCAAGCTCATTAAGAAACAGTTTCATTATCTTCTCTCGCTTTGCTGCAGCTATTTCTCATAAACCCTTGGTCGTTTATCTATCTTCACTACCAGAACTATCTTTTCATTATCTTTAACTTTATACAACGCCCGAAAGTCTCCTATCCTATATCTGAATATCTTATCTCCATCTTCTCTCCCAATAAACTTTGCATCGCTGGGAATAGGAACCTCACTTAATCTCTTAAGCCTATCTTTAATCCTTTCACTAATATAAACATCTAGTTTTTGAAGAAATTTATCAGAATTTTGAGAAAGATCTATACTCAAAGCAAATAATTATAAAACATTTGTTTGCTTTTCGTAATAAGCAAAGGCAAATTATATATTCGAATATTTATTGCCTTTGCTATACATGATACACATTAAATTAACCTCTTTGTTTTGCCTATCTTTAAGTCTGATTCAGCATCCTGCAATGCAACTAGGTCATCTTCTGTAAGAACAGCATCTACATCTACTAAGTGATCTTTTATATAATCTAGCTCTGTTTTTATTTCACTCAGTTTTTCAAGTATCTGTTTATTTTGATCTGCCATAAGATAGTTTAGATAGCATTTAAGTTTATATATCTTTCGGGATTTTTTCTACATATCCTTCCCATCAATCTCTTTCCCAAGCTCATTAAGAAATTGTTTCATTAATCTTCATTATGTACCATACTTAACCCTTTCTGCTAAGATCTCATTTATCTGAGGCGTATTTCTTATTGCGTATTGCATCGGCAATGGATTGTAAGCAATCCTTCTAAATTCTATCTTCTGCTTATCAGAATCAAAAATAACATAACAAGCAGCTGGATTGAAATCCCTTGGCATACCAACCGAGCCTACATCTATCAAATAAGGTGCATGCTCTCCCAATCTTATCGGCAATATGACATTCTTTTCAGGTAAGAAGATTAATTTATCCTTTTTTTTATCATGATACATTATTCCAGCAACATGAGTGTGTCCATGAAAACAAAATTTAATGCCTTTTTTGCCAAGCAGCATCAAAGCTAAATCTATCGGGCTTCCACTAGACAACTCTTGCTCACCGTCATCTGCTGCCAAATATTCTGACACTAATAAATTAGGTCTTGGCGATGCATGCACATATAACGCTTCATCTTCTGTGTAAGAATAAGGCAGGGTATGCATGAATTGCCATCTTCTGCGTTCGACAGATAAATCATCATGAGGTTCTAACTCCTTTCTTGTAAAGATAGCGGAATCATAAGCAACGTCAGAAAAATTATCTAATTCATTACGGATTATCCAATCTTCATGGTTTCCCCTTAACACAATCTTACAATTCCTGATTACAAAGTCCAGGCATTCTCTTGGAAACGGAAGATAACCTACAGTGTCTCCAAGGCAAAATATCCTGTCTATGCTTTGATCTCTTATATCTGCCAGAACAGCATCTGCAGCAAAAATATTTCCATGGATGTCAGAAATGATTGCAGTTCTCATAACTGAGATAAGTAGGAGGTTATTTAAAAATATTATTTTATTAATCTAGGATTATATCTACATATCCTTCCCATCAATCTCCTTCCCAAGCTCATTAAGAAATACCTTCATAATCTTCTCGCGCCTGGCTGCAATTCGTTTAGCAGTTAATGTGAACATTCTTCTTCGCAGCTTGAAAAGCTTCCTGTAGAAATGATCAACTGAGTATTTCTTGTCTTCAAGCTTTAATGATTTCTGAAATGAGCTTATTTTATCAGACGAACTTGTCCCTGTTATTAATCTTAATCTCTTTTTGCAAACAGGATCATCAGGATTATATTCTTGCCTGCCTTTTACAGTTCCGTGTGAAAAGCATCTCATGATGCCAGCTGCGCCAAGAGCATCTAATTTATCAGCGTCCTGTAAAACTCGAGCTTCGATTGTATCTGGAGTTATTCCTTTAGTAAACCTATGGTTTCTAATCGCATACAAAACAGCAGGGATTTTGTCTTCAGGAAAGCATGTTTTTTTATTTTTTCCATTTTTGGATAACATTCTCAGAAACGGAAGAGCAAGCTCAGCTGATTTATCTGCATGATTTATCTTCGGATTTATTAATTCATACTTTCTGCCGATGTCATGCAATAATGCAGCAGCCTCAACAATCAGGAGATCTGCTTTTTCTTTTTTTGCAATATGCTTTGCAAGCTCATGCACACGCATGATATGAAGAAAATTATGCCCAGGAGGGTAATCCTGCATTATTTTTTCTGCAAATACTTTTATTTTTTGAATTAAAAATTTATTAGATGAATTTGCGTTAGAATACATAACCTATTTCCCCATCCTTTCAAGTACTGCCTTTACGACAAGCGGCCATGCAAGTGTAGCATCTGCATACACTTCTGCAAATCTTCCTCCTTCTTTCTCTGGCACAAATTTTCCCCATGAAACGCCTTCTGAATAAGTGCACCCTGAGAGGCCACCGAAATGGGTAGGTTCTGGGCAGATTCTTACAGCATAGTTGAATTTTTTCAAATGTCCTGAACCTGACCCTTCAGTTTCTGAAATTTTCAGATTGCTTTTCTCTTGTGCTTTCTTGCTTAAGCGCCATTTTATCAAATCAAGATATGGGCCAACTTGCTGCGCCCAATTTCTTGGAACTCCACCACCTATAGTAAAAATCCCTATTTTTTTTGCTTTAAGTATTCTTGCAGTATAATCTTCCAAATCTATGAATGGATCATAGTTGATGTCGCTTCCTTTTGCCCTGAATTCTCTTCGCAGCAATGCAAAATCAAGGCCCATCTCGCTGTCAGTAAATGCAGGAATATAGACAGGAACATCCTGTTCAAATGCAGATTTTAATATGCCGCGGCCAGGAGCGTTTTTGTGCAGATACTCGCCAAGCATCCTGTTAATAGTATGGCTGCTTGCAGTCTCTTTTGTATCCCAATTCGACATCACTTTAGTAAATATTTCATATGCCTTGTCAAAATTAGATTCTGGCTCAAGAGTATCATAAACTCGATTATATCCTTTCTGATACAATGCTTCATCATTCATGTGAGGATTGTATTTGTAATGTTCCATCCCAGCAGATTCAATGAAGCCATGCGCCATCAATGCGCCGGTGCTGACAACAACATCTACCATGCCATTGTCAATCATATCGCAAGCCACTAATCCCATCTTAGCAATCGTCATTGCGCCAGATAAAGTAAGGACGACAAAACAATCCTTGTCAGTTGCCATCTCATGCAATATATCAGCTGCTTCTCCTGTGCTTCTTGCAGCAAATGCAGTGTATTTGTAAGCTTCAAGGAGATCAGAGAATGAGTTGCATTTAGAGACTTCCAATGGTTTTAATGCGACCAGATGATCGTCTTTTCTATGGTGCCTATCATTAATACACGAATCTTCAGAATTATTCTTTTTGCTTGGATTTGCCACAGTTATCATATCCACACTCTTTTTTTTATCTATTGTCACAATAGCAACAAAGAAAAGATAGTGATATAAAAATCTTTTTGTTTTTAAAAATTGAATATACTAATTATTTTGCACACACAAAAACGAAAAGAATATAAAGCAAATACAAGTTTATTAACTTTATTCTGGGAATGTAGTTCAGCTCGGGAGAACACACCGCTGAAGCCGGTGACGTCGCCGGTTCAAATCCGGCCATTCCCATTTTTTATTATCTATATTTTTTGCATTAGGGCAGTTGAGCAAAGCGAAACTGACCTTAGGTTGATAAGGGCGATTAGTCCTTATGTGGTAATCCGGCCATTCCTATTTTTTAACTCTAATCTTATTTGGATATCTGAGAACTCTGATTTATACCTGGAGAATAGCATATAGGTATCTTTTCGTTTTGATAAGATTTAGTCTAGCAAAGTATATATAGTCTAAAGCATTCTAACTACTTAACGATAAGTAACTGGCAGATTGGGGTATATAATATTAGTATAGTTAATTCCAATAAAAGAGCAATCTGCCAACATTGGACATAAATGTAAGCTGAGGGGGTGAACCAAGTGTTTAGGAATAGGTTAGCAAACCTTGTATTAGCTGAGCCTGAATTGACTCAAGAAGAGATTGACGAAGAAGAAGCTGCAAGATTGTGCGACGACTATGGATTCTGTGACCAGTGAAAATATAACAATAGCTACGACAGTAATTTGATTAAGTTAACAGATTTCTTAGAATTCGCCGAGTTTTTTCTGTAATTTCGCAGCTTTTGCTTTAATCTCAACGTTAGTAATATCCTTATATGTTGACCAGCTTTTTCTGAATATTCCAGTAAACTTCTTGTAATTTTCTTTCAGGAATTTTTGTGTGTATGGGTCAGAAGGATATCCTGAACCTATATTAACTGCATTGCCAAGCTCTTTCCTGACTTTCTGCTCAATCTTATGGATCTCTGCATCTCTGGTAACTTTTGCCAGGATAGAAGCTGCGCTTACGACAGGATAATTGAAATCTGCTTTGTGCTCTGCGATAATATTGATAACAGAATGTTTCTTGTCAGATTTATCTGGTGTATTTATTTTATTTTTACTCTCTAATTTCTTAAACTCATTTTTGACATAATTCTTGTATGCAGAAATATTATTGCTCGGGCAATCAAGAATAGCTTTTTCAAATTTGACGTCTTTTTCCAGCTCATGCATAATCTCTGCACTCTTTATTGCTTCCAGCCAGTTTAAGTTTAGGGTGTCAGATTCAACTGCATCATCTATTTCATCTGGCTCAATTATCAGGATCTTGTAGCTTTTAACTATTGATTTAACTTTGTCAAATAGATCTTCTCTTTGTTTTGGAGTCAGCAGCTTGGAATCTTTTACGCCTATGCTCTTCAATCTAGCACCATCTTTCTCATCTATTACTGCTCCGCAGATCACTAATGGACCGATTATAGGACCGCGCCCAGCTTCATCAATTCCACATATCAATGCCATGTAAAATTTAGAATTTATTAAAGTATATAAATGTTATTGGACAATAAAAATTATCTTTGAAAATTTTATATCAAAACATTTTAATACAAGTAAATGCTACAAAGAGTGTTCTAAAATGAAGATTTACACAAAAACTGGGGATAAAGGGGAAACCAGCTTTACTTGCGGAGAACGCGTTAAGAAAAACGACTGCAGGATAGAAGCTTACGGCACATTGGATGAGCTTAATGCAGTCATAGGAACAACTATTGCCTTCAGTCAGCATGCATTTATCAATGATGTCCTAAACCAGGTGCAGCACGACATTTTCACTATGTGTGCAGAGCTTGCTGCTTATACAAATACGATAAAGCCAGAAAGGATACCTCAGATAAAAGCAAAGCATGTTGAGGACATAGAAAAGATAATTGACAAAGTAGAAGCTGCTTTGCCTAAACAGAAATCATTTATCCTGCCAGGAGGCACACAGCTCGGCGCATTGCTTCATCTATGTAGGACAGTTACAAGAAGGGCAGAAAGGACAATAATAACATTGTCTGAGAAGATTGAATTAAATCCTGAGCTTCTTATGTACATAAACAGGATCTCTGACATGTTCCATGTATTGTCAAGATTGGCAAACAACGAAGCAAACCAGAAAGAGCAGCAGCCGATCTACAAGTATTTCGATAAGAAGTAGTGTAAGTTCTTGTATTTGTTATTCTCTATTAGATTCATTATTATTTAGGTAGGTATATTTATAAGATAATTTAATTCAAAAACCAGAATTCACTTATGCTTCCTGCATTTGCCGTCTATCTCAAGGTTTATCCTTGCAATCTTAAATTTGTGCTTCTCTGCCAACAGTTTTGCAGGCGCTTCAATCTCTTTTAGAGGAATCTCAACGACTTTTGAGCATATTGAGCAGATCATGTGGTAATGAGGGACTTTCTCAGTAATCTGGTAATGATAATGCTCTTCATTCAATTGGTATTTTGAAAGCTTGCCTTCTTCCACCAATGTATTTACTGTGCGATATACTGTAGATAGATTTATTTTTGGCAGTTTCTTTTTTGCAAGCTTATAGATATCATATGCAGAGAGATGGCTGTTCTTGTTATCATTAAACAAGCCTAGTACGATCTTTCTTTGTTGGGTTATTCGTTCCATTTTACTGTTAGATAATTATAAGCTACTAAGTTTTACCACAGATCAATCCCTATTTCCAGATTAATAGAAAAAGGTTTTTAAAGCTTTGTATAATTAGGATACTTAAATTCACTTTAATTTTACTTAAGGTTATTCAATTTCAATAGGGGGCATAAAATTGTTCGTCAAGATATTAGGGATAGGAGATGTATTTGCAGGATTGATAGCAGTAGCTTCATGGTATGACCATTCTCTTTTGCCAATAGCATTAGTGTTTTTGGCAGCAAAATGGCTCATAATTAAAGGCGCAATATTCGCATTCTCTGGCAATTATGCAAGCTTCATAGACATTCTCTGCGGTATTTATCTGATTGCATTAGGGTATGGCTGGGGGATTGGGTTTTTTACGGTTTTTGTAATTATCTGGGTTATGCAGAAAGGATTGGCGAGCTTGATATGAGTTTGAGATTATATGTAACTTATATCCCTAATTTAATTTACAATTACTAATTCATTTTCTAACTTATCTGATACAACCTTTTCTGACATGGATGTGCTAATAGAAGTAGCATCTATTTTGTTTATTGTACTTATCTTATTAGCATATTTCTCAACAACGCCAACAACCTCTGCTCTTAAATCAAATGCAGTTGCTCTCTTAATCCTGACAGAAAGCTTATCGCCTAAAGAAAACTCATTGTTTGAATCCTTTATTATCACAAGCTTGTACGCGTAGTTTCTTGCATTCCATGTCTTGATCCCATCAGGAGAATAATCTGAAATTTCGTCAATAATAACTTCACCTTGCCAATCTATCCAGCGCTGATTATGCATTGCAGCAATTTGCCTGTATAGTTTTGTGATGACTCTAGTTCTCTCTTTCTTTACTCTGCCATGTATCTGCTCTGGCATCTTTGCAGCAACTGTGTAAGCGCGAGGAGCAAATCTTGCAAGATTAATAACATCAAATCTCATTTGTTTAACAGCCTCTGCTGTATGATTGAATTCATCCTCTGTCTCTCCAGGAAATCCGCAGATTATATCTGTGCTTATTGTTATGTCAGGATGCATTGCCCTAAATTTGTCAATAATCGTTCTAAACTCTTCAACAGTATATTGCCTTTTCATTGCATCAAGTATCTTATCGCTCCCTGCCTGTATAGGCACATGAATGAATTTGAACATTTTTGGATGATTGAATACTTCAATGATTTTATCAAGCACTGGAAGAATATGTGTTGGGTTCATCATTCCAAGGCGCACTTTAAAATCTCCTTCAACAGCTAAAATTGCATTTAACAGTTCAGGCAATGCAGTTATTTTCTGATGGTCTAACATATATGTGCCGTTGTCCTGTGATGTCAGCCAGATCTCTTTGCAGCCGTCTACAACATTTTGTTTTACATCTGCAATTATTTCATCTGATGGGAAGCTTAGGACGCGGCCTTTGACTAATCTTGTCGAGCAGAAGGTGCAGAAATGCGCGCAGCCCTGCAAGATCGGAGTAATGCCGACAACTTTGTTCTTTCTTATTCTTGGAAGATTGACTTTAATCTCTCTCTTGTAGCTCATTGCCTCAATCATGTTGCCTGCAAATGTCTCCTCAACTGTTTCGACGATGCTTTTCATGTTTGTAGTTGAGCATAAGCTTGCATCAGGGATTATTTTTCTTATATCTGCAATCGCTTCTTTTGGGATGCAGCCTGTGATTACGAATTTTTTATCCGCAAATTGGTTGTGAAGGTTTTTCATTGCATCTAATGCCGTCTTATTTCCTTTTACTGTGCAAATATTAAGGATAATCATATCTGCACCATTTGCATTAGAAACATCATTTTTATTATTAGTATTACTAATGTTATCATTATTGCTATTTAGGCTATTAACTATCTCATATCCTACTTTTGCAAGCATGCCTGCCATCGCTTCGCTTTCATATACGTTTGCAGTGCAGCCTTGTGTATGGAAGTATATCTTTTGAAGTTTTTGCATTTTTATAGAGAATAACTGTTGAATGTTTAAAAGAATTTTGGTTTTTATATAGATATCTATATGTCTTGCTCTAATTAAAAAATCACCTTTACTCAAATCATCTTCTTGCAAAGAATCTTATCAATCTTGCCCAGAAATGCCTTAGATAGACAAAATTTATCAGCAGGATAGAGATGACAATGATTGCGTCATAGCTCTGCCTTATCCAATAATCATCCCTTAATCTTAGCCACATACCAAACTCGTCAAATGTAAGACCAAGGCCGATGCCGTAGACAATCGCTGTCTTGTATAATTTTTGAGCAGTATTTGCATATACCAAGCAGTAAAAGCCGACCCATGCAAGCAAAAATATACCGTAGCTTAGGTGATGTATGTGAACGCCTTTTATTGTCAAAAAGATATCTGGCAGAAAATCTTCTACAATAAGATAGACTATAAGCCTTGCAACTACAAATGTAATCAAAAAACTCATAAGTATATAGAAAGATGTCTCTTCTTGCTTAGACCCAAATAGCCTGTGCCAGATCCTGTGAAATATCATTTTAGTATGTTAGTCTTTTATCAATTATCTTAGTTATTATTATTATTATTATTATTATATTACTTTTGCTACATAAGGTATAACTTTTATTATCTCTATTCAAAATATAAATACGCACTCGCCGGGACTTTCAGAGTCCATAGCAGTGCTATTAAAACATTGCCATAAACTAATTTGAACCCGGGACCCTCAGCTTAGGAGGCTGATGCGCTAATCCAAGCTGCGCTACGAGTGCATAATCACCTAAAGTATTGCG
>Ga0209211_10012279_pt1 | contig 10804 bp, 8 predicted proteins | sample RifGroA2_FD_183992 | JGI IMG/M metagenome (GOLD analysis project Ga0209211, IMG submission 183992) | Groundwater microbial communities from Rifle, Colorado, USA - Groundwater A2 (SPAdes) (version 2) | ecosystem: Environmental > Aquatic > Deep subsurface > Groundwater | place: Rifle, Colorado...
TCAACTTATAAAGAAGAGATAGGACTTCCTTATACATGTTGTATGAGGCCAAATCTTATTAATAAAGGTGTTGCAAGACTCCTGAAGGATTCAGGTTGCAAAAAACTAAGTATTGGAATCGAAAGTGGTAACAATATAATTCGCAATAATATATTAAACCGCAGAATTAGTGATGAGCAAATAAGAAATGCATTCAGGATTTGTGACGAATTTGACATTAAAACCCATTCTTTTAATATAGTGGGTATTCCACAAGAAGATATGGCAGCTATGTTAGATACAATAAAGATTAATAGCCAAATAGGCCCCCCCAATAGTATGCAAGTGACTATATTTTACCCATATCCAGGCACAGTAGCTCATAATTATTGTAAAGAAAAAGGGTTTATTCCTGTCAATGAAGAACAGAAGCATTTGAGTAGCTATATGGAAGATACAATACTAGATTATCCAAAGATTTTAAAGAATAGAGTATTATTCATAAAAAGATACTTCAGGCCTCTTGTAAAACTCTATAAAGCTCTAAATAAGGATATCAGAATAATAAAAATCATTAGACTATATATTTTACTTGACAAGATACTTTCAAACAAATTAGTTGCATACCTTATTTTCCCATTCTTCATCAGGTTTTATGATATTTTAAGAAAAATAAAACACATAGTTAAACCAACATATTACAGTTCCGAGTAACATGACTCTTAGGATATCCATTTTGTAAAAGAGCTAAAGATGGAAAAGAAAAATAATGTGATGTTTGTATATATCATAGTGCAGATAATAAAGAGGAGTTGGTTAAAAATGGATAGGAATATAAAATATATAGTTTAGTTATCTTGCCTGGTTTATGAGCTATTTGAGAAATACTGCAACTTGTTCAAAGCTATATTTGGAAAGATTTGGAATTATTTTTACAATGAGATTATCAAATCCTTTTAAAGTTTTTTCTAATATTTCACCTTTTAATATCCAATGGTGTGAAAGGAGCTGGAAAAATACGAAGTTTGGATAGTGAGGGTCTGTTTTTTTAAAAAAAGAACCAAAGGTCTTAATTTCCTTCTCAGAGAGTGGCATTTCATCTTCTGTACCAAATCTTTTTGACCCAAATTTGCCAAGCAGGTTTCTTCTTGTCCACATCAGAAGTTTATTGTTGGCTGAATTCTCAATAAAGAGAGCTATCCCATTCTTTTTTAATACCCTTGATATTTCTTTACCACCTTTCTGTACATCAATATGGTGCAAAAAGGCATTTCCAAAAACAATATCAAAAAAATTATCCGGATATTCTAATTCATAAACGCTCATTACCTCTGCTTTGATTTTTCTGCTCATACCATTTTTTTCTGCTAACCTTTTAGTTCCTTCTATTCCCTTTTCAGAAAGATCAAAGGCAAAGACTTCAGCCCCCTTTAAAGCAAAAACTACAGAACACCATCCGATTCCACATCCGCAATCGAGGACTCTTTTCCCTCTCAAATCTCCGAGGTAGTCCAATACAAAATTAAAAGGAGGCCAGTTTATTTGGTTGATGTTTACAATTTGAGATGAGGGGTCATATGTATTATAAATGCTGTCATAGAAATGACTTTCTCTTTGTTCTATCTCTTTTAAATCGTTTTTCATCGCATTTATTGATAAAGGGTGAACCTTTTAGTTTTATATTATGTATTCTTTAAAAGGGGTTATATATAGAATCGATGACAGGGTCAACAGAAAGATTTTAACTAACTTCCCCTCTTTTCTTTTTAGTTATTATTTAGAGTTATCTTTTAAGTGTTCCTTTTATTCTTAGAATATTTATTACTATTCTGTATTAGGGTTTTTGAAACGGTTAGCAACTACTAACCCAATACTCATTTACTCCAGCAATTTTTCTGAAATTACCAAAAGTAATATTTTACTTTTGGAATTGATTGAAAACTAAATTGATTTATACAGGTCTATATATGTCTCGGTTATTTTATCCCAATTCCTGTTTATCCTTACCCAATCAAATGCTTTTTGACCAAGAGTGTTTATTTCATCCTCATGTTCTAAGGCATATAATAATTTTTCTGCTAAGCTGTTACTATCACCTGATTTAAAATATATAGCATTTTTGCCAATAGCATCTCTGTTTTCGGGGATATCACTACAAATAACTCCTTTTTTTAGTGATGCAACCTCCAAAAGCATCATTGACATAGCTTCGTAAGTTGATGGAAAAATAAAAAATTTACATTGTAAAATTATCTCGAATAAATCTTCTTTTGATTTTATAAAATTTATAAAAACAACATTTGGTTCAGCAAGGCTTTCTAAGTATTGTTTGTAAGATAAATCACTTTCTTTATCACCAATAATTACTAAAGGCACTTTTAATCCCAGTTGTCTGTTTGCTTTTAATAATATATCACATCCTTTACTTTGAATAATCCTTCCTGCACAAAACAAAATATATTTATCAAATGGGAACCTATTATTTTTATAGGATTCATTACTGGAAAAATTAATGCTATCAAAATCTACGCCATTAGGAATAAATAAAACATTTTTATTGTATTTTTTAGCATAATGTTCAGCTAATGTTTTAGAGACAGTAGTGCATACATTAACGTATTTTACAAACAGGATTTCAAACAATTTGAAGCATAGTTTTGCTATCCTGCTCCATTTATCTCTGTTATATTCAGCGCCGTGGGAAGTGCCAATAACTTTAAAACGTAGCCTTAGTAAAGGAGCGAGATAGCCAAAATCAGCATAATGCAGATGAATTAAGTCATATTTACCAAATAATAAGGCATGAATTGTAGAAAAAAAACCAAAAGAAAAAGCGCTGAGATGTTTTCCTTTTAAATCGCTGATTAAAATTAATTCTAAATTATTATGAGTAGAATAATCACCGCAGTAATCCCTCTTACCATAAACAGAAACTTTAAAACCCTTAGTAAGAGCTTTTTTAATTATGGCTTCAGCAACTCTTTCCCCACCACCTTTAGAAGGAAGCCCTTTGGCTCCTATTACTGCTATATGCTTTTTTGGCTGAGACTTAATAATTTTATTTTTCTTCATAGACCCTCAGCACCAAATATTTTTTTTCATCACCAATTTTATTTTATTTTTTATAATCCACAAAAGTGGAATCCAAGGATAAGTTCTCATAGCAGGTCTTGCACTTCCAACCATCCAGCAATTTCTCTGGCATTCAGCAACAGTTTTTCTTATTTTTTCTGCTTGTTTACTATGCCAGATTTCATTAAAAGATTTTTCTTTGAGATCTCCCATAATCCAGGGAGTTTCAGATCCATTGCACGCCAATATTTGACCGTAGGGATCTAAAAAGAAAAGTTCAGTTGCTGCTCCACAGGGAATAGGACGTTTTTCACCTTGGATATGTTTAAGTAAACCGTAATTAATAAAAGCTCTTCCCCAGTCTTTTATACGAAGTTTTATATCTTTTCGCTTAGATTGTAAAAGAGACTCAATAAACTTATACATTTTCTCTACTGTATTATCTATATCCTCGATTTTGTTGTCGAACTTATTAAAGTAGAATGAGTTGTGCATTGTAGAACTTCCAAACTCTATTCCCATCATTGCGCAGAGGTGATATAAATCTAAAAGGTCATCCTTGTTTTTGTCTGAAATAACAATTCCAAATCCTACATTCTGTACTCCGACTTCCTTCAGGCGAATTACTGTCTTTAAGGCTCTGTCAAAACCATTTTTTATTCCACGAAGCTTGTCATTTAAGTCAGGAAAACCTTCTGCACTTATTCGGAATGCAACATCCGGGAATTTTTTTCCTACTTCAACAAGTCTTTCTGTAAAGTACCCATTAGTACTGATATCAATTTTATTAGTTTTCTTATGAAGAGTTGAAACAATCTCTAGTAAGTCTTTTCTTAGCCCTGGTTCTCCTCCTGTTATATTTATTTTTTTGAGACCTTCTGGCAATTTTTCCAATAATTCATGCCCTATTTCTTTTCTATCCCCAGGTGGTTTTTTCCAAATATCACACATCAGGCAGTGTGCATTACAACGAAATGTCGTTATATAGCAAGCTTCCACTTAATACTCCCAATTACGAGTCAACTTTATTCTACTCCTTCATATGAATGAAGGTTATAATGACAAAAGAAAATGTTACATACTAATAGTATATATTGAAAAAATGTAAAAACCTGTCAATTGATTTCTTGTAGAATAACAAGAAGTTTTGAATTGAGTATTTTCATAAGAAGGAAATTCATTTTCTGTTCTCCTTTGAGAGAAAGGGTATTGCTATGCTACATTGATAGCAGACTAAATTCTCAATTCTTTGCTTATGTTCGTCAGAAGAACTAAAAATTGCTCTTGCTGATTTAAACTTTTCATTGTTCCATATTTCCTTAAAACTTTGTCTAAAGATATTTCCAAATTCAGGAGCAATCTGGGCTATGTGGCTACAGCAGGGAGCTACTTCTCCATCATAATTTATGAGAACTTGGTTCCATAAAAAACAAAAGGAATCTATATTTTCAGGATTTGCATAATATTCACCCCTTTCTTCAGAGAGCCATTCCTTTTCATGTCCATAAGCATGAGCTGATGATATCAACACTCCGTCAACTCCAAGTTTTTCAGCCAGAGGTTTAACATTTGAAATTTCGTGTTCATTATGTTTAAAGATTAAAAACTGCCAATCAATAAAAGGAATTTTACTTTTTATTTTTTTCTTCTTACTTACAAGCAATTCTATATTCTCTATTACTTTGTTGTAATTTCCTCCTACTCTGTATTGCTGATATGTTTCTTGACTTGTTCCATCGAGGCTAATCCTCAAATAATCAAGACCGGAAGCAATCATTTTATCAGCATCTTCTTCGTTAAAAATTAAAAAGTTTGAGCTTATGGAAGTAAATATTTTCTTCTTGTTAGCATATTCTATCATCCTGTATATATCTTTATGTAAAAGAGGTTCACCAAGGTTATAGAGGTTTAAAAGATAGAGATAATCCCCTATTTCATCTATTACTTTTTTAAAATTTTCAAAAGACATATAACCTTTAGGCTTGATAGGGTTGGGAACCCAACACAATGGACATTTTAAATTACAAGTATTGTTTGGTTCTAAGTTTAAAACATAAGGAAGACTTTTGAGTTCAATTTTTCTTTTTTTCTTTTCAGAATTTGCTCTTAAATAATTTAAAAATTTTTTTGGGTTATTATATAGCAAAAAAGCCCTAAGATGCTTTCCTTTAAATTTTAACCCAGCAAGTTGCATCAACCTATTTACTAAAACATCAGTTATTTTCATGGCTTTATTTTATCTGGAAAGTTGAAGATATTAAAATTAATGTCATAAAAACTTAACCCTTAACTTTTAAATTTTCAAGAATGTTTTACATCCTTTATTTCTTCAAAGTTTCGAGAGAAAAAAGCAATATATATTATTAATAAGTCAATTTTTTTGTACATCTATGATTCATCGAAAATTAACCAAAAAGAATATTTCGCTAACCAAGGAACTGTGAATCCAGATTTGACACACCTCAATATTTGTGAATCCTTCCAATCCCACAACCTTTCTCTATTAAAGTTAACAGGTTTTGGTGAACTATTCCAAGATCCTGAAGGATAGTAAAATGCTCCAATGAAATGCACAAAAATTGAAAAGATTACTAAATAAAGAAATAATATAGTTATTATTTTACTTTTAAATATTCTATCCCAAATGAAAATCAAAAATATACACAAGAGAGGAACAATATCTGTCAAATATCTTGGTCCAAAAGTATAACCACCCCACCATACTGCGTAGAAACTATAAAGAAAAATTATTGATGAAATAGATAGAACTGTATATCTAAAAAGAAGATATCCATTTTGAAAATTTGGAAGTTTTTTATCCTTAAATATTATTAAAATTCCAATAAAAGAAAAGATAAAGAAAGGAGAATATATTAACAGACCCCTGCTTGGGCTAATCAGAAGTCCTAAAAAACCTTCTAAAAAATTGAAAGACCAGAATTCCGTTACTCCTGTGGTTGTTCGAGTTAGCTCCCATAGCTTAGCATTACCACCTGTTAGGGTATTAAAAAAATATAGGTTATATGAAAATAATAAAGTTCCAACCACCACAGGGAAAATCATAATTTTTAAAAGCTGGATTCGATGCTTTTGGATTATATAAATAAAAAAGATAAGAACTGGTAAAGTATTTGTCAATCTTGTTGCTACAGATAAAGATAAAAACAAGGTAGAATATACTACATATTTATCTTTTTCTAAACCTCTAAGCATATAATAAAAAGCGAGAATTAAAAAAAGCTCTGAAGGACCATGCTGCCATAAACTCTGGCTACTAATTGACCATGTACTGGTACCAAAAGCATAAATAAGGGAGATATAGAAAGCAATCTTTTCATCAGTAAGTCTTTTTAATGTTATAAATAATATTAGCACTGATAAAGCCGCAATAAAAGAGGCGCTAATTTTAGAAAGGATGTCAATATTCATAGTGTTTATTGTAAAACCTAATAAACTTATAGAGAAAAAATAAATAGGAAGGGCTAATATGCCAGCCATTATTGGGTAGCTTGAGTAGTAATGACCTTTTGAATATTGGATGAATGCATAGTCTCTATTTATTAAAGATTTATAAATGAGAGGGAATTCATCCAAATTTAAATTAAATTCTTTGATAATGCTAACAGGGAGATATTTAGCTGGTGTTGTATCTCCTGCGCCAATTTCTCTTAAATTTAAATTATACACCACTACTATGAAGATAAAAAAATATATTTTTCTTTGGCAGAAAAAATTGCTTATCTGATCAAGTATTTTAGACATCTATTTAATAGCTATTATTAATAAAGCACCACCTTTTTCACCAGGTTTCAAAGTCTTGTTGTAATATTTAGATAAATAGATCATTGAAAATGGAATCATAGTCTTTGCTATAAATTGTAATTTTCTCATAGTCATGATTTTACGTAAAGAGTAATTTGCTATTCTTTTTTTATTATAAAAATTATCAATGCGATTCCAAACTTGCTCTGTTTCTTTTGGGATATAATAATGTGTTTTTATTGAAACAAACCCTATTTTTAGTAATAAAGTTTTCCATTCTTCAGGACTTTTATAATAAAAATGTTCAATGGCTTTATCTAAATCAGAAAGGTATTTTTCTGCTTTATCCTTCTTTCCTTTTCTTATATAGAAATTATAGTAGTAAAGATATTCATGAAATTTTTCACTTGGGACTGTTGTTATGAAACTACCGCCTGGTTTTAGTACTCTATAAACTTCTTCTAAAGCTTCTTGATAATTTTGTATATGTTCAAATACACAATTACTAAAGACTGTTGAAAACGAGGCATTTTTGAAAGATATTTTGCAAGCATCATTTACACTTATATGAGAATAAATTCCTTTTTTCTTTGCGCAGTTTGCATATTCTTTTATTATGTCGCATCCTACTTCAAAAATTCTATTCTTATAAATCAGTTTTGCAAAAGAACCATCTCCACATCCAATATCTAAGACAGGAGGAGTAATTTTAATTTTTGAAAGGATTTTTATTTCAATTGCCCTCCAAAGGGCTAAAGAAGGAAGATTTGGATAGGTTGCAAGTGACTGCCAGAGTATTTTTTCCACTTAAGTCCTTACCTTTAAAAAATAAAAAAGTGTATATTTAAAAATTCAGTTTTTATTTGTAAAAATACTTTTTAGACCAAATTTGTTCAAACTTTCTTTAAAGACTTGATATAACTCGGCAAAGAAAATACATTTAAATAATAAAATTAATATCAAATAAGTCAAAGAATTTAATATAATAATGATAACTGGATTACAATTTAGCCTTCTTAAGGCAAATATTTCAAGGCAAATAAGAATACTTATGGCAATAATCTTATTGATTATTTGAAAGTTGGTTTTGATGTGAAGAAATTTTAGCACAAACAAAATGCCAGTAATTAAGACGATTGCCTGCGTTATTAAAGTTGCAATTGAAGCTCCTATGAAGCTAAATTTTGGTATCAAATAGAGATTTAAAGATATATTCAAAATAGTACCAATAAGATCTATAAGTAGATTTAATTTTTGTTTTCCTGCAGAAATTAATAGATAACCATATATATTTGCAATGAAAATAAAAGCAGCCCCAAAAATTAAAATCTGCAAAGCAGGAGTTGATTCTCTGAATTTTTCCCCACCAAGAAGATAAATAATGTTTTCAGCAGATAGCATTATGACAAGGATAAAAAAAACTGAGATAATAACCATAATATCAAAAGTCTTCTGGAAGGTAGCTTTTAGGGAGTCTTTATCATTTTTAAACTGTTCTGACATTATGGGAAAGATAGAGACCATAATTGTTCCCGGAACCAAAAGGATCAGCAAATCAATAAATCTGTATGAAAGATTATAAAGGCCAACAGCCTTATCTCCTTGCATTAAGGATAGCATGATAGTATCAATTCGCCAATATATGATAGTTAACATTAATGATATTCCCATTGGTAGTGTTTCTTTAAGCAGTTTTATACATAAAGAGTAATCGATTTTGAATTTAGGTTTTAAAAACTTAAAAGAGAAAAAGATGATAAATATTAAGCCAAGAGCAGAGGATAAAACAAAACTACCTATTATGAAAAAAAGTCCTCTTTTATAAAAAATGGCAACTAATACCAAAAATAAGAAAATAGCCTTAGTTAGAACATCAATTCCAGCCTGGTATTCCATTTTTAGATAGATTTGGAAGAGAATCTTAAGAGTTTCGATAGCAGAGAATAAAATTGTTATAGATGCTATGATGACTCCAATTCTGGTATCAACTGAATAATTAAGTAGATAGATGATACCAATAGAAAGAAGGATAGTAACTATAGAAAATAAAAATTTTATGATTAACGCATTTCCCATTAAGATATCTATATTATTTTTTTCTTTAGATATTTCCCTGATTAAGATGTTGTTCAGTCCAAAATCTCCTAACATAAGGAAAAAGGTTATATAGACAAATACAAAGGTGTATTTTCCATATCCTTCAGGGCCAAGATATCTGGTCAGGTAAATCGTTATTATTACAGATATGAAAAGAACGATTAGTTTGCTTATAATTTGAACAATGGTATTTGTAGCAGCCTTAAATTTTAGACTCATGTTTTACCTTAAAACGATACTTATAAAAGAATCTATAGTTTAGCTTTAAAATTCAGTCAATAAAAAATATATTTTTTCCAGTTAATTTCTCCTTGCAAACTTCCTAAGTTTTTGAATAGACTTCTACTTATAATTTATGACAAAATCAAAACGAATTTCTGATTGGCTGCAGGTTCTATCACTAATTGTTCTAATTTGCCTTACTATTCCATATACACCTTTATTATGGAAGCCTCTTTCTGCCGATCAAAAATCTCTTATAATAACCGGAATCTACGCATTAGCTTTCCTCTTAGGATTATTTATTTTAATCTATTTGTTCTTTTATCGCAAGGAGAGAAGGGTTTTACCTTATCTCTGGCTTTTTACAGTAGCTCTTTTGTACCTTCAGGCCCTTAACTCATTAAAAGAGTTCCCCATAGAGAAATTTCATCTTATAGAATATGGCGCCTTGGGGATTCTCACTTTTAAAGCATTGAAGAATGACATAAGGGATTTAAATATTTATATTTGGTCAATTCTAATAACATTTTATGTAGGAATTTTTGATGAGACAGTACAATGGCTTGTTCCCAATAGAGTTGGAGCAATTGAGGATGTCTGGTTAAATACTAAGAGTGGTATTCTTTCCTTGATGCTAATAGGATTGGTTATACGACCAAAAGGGATTGAAACAAGATTTTATACAAAAAATTTAAAAAAGGTTTATATTCCTATTTTTGTAGTTTTAGTAGCTACTGGGGTTTTCATAAATTTTGTTCATGACTTTGGTTACAGGATGAAATTAAGTGATTCCATTGAAATCTACTCTCATTTCCCGGAAGGGGAGCTAAGATCAATAAATAACATCTTTCAGAGAGATATATCTTTCCTGATAAAGACAGCTGAACGGTTTATCAACAAAGATAAATCCAGTGGTGATATATCTGTTAGAGAGGCAAAAGCGCTGACCTTTTTTAAAGAGGCTGCAGGTCACAGATGGGAAAGGGACTACGCATTTTCAAAAATGAGGTTTTTAAAAAGCTTAAAAGAGCAGATAATCCTCAAGAATGATTATTCATCTGTTCTTTATTTAAAACCCTTCAAATGGAGTAAAGATAAGGAGATGTTAGTCGAAAAATTAGCTAAAGAAGAAAGGGGAAAAGATATTTATATAAGCCCTGTAAGCGGTATTTTAATTACTAAATTTTCTAAGGTAGAGATGTGGTTTTTCATAGGTATAATTATTTTAGTTTTAATCTTTTTTTCTGCTAAATTAAAAATATCATTCAAAGGCTAAATTTTAACTCAAGGTTTCAACTGCTTGTCCTAAAACTTCTTAAGCTTAATCAAAAATGGACAGCTTACTGGGAAAAAAGAGGACTGGTTACTATATGACTACCATAAACGCTTGCGTGCTTACCAATATTTGTGGAAAACTTGACAATATCATCAAAGATTAATAATAATTAAAATTAAAAGTTAGAGTTGGAACCACTTTATAAAATGAAAAATTCTAGAATAAAACAGTATTTACTCTTTTTCATATTTTTTGTTATGTCAGTTAGTTTCTCTTTCTTGCAAGGGGATTATCCTGGTGATGACACTTTTATACATTTACGCTTTGTGAAGAATATCGTAGAACACAACCAATTTACTTACAATTTGGATGAACCAAGTTATACTACCACTAGTA
>Ga0209211_10012280_pt1 | contig 10803 bp, 10 predicted proteins | sample RifGroA2_FD_183992 | JGI IMG/M metagenome (GOLD analysis project Ga0209211, IMG submission 183992) | Groundwater microbial communities from Rifle, Colorado, USA - Groundwater A2 (SPAdes) (version 2) | ecosystem: Environmental > Aquatic > Deep subsurface > Groundwater | place: Rifle, Colorado...
AATTCGTCCTGTTCGTGAATTCCGCAGATCAGTCCGAAGTTTCCTCAAATCCGGAAAAGAAACTCGGTTCTCCAAAAATTTACGATATTGAATTACTCCGCGATTACGTAATCTGCAGTTATTATACTGTAAATCCAAAAGCCCCATCCTATCTCCAGCGTCTGTTCAAGAACTCATATGAGATGGAAGGCGGAAAGTTAGGAATCGAATCATTTGTATTTGGAAAATGGCTTGGCGGAAGCGATTATCCTGCTGCCGATATTTATAGCAGACTGGACCGGGAAATGTTCAAGGAGATCACAGGAATAAACGTACGTGGAATGCCCGGATGCAAGAACAAAGAAATGTGCGGAAGCGATTCCCAGGTCGGGCATTTCAAACTCACAGACCAAAGCGCGAAAAATTACATCGGACCTGATGCAACCGATTCAACAAATGGTTTGTTTTGTAGTAAAGGTGCATCATGCGGAAACTGATACTTATGGTGAATAACAACCTCAAAACTCTAAACTCAAAACGCGAAACGCTAAACTCTAAACTCAAAACGCGATACGCGATACGCGAAACACCCATGCGTGGTCAAGCATCTACCGAAATGCTTGTCACAGTGTCAACAATTTTGATATTCACGATTCCGATAATTCTTCTCCTTTTCGCGCTTTCCCAATATGGCCAGGAATATACTGCAATCACGCAGGCACATGCAACGGTTCGCATAATCGCTGATTCAATCAACACAGTCTACATTCAGGGCCCGGGTGCAGAGAAAAGCCTTTTAGTTGGCATACCTGGAAATGCAGAACTTCTCAAAGTGGAAAATGGAGAGGTTTCAATGATACTCAGAACTTCCGGAGGAACTTATGAAGCAAGTAATCCTCTGCTTACAAATGCATCTGCTGGCTCGGACTTTTCCAACAAATCTGGATTATTACCGGTGAAAATAAAAAACGAAAACGGAGTGGTAGTTGTATATGGGTAATCAGTTAGTTTCGCGTTCCGAGTTCCCGATTGAACGACGCTTCGTTCAATGGGCGCATTGTTGCTTGTTGCAACAATTGCGTCGCGTTCCGCGATTGTTACTGCGTGGTCAGGTTGCAACCGAGCTTATGCTTTACTCAGGGGTGTTCCTGATAATTGTAATATCCGTCGCATCTGTCCTTTATCTTTTGCAGGGCAGCGACATCAACTCACTTGAATATTCCATTGTCAAAGAAACCGCAGAATCATTCTCAGACTCAATCAATCTCGCGGTGCGGGGCGGAAATACATTTTCGTATTATTATAATTTTCCGCGCACTGTGCTCGGAGGTGGTTATTCCATAATATTTACCAAATCATCTGCAATAGTGCATTGGGAAGGTTCTAAGGGAAATTTGAGTTATTCCTATCCGGTTGCTCCGGCTAACTTTACGTTTAGCGGTTGTATCACTTCACTTCAAAGTGGTTCTGCCGGACAGCTCGATAGCAAAAAAGGGCAGAATCTGCTGATAATCACAAATAATGGAAATGAAATAAAGCTTATGCAACCGGGGTGTAATGAATGAGTTTCCAGTTTCCAATTACCAGAAGCCAGCAGTCAGCAGCCAGCAACCAGCACCCAGCAACCCGCAGCCAGCAACCCGCACCCGGCAGTCAGCAGCCAGCAACCCGCAGCCAGAAGCTAAAAGCTAAAGGTAGGGGGACCTCCAAAGGTCAATATTTCAGCTTTGATGCAATTATCGCTTCGGTTGTTTTCGTGCTCACAGTGCTTGCACTAATGTCTTACTGGAACAGCGTCAAGGCAGGTATGGAAACCTACTCAGATGAAACAACAAAAGAGGCAATTCGCATTTCCGATCTTTTGCTTTCTCCTCCAGAACCGCTTGAAATTACAGATTGCAGTGGAACTGCTGATAAAGAAGTCAAGAGGCTTGGTTTTGCAGTTTCATGGGAAAATCGTCAATTATCCAAACAGCTTCTTAAGAGCTGTCAATCTATAACTCAAGAGAATCTGCGTTCTTTGCTTGGAACTCCTTACAATGTTTCTGTTTTCATAAATTCATCAAGCGGGTTGTTTGATGCAATTCAGATAGGAAACTCATTTGAGGATACTTCTCAGTCAAAGAATGTTGCAAAAGTAAGGCGCATTGTTGCTGTGCGCGATGATAAGGGTGAGGCAAACCCCGCAACAATGGACATTTTCGTATACCAATGATTCTGCCGGTTTGCTCAATAGGGTGATGGTGCTTATATGTATTCTGAAAAACTATCTAAAATCCTGAAATCCAAAAAAATTGAAATCGGAGACAGCGTGCTTGTCAAAAAAACCGGCAGTGAATACACGGGTATTCTTATGCCACGGGCAACAGAAAGCAATATTCTTGTCATTAAACTTGAAAACGGATATAATGTTGGTATTGATTCGTCCGGTGCCGAGATTTCGCTGGTCCAAAAAGGGGAGAATTTATTTTCAGGTGGTGCGGAACACAAAACTCAAAGTTCTAAACACGAAACGCGAGACCCGAAACGCGAGACCCCGCATCATCGCGGTGAGGTTGCTATTCTTGGCTGTGGCGGAACAATTTCTTCAAAGGTCGAGTACAAAACAGGCGCAGTTTATCCGGTAACTACTCCAGAAGAGCTTGTTGCAATGTTCCCGCAACTGTCAGATATCTCATCATTTCATGTCCGCAAATTATTTTCTATTTTTTCCGAAGATATGTCACATGAGCACTGGAAAATGATCGCAAAAGAAGTCGCAAGCGAAATAAATGCAGGTGCACAGGGGGTTGTTCTAATGCATGGGACGGATACCTTGCACTATACCTCCGCCGTGCTTTCATTTATGCTTCAGAATCTTCCAGTGCCGGTTATTCTGGTTGGTGCTCAAAGAAGCAGTGACAGGCCGAGCAGTGACAATGAGCTTAATCTTCTGAATTCGATTTATGTGGCACGACACAGCGATATTTCCGAGGTTGCGGTTTGCATGCATTCCAGCATGGATGATAATGTTTGCCATGTCCATAAAGGAACACGCGTACGAAAAATGCACACTTCGCGCCGTGATGCCTTCAAATCCATAAATTCAGTTCCTCTTGCTGCAGTTGATTATCGCAAGAAGCTGTTTGAAAAGTTTTCAGAATATAAAAAACGAGATCCAGACAGAAAGCTGGTCCTTGATACAAAACTGAATGATAATGTTGCAATGGTTTATGTCCATCCAGGGATAAAGTCAAAATTCATAGATTCCCTTTCATCCTACGATGGCGTAGTCCTGCTCGCAACTGGTCTTGGTCATGTTCCTACAAATCCATTCAATGACAAGCACGCGCATTCAATATTCAAAAATTTACAGGAACTTATAGAATCTGGGGTGTCTGTGGTTGCTGCACCAGAGACCATCTACGGAAGACTCGATCTGAATGTTTACTCAACCGGAAGAATGCTGGATGAGATTGGTGTAATCGGAAACGGGGCGGATTGGACTCCGGAATGCGCATATACCAAGCTTTGTTGGGTGCTTGGGCATGAAAAGAAACCAGTAAAAGTAAAAGAATTGATGATGAAAAACATCTGCGGGGAAATTTCGTTGCGTTCTCCGCTAGTGTAATTTGCTGAGGTGTTCTGAATGCAATGTGAAAGTTGTGGAATGCCCATGGGCAAGCCTGAGGATTTTGGAGGAAGGAATATGGAGAATAAATACTGCCTTCACTGCACAGACCGTGATGGAAATCTCAAATCTTATGACGAAGTCGTGGAAGGCATGGCGGCATTTTTTTCAAAGATAAATCGCGTTCCTACGGATGTTGCAAAGAAACGGGCAATTGAGCACATGTCTGGTTTTCCGGCGTGGAGAGATAAAAAGTAGAGCTGGCGGTTAGCAATGGGTTGTGAGCAACGAGTAACGGATATTAAGCTCATGGTGCAAGGCCCACAGCTCAAGGCAATGAGGAAGATACTGTGAAGATTGGCATAGAAATCAGATTGAACGTCGAAACGTTCAAATCTCTCAATGCCGAGAAAAGGTGAAACATTTGAAAATCGGCATAGAAATCAGTTTGAACGACACATCGTTCTTGTCTCTCAATTCCTCCAGGTGAATATACATGAAGATCGGAATCGAGATCCATCAACGTCTTGCATCACACAAGCTTTTCTGCGAATGCACTAGTGATATTAGTGACGGCGAACAGCCTTCGCTTATTGTAATGCGCCAGCTTAGGCCGGTTATGAGCGAGCTCAAGGAGATTGATGCAGCATCACGTGCTGAATTCGCAAAAAGAAAAATTCACGAGTATCAGGTTTTTGACAGAAACAATTGCCTTGTTGAGATTGATGAGGAGCCGCCCCATCCTCTTAATCAGGATGCACTTGAAATTGCACTTAAAATTGCAATGCATCTGCATGCAAAGCCTGTTGATGAAGTTCATTTCATGCGCAAGATAATAATAGATGGGAGTGCGGTTTCTGGTTTCCAAAGAACAGCTGTAATCGCTATGGATGGTTTTGTAGAAACCTCCCGCGGAAAAATTACAATTCAACAACTTTCCCTTGAAGAAGAAAGCTCTGGCATTGTTGCAGACACGAGCGGATTTGGAAAATCCATCTTCCGTCTCGATAGACTGGGTATTCCGCTTGTTGAAATTACGACATCTGCTGACATAATTGACGGACCTCATTTGCTGGAAGTTGCCGAAAAGCTCGGAACAATAATGCGCGCAACAGGTAAAGTTGCCAGAGGACTTGGAACAATTCGCCAGGATGTCAATGTTTCTACAGAAGGTGGGGCGCGGGTGGAAATAAAAGGAGCCCAGGATCTGAAGATGCTTTCCGTGCTTGTTGAGCAGGAAGTTTTAAGGCAGAAAAATCTTCTCACCATTCTTGACACTCTTAACAAGCGTTATCTTTCTGCAAACTTCACGCCGTCTTCAATGCGCATTTTTGCCACGTTAACAGGAATATTCAACAACACGGCTTCAAAACTGATAAAATCAGGTATTTCTTCTGGCCAGCAGGTGGTTGCAATCAAGCTTCCTCATAATGCGGGCTTGCTTGGAACCGAAATCCAATCCGGGAGACGGTGTGGAACAGAACTAAGCGATTACGCGAAAACTGCCGGAGTCAAAGGAATAATCCATAGCGATGAGGATATGAACAAATACACTATTTCCGAATCAGAGGTTGCGGAAATAAAGAAAGCTCTTGGAATAGGGCAAGGCAAGCAGGACAACAACGACGCGTTTGTTCTTGTAGTAGCAGAGCACAAAACCGCGGAAAAGGCGCTTGAAAAAGTCTGCGAGCGGGCAGAGATGCTTTTCATTCCAAAGGAAACCCGTAGGGCAAACCCAGATGGTTCAACCTCTTATATGCGTCCTCTACCCGGAAGGGCAAGAATGTATCCTGAAACAGATATTCCTCCAGTTCAGATTACAAAAGATATGATTGCCGAACTTCAAAAAACAAAAGGAGAGTCTCTTGAGGGAAAGAAAGCCCGGCTCCTGAAAATTTTGAATCCAGAAATGGCTGAACGAATGATTAAATCCAAGAATCTAGGCTTGTTTGAACAAATTGTTGGCGACCTTGGAATCGAGCCAATGCTTGTTGCAAACACATTGGAAAACACACTCGTATCCTTGAGAAGGGAAGGAGCAGAGATACGAACTCCCGAAGTAGTTTTGCCGGAATTATTCGGATTGTATAAGAAAGACCGATTCGTGAAAGCGGCTATTCCGGAAATTCTCAAACTGGTTGCAGGGAAAGGAGAACCCGGAACTGGGAAACCAGAGCCAAGGATTGATATAGAATCCGCAATCAGGATTGGAAAACTCGAAAAAATATCCGGAAACGCTCTTGAGAAAATCGCGAAAGAGAATAATTACGAAATCGGAAAAATCATGCAGAAATACAGGCTTAATGTTGAGGCGGGGGAATTGGGAAAGTTGAGGAAGAAATAACTCTTAGAAGAACTCGTGCAGCTTCGTATCTCCCGTCAGTTTCGTGTTTTTAACCTTGGGTTTCGCGTGTTTAGTTTCGTCTTCCTTTTTTTCTTCTGTTTTTGCCTCTTTATTATCTGTTTTCAATTCTTCTTTCGCATCTTCTTTCTTTACCGCTTCCTTTTCCCCTTCTTTTCCGGATTTCCCAGTATTTTTCTTTTTTATTTTTTCCGTTTCCACCCCATTTATGAAAGCAATTTCCTCTTCGCTTAATTTATATTGCAGCATCACTCCTTCCACGCCGTTTTCCATTTCGCAAAATCCTCTTATCAACGGAAGATATTCCAGTGCATCCTTGCGGTTTGCATGTACAATTGAGCCTATTTTCTTTCCAATCTCCTTTCTCATGGCTCTTCGTGCAACGGTTGCTCCCATTTCACGAAGATACGAGGGGAACTGATATCTGGTAAATTTGCGGTAAACCTCTTTTTTTGAAAGCGAAACGCCTGCGGTTACGAAATCTATTGAATATTTGAAATAGCCCCAATGGCTTCTTTTTATTCTTCCGTCAAAGATATCCGCCTGAGAAAGCGCAAGATAAGCATTTGCCATATCAACAGTATCTTCATATTCCAGTGGAATGTTCTCGTCTATCCACAGCTTTACAATATCATAATCAAAATTCCCGTACGAAACTTTTTTCGCATCCGCGTATGTCATTGCCTTGAACACTGAGCGGACTTTGTTGAAAATATCCACTTCCCTGTCTCGTGTTCCCATTGAACGTGCCTGAAGGTCGTTTATTGCCGCGCGTACGTCACCACTTGCATTTTCTGAAATGGATATTATTACTTCATCCGCAATGTTTAGCTTTTCTGCTTCAGAAATGCGTCTGAGTATTTTGGAAATCGAGGGCTTGCTTACTCTTCTTAATTGCACAAGCTCGCATTCTGCCCTCACCCCTGAAAGTTTTTTATCCCATGGATTCGTGGCAGTGAGAATAACCGGGCAGTTTCCTTCTTTCAGGATTCTGGTTATTGCGCTTCCTCCTCCAGTGTCCGCAGATTGAAGCGCATCAACGTCATCAATAAGTATAATTCTCTTTTTTCCGGATAATGTTCCAAACAATCCTGACTGCGCAGCCCCGCCAAGCACGCGTTCCACATGTTCCCTGTTTCTTAGATCGCTCGAACCCATTTCTATAAGTTCAAGTTCATATTCCCTTTTCAGGGCATATGCAAACGAAGTCTTGCCCGTTCCGGTTGGCCCGTGCACAAGGATTGGTTTTGGTCTTTTTCCTTTGCTTGCGTCCCATCCAAGCAGCCACTGTCTTATGCGTGTTCTTGCCTCCTCATTCCCGATGATTTCATCAATCCGTTGAGGAGAATATTTTATGAAAAAAAGCATGAGATGGTATTATCACGTGGGGATTATAATTTTGTCGCTTGGCAGTCCGTTTCTCATATCTATTATCTAGACCCAGACCAAAAGAACTTCACATACCTCTCTGGTTCATCCGTAACCACAAACCTATTTCCATCTTCAAATGCCCCCGCATATTTCTTCCATCCAAATCTTTCATCCATGAATACTATTGCTGCACGGTCGGTTTCCTTTCTTATTGCTCTTCCCCCGGCCTGCATTGCTTTTATAACTGCGGGATAAATATATCCATATTCCCATCCTTTTGCAAATTTCTGCTGATAATAATCTATGAGCGAGCGAGTTTCTATGCTTGGCTCTTCAAGCGCAATGCCGATTATAACTGCAGTTTTAATCTCCTCATTGCAGTAATCTATACCCTCAGAAAGAGAACCGCCCTGAACTGCGCACAATACTCCCTCCTTTCTAAACCTTGCAAGCAATTCTGAAACATCCTGCGGACCCATTTTTTCCTCCTGGATGATCAGCGGACCGCTTTTGATAAGCGGAACAACTGCGTTCAAAACAGCGTATGAAGGAAAGAATAATGCAACCCCACGCGGAGTGGAGCGTATTATCCTGTCAATCTTTCCTGCCATTTCCGCGTAATTTTCCGGATTTCTTTCCGTATATCGCGTCGTCACTCCTTTCACAATCACCTGCATTTTGTTATTCTGGTCAAACGGGGATTTGTATTTTTTCATCAGAGTCCTGTTCGTGTCCAGTCCGAGCACATCCCGGTGCATTTCCATTGGAAGCATGGTCCCGCTCATTAGAATAGACGCGTACGAATTGTTCAATGCTGAAGTAACTACAGACGGGTCCATGAATTTTTTCGTAAGAGAAAAATACGCCCCGCCTTTAATTCCACCGTACCCTTCTTTTTTTCTGAGAATCCGCACGGTCCCTTTTTCTTCGGCAAACCAGTTGCGGAGAAATGCCGCGAATCTCAGGCATGCACTTTTCCTTCCAGTGCGATCTACTATTTCAGCACCTATTATCTCAAGATTCTCTGTCAAAGCGCCAGCATCGTATTTCCTATCTGCCAAAAATCTGTCAAAATCTGCCTTTCCAATTGCAAGCTCCGTTGTTCCTCTATTATTGGCATCGTCTAATCCCCCAAGAACTTTTTCAGCCCATTCCTCAAACTGTTCAGCAAGTCCGAGATGTTCTATCCCCATAGCAGCCATTTCCTGTTCTGCCTTTCCCAAAATAAATGAGTTCAATGTGCTTGAAAGGTGGTCCCGGACACGCGCGGAAAGATTATGTGCCTCATCCACTATTATTATACTATTCTCCATTTTTTTCTTTATCTTTGCCAGAAAAGCATCTCTGATTTTTGGAATTAAGAGATGGTAGTAATCAGCAACAACTAGCGAGGACTCTGATGCAATCTTCATCATCCATTCATATGGGCATGCGAGATGGGTTTCACCAAGTTCAACAACTTCCGAATGGAATCTTGTGAAGTTTTCAATACTCATCCGTCCGTCGTCTTCTCCACCTCCATGAAAAACTTTTTTGAATAGTAAATTCGCCCGTGCTTCATCTAGTTTGGAATACCCGACCGCCTTTCCATAAAATTCACAGGTTTTTTTTCCGCGTTTTTTTTCACACGTCTGGTAAAATCCTTCATGGTCCAGTTCTGAAATCGTTTCATCAATACACGAGTATCTTCTTCCGATAATATCTATTGCCCGAAATCCAAGTTTGTATTTTTCAGAAATCCCGCGGGCAACCTCTATTGCTATCCTGTGCTGGGAAATCTTCGGGGTAAGAAAAAACACAGAAAGATTGTTGGTCAGTGCGTATGTGAGCGCAGCAGAAATAGCGGAATCTGTCTTGCCTGTTCCTGTTGGCGCATGCACCACAATGTTTTGTCTTTTACCTATCGCATCGTAAATATCGTGGGTAAGCTCGCGCTGATAATTGCGCATATGCGAATGGCGAAAGTAAATTCCATCGATCGTTCCATTTGAGCTTTCAATTTCTGCTTTTTCCACAACAGGATTTGCATGACAAAAATTATTAAGTAAGCCGCAGTAACTATTCCATGCGTTTTCTCTACAATGTGCCAGCCATACTTCACAAGGGCGCACTTATTGTCGGAGATTTGCATTTTGGCATCGAAGAACGCATGCACGAAAAAAGAGTCTTTGCTTCCAACATAAGTGAATCACTCGCAAACAAACTTCTATCCATTGTAAAAAAGACAAAAGCAAAAAGACTATTTATCCTCGGGGATGTAAAAGACAACGTAACCTGTGTTGACGACTACACACTGCGTGCTTTTGAAATTCTTGCATCAGCGGGAATACCCATTTCTGTAGTGCGTGGAAACCATGACGGAGGAATCGAGCGGCTGGAATTTCTCGGAATCGGTATTCTTTCAAGCAAGGGAATAGTTTACGAAGGTCTCGGCCTTGCTCACGGTCATTCATGGCCAGGTGAAGAATGCATGCAGGAGGAGTATCTAATCTCAGCGCATCAGCATCCGCAGATAGAATTTGTTGATAAATCCGGCAAGCGTCATACCGAACCTGCATGGTTTGTAGCTGGTGCAAATTTCCATACAATGAAAAAACATTATAAATCCCCAAACAAAAATTTGAAAATTATTTTGATGCCCGCATTCAATCCTTTGGTTGGCAGTAACGCGTATATGTTAAAATCCGGTCCAAACCCCGTAAATTCACGCGTATCAATTCATCTCGGGCCACTTTTAAGGAATAAGATATTTAAATGGGAAGATGCAATAATATATCGTTTAACCGGAGAGGCGACCGGAAAGATAAAATGGAATAACATAAAATAAACAGGAAATAAATCCTGAAAACGTTTTTGATAAGCATTTGTAGTCTAAAGCGTTTGTAGTTTATACGGGGTGGCATGATGGGAAGTCAAAGAAGAGGCCGGGACAAACTTGTGAACTGTGAATCATGTGGAAGAAGTGTACCGCGAAACAAAGCAGTTGATTTTGAAAAAAGAAATTTTTTCAGTACTGATTTGCGCGGACAGGAAAATGTAACTGCCATGTCAACAAGGCTTACATATTATTGTATAAGCTGCGGAAAGCACAGAAAGATTTTTGAAAAGAAGAAAAAACTTGCTCAAAGACAATCTGGAAGAAATTCTGGGGTGTTTTAATGGCCGAGAACGCAGGAGACACGTTCGAATGCGAAGGGCGTAAGTATGTTGCACTGAAACAGGAAATAGGAAACCTCCCCCTGATAGTTGTACGGGCAAAAAATGGTTATGTTGCCTGCAGCTATATTGATAAGGAAACCGCAGAGAAAGTCGGCGACATAGCCGCATTCGTGTCAGGGGTAAAAACAATTGACGATTTTATGAGGGCTAAAATCCGCCATACGACCTCCTGGGCAGAGGATTTGGGCATCCGCGAAGGCATGAGTGTTAAAAAAGCACTTGAACTTATGGATGGTACCCAGGGTTGAAGTTTTCCAAGTTT
>Ga0209211_10012281_pt1 | contig 10803 bp, 10 predicted proteins | sample RifGroA2_FD_183992 | JGI IMG/M metagenome (GOLD analysis project Ga0209211, IMG submission 183992) | Groundwater microbial communities from Rifle, Colorado, USA - Groundwater A2 (SPAdes) (version 2) | ecosystem: Environmental > Aquatic > Deep subsurface > Groundwater | place: Rifle, Colorado...
TCTGCGTGCGGGGACGCACAGGCAGGCATAAATAAAATGAAAATTCCTATACAATTAAATTAGGCCTTCGGCAGCTAATTCTATTTGCATGTAGGGGTAATTCATGAATTACCCCTACCAGATTGAAATTCCTATACAATCAGGCTAAAAGGTATTTGGATATCCCTTCTTTGAAACCAATGGGTTTGATGTCAGAATGCTTGAAAAATGGCTTTTCATCACAAACATTCCCTTCCAGAAGCATGGTGATTTGATCCTTCGTAACGGGAAAGGATGGTAACCAATCCAACATTTCTGCCATGGTGCTCATGATGAACGCAGGAATGTGAAGCTTATACGGTGGTACGCAGATGATCTCGCCAATGATGTCAATGATTTGATTAAATTCAATCCTTTCCGGTCCGCCCACGTCAAAGGTTTTACCAATGGCGTCTTTTCGTTCAATCGATTTTACAAAACCCATCGAAACATTTTCTACAGCTACGGGCTGCATCTGATACCTTCCATTACCCACAACAGGCACAAACTGTTGAACCCTGAGCATATTGGCAAACAGGTTGACGAATTTATCCCCTGTACCAAATATAATCGATGGACGAAAGATCGTGTAATCAAGTCCGCTTGTCCTCACGCATTCTTCTGCACGGAATTTGGTTTGTTGATACTGGGTCTTTCCATCTGGTCGTGCTCCTAACGCACTCATCTGTATGAACCGCATTACCTTCTGAGATCGGGCTGCCCTGACAAGATTTGCCGTTCCCTCATAATGCAACTTCTCAAAGGTAATCCCCTTTCCACGAAACTCCCTGATAATGCCCACAAGGTTAATCACGGCATCGCATCCTTCTAATTTGCCATCTAAACTTGCAGCATCGGTAAATGTCACCGTTCACGATATCAATCCCCGTTTTCACGAGGACAGGATTTTTATAATGTGAAATCTTTTGTTCGGAACCTTTTCGGGCGAGACATCTGACCTGATACTTATTTTCGAGCAAATCCCGGAGTATCCGTTTCCCAACGAAGCCCGTACTCCCTGTCAAAAAAATCTTCATAATCTATTACCTCCTCTATCTCAAGTTAGAAAGTCCCCTCTTGGGAGGGGAATTGTGTAGTCTCCTCCCAAGAGGGGAATAATTTGTGCCATTATAAAATATGTGGATTTAAGTTAAACATGGACAAACGAAGTTTGTCAGTGTCTCCACGAAACCCGCATGAATAAAATGAAAATTCCTATACAATTAAATTAGGCTGCCTTTGTCAGCGACTTTAAATCTCCCCTCTAAAAAGAGGGGCCGGGGGTGTGTTATGGCATTATGTACACCCCCCTTTATCCCCTCTTTCTAGAGGGGAATCACAAAAGATTGAAATCCCTTACATCGAATTATTTATCTTCTTCTGCTAATATTTTTTCAATATCCACTCCCCAATCCCGAAGTACTTGCCGTGCGCGTTGTGCATATTGTTGGGTATAAGGCGCTCCTTTAAGGAATGGAGTTAATATTTTTAACGCCTCCATCGCATATTTGACTGATGCCTCTTTATCGGGCTGGCTTCCCTGATAAGAATTACTCAGATTAATGAGCGTCTCGGCAACATCAGGCAGGTAAGTCTGTGGGTTTGACTGGGCTAATCTCCTGTAAATCTCCAGCGCCTCCTTGTATGACTTCAGGGCATCTTCAAATTCGTTCTTCCTATATTGCAAAGCACCCAAATTGTTGAGCGTCTCGGCAACATCGGGTAAGTAAGTCTGTGGGTTTGACTGGGCTAATTTTCTTCTAATCTCCAGCGCCTCCTTGTATGACTTCAGGGTATCTTCAAATTCGTTCTTATCTGATTGCAAAAGACCCAAATTGTTGAGCGTCTCGGCAACATCGGGTAAGTAAGTCTGAGGGTTTGTCTGGGCTAAGTTCCTTCTAATCCCTAGTGCCTCCTTGTATGACTTCAGGGCATCTTCAAATTCGTTCTTTTTATATTGCAAAATACCCAAATTGTTGAGCGTTATGGCAACATCGGGTAAGTAAGTCTGAGGGTTTGGCTGGGCTAATTTCCTTTTAATCTCCAGCGCCTCCTTGTACGACTTCAGGGCATCTTTAAATTCGTTCTTATCTGATTGCAAATTACCCAAATTGTTGAGCGTCTCGGCAACATCGGGTAAGTAAGTCTGTGGGTTTGGCTGGGCTAATTTCCTTTTAATCTCCAGCGCCTCCTTGAACGACTTCAGGGCGTCTTCAAATTCGTTCTTTTTGGATTGCAAAGCACCCAAATTGTTGAGCGTCATGGCAACATCGGGTAAGTAAGTCTGTGGGTTTGACTGGGCTAATCTCCTGTAAATCTCCAGCGCCTCCTTGTACGACCTCAGGGCATCTTCAAATTCGTTCTTCCTATATTGCAAAGCACCCAAATTGTTGAGTGTCTTGGCAACATCGGGTAAGTAAGTCTGTGGGTTTGACTGGGCTAATCTCCTGTAAATCTCCAGCGCCTCCTTGAACGACTTCAGGGCGTCTTCAAATTCGTTCTTATCTGATTGCAAAAGACCCAAATTGTTGAGCGTCCCGGCAACACCGGGTAAGTAAGTCTGAGGGTTTGTCTGGGCTAATTTCCTTTTAATCTCCAGCGCCTTCTTGTATGACTTCAGGGCATCCTCAAATTCGTTCTTTTTATATTGCAAAGCACCCAAATTGTTGAGCGTTATGGCAACATCAGGCAAGTAAGTCTGAGGGTTTGCCTGGGCTAACTTCCTGTTAATCTCCAGCGCCTCCTTGTACGACTTCAGGGCATCTTTAAATTCGTTCTTATCTGATTGCAAATTACCCAAATTGTTGAGCGTCATGGCACGTGTTGGGGCATCTAACTCACTTCCAAATCTTTTCATCGCTTCCTGATAATAACGCTCGGCTTCGTTGTGTTGATTATGCTGTTGGAGAAAACAGGCATATTCAAATAGATTAACAAAATGCATATAACTGCGTATGGATTGTTCATAAAAGCGACAGGTATCCTGGAAGCGATTGGGATTATTAAAGTTTGTTGCCGTTATCTGCGCCTTTATCAGGAATTCATTGGCATTACCGAGGAGTTGTTTATTGAGTTCGTCCAATTCACGGTTCTTGCTTTCTTTTGCATTCAGGAGGTGTTCCTGATCATGACTCAGTTCCTCCGCCTTCAGGATGTCATCCGCATCACTGAATTTTCCCTGGGTAAAATACTGCTGTGCTTGTTTGAGGCGTTCGGTATTGATTTCAATTTTACCAAACGTCTTGGCAAGGCGAAGCACCTCCTGCTTGAAATCCTGCAATTGTTTTCGTTTTTCCTCCAATTTTTTGCTTTTATTGAGACGGCTTACTGTTTTATCAAGTGGAATATCTTTTAAATCCTGTTCTAAGCCTTCAATTTCCTTGAGCAACTGTGGGTACTCAGACGATTGATAGATATTTGTTATCTTGGTACCTCCAATGATTACATCGCCTTTGGCATTAATTTCTCCGGTAACAACATTCCGGCTGTCCTGTACCGATATTTTCCCTGTATCTTTTCGACCTTGTGACAGTTGTTGCTTTAATTCTGCGTATGTGTACTGAGTAATTGATGTAATAACCACCGTTACAATAATTGCCAGTTTAGTAATCGCACCTTTTTGTATGGTGTGCTTCATATAATTTCCCTTTATTTTAATCGTATAGAATTTCAAACTGGTGATTTCCCCTCTAGAAAGAGGGGATTAAGGGGTGTGTAAATCTGCCATAACACACCCCCGGCCCCTCTTTTTAGAGGGGAGCTTAAAAGTTGCTGCCAAAGGCAGCCTAATTTAATGCTCATTTTCCTGTATCTGTTTCGTTGTTTTGGCTTTCTGCTAATACCTGAATGTTGGTAGTTTTCGTTCCTCCAATAATTACGTCACCTTCATCAGTAATAATATTTCCAATGATAACATTTTTGCTCTCTTCAATTAATATATTTCCTGCGGGATGGTTTTCAGGAGAAGGAGTTACTATTGATTTTCCAGAATTTCCATTTTTATCATTTTGGTTAATTACTATGGGAATTATATAAGTAATAACGGCTACCAGAACACTACCTATAGTGGTAATAATGGCTATTTTTACACTTGTTTTCATACTGTTAACTCCTCAAGTAGATACTTTAATCCTGCGATAACAGACAAACAGAGTTTGTCCGTGCCACCCAGAAAACAGTGTAATTAAAATGAAAATTACTATCAAGCTAGGAACTTTCCTATTTCCTTAAAAACTACCTCTTTCTTATCCTTAACACACCGTGCATCCGGAAGGGACTGGAGAAATATTTTTCCGTACCTCTTGGTTGCCACCCGACTGTCAAAGATAATCACTACGCCCCTGTCGTCGCGGCTGCGAATGAGCCTTCCAAAGCCCTGTTTGAATTTGATCACAGCCATCGGCACTGAATAGTTATAAAAGGCATCGCCTCCAGCCCGCTCAATGGCTTCAGCACGCGCCTCAATAATAGGTTCTGTAGGCACTTTGAATGGTAATCGGGTCAGAATAACACATTCCAGCGCATCCCCTTTGACGTCAATCCCTTCCCAGAAACTATCCGTAGCAAAGAGAACGGAAGTTTTATCTTTCTTGAAGGTTTCGAGGAGACTATGGCGATTATCCATACCTTGCTTTAAACAGGTATAGCCCAATTGTGTTATTTGTGGTTCTAATTTTTTATAAAGATTATCGAGAAGGCTATACGACGTAAAAAGAATTAATGCCCGGCCTTCTGTAATTTCTACGGTCTTCAAAATATTCTCTTCAAGGGCAGCAGTATAACCGGATTCGTTAGGCTCAGAAATATCTGTTGGAATGCCAATAATGACCTGCTTTTTAAAATCAAACGGAGAATCCAGGATCAATTCGGACAGGCGACCCTCAGGTGTTTGATGTAGGCCAATATCATCCTTGAAAAATTTAAAGTTCTTATTGATCGCTAAAGTAGCCGAAGTCAATATTATCGTATTATAATTGTCGTAGAGGCATGCCTTCAAGTCTTCAGAAACAGAAAGCGGCGCAGCGCAAAATCTCACAGCAGGGTTCTCTCTATACCTTTTAACCTCCATCCACTTGCACGACCTTTCGTTCGTAGTAATAAAAAATACGAAGTCGTTCGCCGCCAGCCTTAGACGCATTTTGCATGATGATATATCTATCAATACTGATGATAGCATGTCCTGCGCGGTTTTGGACAATCCTCCAATTTCATCCTCCAATAACTTTAAGAGTGATGCGAATTTCAGGATATCTACGCTTAATGCCTTGAGTCCGGTCTCAATAACGTCCTGCCACAGGTCTGTAGAAATGAAGCTTGTGGTGACCCGCAATTTTATTTCTTCATCCCTGTTTTTCTGCAATCCTTCACTAACGACATAATTACTGACGGTATTGGAAATATCATCAAAGATTGCCTGGACGGTGTCGTACAGACGCTGTCTCGCATCCAGAATTTCTGTATTGATCATATCGGTAATCTTCGTTGCGACAGACTTATCGTGGACCGAACTCACGTCTCTGAGCTTATTCTTGAGGTACTGCAAAAGGCCCTTTCTGTTATCCTTGAGATTTATCAATCTGCCCAGGAGTTTTATTATCCGTAATTTCGAAATTGTGTAGCCCAGATTTGCCGTTGCCACTGGTTCGAGGCGGTGTGCCTCGTCGATGATAATTTTCTTAAACGGCGGCAGGATGGCTACCGTATCATAACCCTTCATTTCCTTACGCACGACCAGATCAGCCATTAAGAGGTAATGGTTTACTACCAGCACATCGGCGCTGGCCGCATTTCGCCGTGCAATATAAAAGAAGCAGTCATCATAAAATCGGCACTTCAATCGAGTGCACTGATCGGCCTCTGACTGTATGGCCTCCCAGACATCATCCTGCGGCACAAAATTCAGGTCTGCCTTGCTCCCATCCCGTGTCTTTACAGCCCACTCTAACAGATCGTTCAGTTGCTGTCTGTCCTTGTCCTCAATCAACGTCCCGCCCTCAGCGCGTAAATTATAAACCTTCCTGAGGCATATATAATTATTTCTGCCTTTTACCAGCACACTCTTAAAATCTACACCGCAGCATTTCTTCAGGATAGGGATGTCCTTTTCAATTAATTGTTCCTGAAGGTTTATCGTGTGGGTGGAAACGACTAACCGTTCCTTGTTCCTTATGCTCCAGAACACGGCAGGGACAAGATATGCCAGGGATTTTCCCGTACCGGTTCCTGCCTCGATTATGGCGATTTTATTTTCATTAAAGGCATTGACCACCGACTTCAGCATCGCGACCTGAGGCTTTCGGTATTCATACTGGGGCAGATGTTTTGCGAAACTCCCGCCGGATAAAAAGTGTGCCGAGAGTTCCTCGAAGTCTAGCCCTTCATACGTCCGCTTTTTCTGCACCTTTACCACGGGATACAAATACTCTACATCGTTGTCTACAATGTAGCATCCAATCCCATTCGAACCCAGGTATGACGCTATTTCAAGGTCTGCATCGGAGGGATCAAGGATACCATCCGGGTGATTGTGAATAATAACGTCCCCGTATTTTGCCTCTTTAATAATAGCAGGTACGGCATGTTTGTTTCCCATGGCGTAAACATCGACGTCTGCTACCAGGTGATCGTCATTGAGTCTGCCCACGAAGAATACCTCGTTTCCCCTCGTCTTTTCGATGGCATCCCGGATAGAGGATATGGCTTCAGGTATGATAAAATCTTTGACCGGCCATTTTGTTGTTTTCATGATTCGATTTTAAGGAAATCAGAATAATTAGTTCCTCCCCCTCGATGGGGGAGGGCAGGTGGGGGTGAGCGGAAAAGGCTAATCACCCTCCCCTCAGCCCCTCCCATCAAGGGAGGGGAATATTTGTAATTTAAGTATAAGACAAAAGGCGTAAATTATACAATGAAAAACAGATTTAAAAAATAGTACCAAAAATCGCATTTTAATCCAAAAATATTAAGTTGAAAACAGACCTTCATACAGGTAGTATAACAAGTAAAAATATATTCTTCGTATCAATTTAGCTTTTTGTAAAATACCAATATAAACCGTATTTCTCACATATTACTGTCTTATAAAGGACTATGAAATATAACACCCTCCCTTAGTCCCTCCCATCAAGGGAGGGAAAGTTTCCTCTCCCCTTGTGGGAGAGGTTAGGTGAGGGGGGTTTTTCAAAAAACTAAACTGATACTATTTTTCTAATACGTATGTTTAGCATGTAAGTGAAACTCTAAGGAAATCCAGGAGGAGGTAACAGCATTGTCGAAAAAGAAGCATAGTGAAAATAGTGGTACAGCGATAACAATAGAAAAGAATCGTTTGGTTGTTCCTAATGACCCAATCATTCCATTTATCAAGGGTGACGGCACTGGTCCGGATATCTGGAATGCATCTGTTCGTGTATTTGATGCTGCGGTAAGTAAGGCTTATAAAAACAAAAAGCGTATTCATTGGAGAGAAATTTTTGCAGGTGGATGCGCCTTTAATGAGTACGGTGAATGGCTTCCCCAAAAGACTCTCGGTGCCATTAAGAAATATAAAGTGGCTATCAAGGGACCGCTTACCACGCCCGTTGGCGGCGGCATCAGAAGCCTTAATGTAACACTGAGGCAGGAACTTGATTTGTATGCCTGCGTTCGGCCTGTGCGTTATTTTGATGGTGTACCCAGTCCTGTAAAATCGCCTGAGAAGTTGCATGTCGTCATCTTCAGGGAAAATACTGAGGATGTGTATGCAGGGATCGAATATAAGAAAGGAACTCCAGAAGCAAAGAAACTCATCGCATTCCTCGAAAAGGAACTCGGGAAAAAGGTCAGAAAGGATTCCGGTATCGGCATTAAACCCATGAGTGTATTTGGCTCAAAAAGACTGGTAAGACGCGCCATCCAGTATGCCATTGATAAAGGGAAAAAGAGCGTTACACTTATGCACAAAGGAAATATTATGAAATTTACTGAGGGCGCATTCCGTGAGTGGGGCTATGAGGTGGCTAGAGAGGAGTTTCCTAAATTTACTGTTACAGAAGAGGATGTCCAGAGGAAGTATAATGGCGTTGCCCCAAAAGGGAAGATAATTGTAAAGGACAGGATTGCCGATGCCATGTTCCAGCAGGTGCTTCTGAGACCGGAGGAATATGATGTGATTGCCACGCCGAATCTCAACGGTGATTATATCTCAGATGCCTGTGCTGCCCAGGTTGGCGGTCTGGGTATGGCCCCCGGTGCAAACATCGGTGATAAGGCGGCCGTCTTTGAAGCCACCCACGGTACTGCTCCTAAATATGCGGGAAAAGATATGGTTAATCCTGGTTCCGTCATCTTATCAGGTGTTATGATGCTTGAGCATCTGGGATGGGATGAAGCGGCAAACATGATTGTGAAGGCATTGGGAAAGACCATTCAGAAGAAGACTGTTACGTATGATCTTGAACGTCAGATGAAGGGCGCGAAACTGGTGAAATGCTCAGAGTTTGCCGATGAAATAATAAGGAATATGAAAGGGTAATTATTTTAGCTACTAATGGACACAAATACTCACGAATAAAACGTAATAAGAAAAGAGGGAATTTTATGAAAACAAAAGCATTGGGCAGATACATCATGGCTGATCCTGACATCTGTCATGGAGAGCCAACTTTTCGAGGCACGCGTATCTTGGTTGCAGACGTACTTGAACAGATTGCAAACGGTATGGCATGGGAAGCAATTATTGAAGAATGGCGCGGCAAGCTGACCAGAGAGGCAATCGCTGAAGCCATTCGCCTGGCTCGCGAGGTATTAATTGCTCATACGCCGGAATTAATGGAGGAAACAGTTGACTCGTGAACGTACTCGACGAGAACATCCCCGATAGCCAGAGACAGATCCTCCGTAGTTGGGGAATCCGTGTTCATCAGGTTGGTAATGAAATAGGTTATCAGGGAATTAAGGATGAAGATATCATCCCTTTTTTGCATAAATCACGTGCGGTGACTTTCTTCACGCGTGATTTTGGTTTTTATCGCCGCAACCTTTGTCATGCTAACTACTGTCTTGTCTGTTTAGCCGTAGGTCAGTACGAGGCTGCCAGTTTTATACGGCGTTTCCTGCGGTATCCAGAATTTAATACCAAGACAAAACGAATGGGTAAAGTAGTTCGAATTACCCATATGGGAATACAAATATGGCAACTTAACGTTGAGAAAGAAATGGCTTTGAAATGGTCCCTATAATTGATATTCCTAATGACCGGGAAGCACCAGAAATCTATAACCTTGGAGAAGATTATCCATTTATCAGTCAGGAGTTGTCGTGAACGTATTTGTTGATGCAGGAAAATACCTTATCTCATTCGACATAAACACTACGTTACCTTGCATTCTAATAGTGGATGTCTATAAAGATAATGGTGCGTACGTTGATTCTTTCGCATTATATACTGACTCAGAAAATATACCTGAAATGTTTTTGAAAAGGATGCCTGACATATCTTATGACGACATTCGGTTTTTTATTTCTGAAATTGAAAAGCTTATTAAGAACCCAATAGACAGGTTATCATTTTTGGAAAAAATGGATGGTTGGAAAGTTTCCGATAGTCAATTGGAAGAAATAGGTATAAAGTAACTATCTCCCGGATAAAGCATATTGGTTATATATTATGAGTATTGACGAAATCCGCCGCTTTATTGTTAAACAGGATTTCAAAATTACGAACCACGCATTTGAGGAAATGCAAATAACTTTCGAAAGAGGAGGTAGTAATGTGAAGAATATTTGCGTTTTTTGTGGTGGTGACATCCGCAAAAATATTGTCACGGTTGTAAAGGAGCGAAAAGGAAAGGTGTTTATTATTGAGAATGTGCCTGCTGGTGTTTGTACCCAATGTGGTGAAAGGGAATATGATGCAGATGTCGTCTCAAAATTGAAAACAATTATGACAAAACGAAAGGCAATAAAAATGGAAAAATTAGTTCCTGTTGCTGATTTTACGGAGGTTTAATATGGCTAGAAAAAAGATAACGGTCGTTGGTGCTGGAAACGTGGGAGCCACCACGACACAGCGCCTGGTTGAAAAAGAAATAGGCGATGTGGTGCTGGTGGATATTGTCCAGGATATGCCGCAGGGAAAGGCATTGGATCTCCTGGAATCAGGGCCTGTTTATGGATATGATACCAGAATTACAGGCGCTAACGGGTATGAAGAAACAAAGGACTCTGATATAGTGATCGTTACCTCGGGCGTGGCGAGAAAACCAGGGATGAGCAGGGATGACTTGCTCAAGATCAATGCAGGCATTGTAAAAGGCGTTGTGGAAAACGTTGTGAAGACTTCACCAAATGCCATCCTGATTATCGTATCCAATCCGCTGGATGCCATGACCTACGTAGCCCATAAAATCAGCCGGTTTCCCAAACATCGTGTGATAGGTATGGCAGGCGTACTGGATGCTGCACGTTTTAGCACGTTTATTGCGATGGAACTCAACGTGTCTGTGGAAAATATCCATGCCTTTGTACTCGGCGGACACGGTGATACTATGGTTCCTTCCACACGATATACGACCGTTGCAGGGGTTTCTGTGGAAGAATTAATTCCCAGAGCAAGGCTGGAAGTCATCGTAAAACGTACGAGGGATGGCGGTGCGGAGATTGTCAATTTACTCAAGACGGGCAGCGCCTTCTATGCCCCATCGGCGGCAGTCGTTGATATGGTTGAAGCAATCGTAAAAGATAAAAAGAAGATATTGCCGTGCGCCGCCCTGTGTGAAGGGGAATACGGCATCAACGGACTCTTCG
>Ga0209211_10012283_pt1 | contig 10802 bp, 4 predicted proteins | sample RifGroA2_FD_183992 | JGI IMG/M metagenome (GOLD analysis project Ga0209211, IMG submission 183992) | Groundwater microbial communities from Rifle, Colorado, USA - Groundwater A2 (SPAdes) (version 2) | ecosystem: Environmental > Aquatic > Deep subsurface > Groundwater | place: Rifle, Colorado...
CCTTCCTCGTGGCCATCGGTGGTCAGGCTGCTGACGCCAAGCGCTTCAAGCAGCACGCGGCGATCCGTTTCGGTAAAACCGGGAGGGGGGGATTCTCGCCTTGTCCAGGCAGCGTATTCCTGTTCGCGAGCATGGAGACTGACACATTCCCTGGCAAAACAGGTTTGGCGCCCGGTCAGCAGGAAAAAGAGAAGCAGGCCCAAAGCGAAGAAATCGCTGCTTGGATAGGTTTCGTAATAGAAAATCATTCCTTCCCGTCGCAGCGGGAAGAACTGCTCTCGAGGCTGCCAGCCAGGGGTTCCGGCAAAGATATGATTCCAGCTAGTTGTCGCCAAACTCGTGCCCAGATCGGCTATCTTGATTTTGCGGCCCAACTGACTTGCTTCGCCAAGGAGGAGGTTGTCTGGTTTGAGATCCAGATGCCGCAATCCGGCACGATGGATGACCCCGATTCCCTCGGTGATCTGCCGCAGCCATTCGACCACGATCATCAGATCTAGCCGGTTGCCGGGTTGGCGTTTTGGATCGAGAAAGGCAGCAAGACTGCACTCCATCCGCTCCAGCACCATCACCGGCAACCCGTCCAACTCGCCCCGGCGCAGCAAGGTCACGAGATGACAGTTGCGATGTCCGTCCAGAAAATCGATCTCCCGGCTTAATCCGTCGACCCAGAGGTGCCGGAGTTGAGGCGGCGCTTCCCGCATCTTGTCACGGCGCACCTGTTTGATCGCCACCAACTCGCCGGTTTCGCATCTTTCCGCCGCCCAGATCTCCCCGAAGGTGGAAGAGGCGATTGGCTTCATTTCAAGACGATAGCTCGCCCCAACATCCAGTTGCAGAATTTGTCGATCCATAGTTTTGTCCTCCATTGGGGTAATTCTGGGTCAGTCAATCTGTCCTTGACCATTGTTTTGCCGGGGGAGGAAGAAAATGTCGCGGTACTTTCCCGTCTCTTTTCTTTTCGTTCTCCATTTTCTTCTCTTCTCCCCGGCAAGATCTTTGTGTACAGGGAAGTAACCGGACCAAATTTCGACAATCCAACTGTGGAGAAGAAAAATGAATACCGATCCCCGAACATTCCGGCTCAGCGTTTTTGGCGTGATCTGTCTTGCTCTTCTGATAGCGAGCGGGCTGGCGGCCTGGAGAGTCTATCATCAGGTGACGGGCAAAGTCCTCAGGGAGCTGAGCGAGGAGATTCCCGCCCCGTTGCAGGCAGCCATGCCGGAAAAAGCGGGGATATGGCTGGACCGACGACGCGGGGCTACGCTCATCGCCACTCTGGCCAGAAAAGAAGGCAGAGATGCGAAACTCGATCTTTCTGTCCAGCGCAGTCTTGCCACGAAAGACCCAGACCGGCTGGTTCCAATCCATTTTCTCGGTGATTTTGATGATCTTCGTCGGCAGGTCAACTTACGGGGATTGCGGCTCAAAAATCCGGTGGTGGTGCCGGTTGAAAGCAAGCGGGGCATGCCTGCTCTGACTGTCTCCGGCAGGGTTACGGTCGCCGGCCGGTCTTCACTCTGGTTGTCGGCAAGCGGCGCGACCGCGGAAACCTGGCGGTTGTTATCCGACCGGAGTCCACAGGGGCAGGCTTTGGGAGAATCCGGGATAGCAATGGATCGCGAGGCATGGCTCCTCTGGCGGCGCGCTCCCGGTTCGGTTGCAACCGCCTTTGGTATGGAGCGCTTTGACTTTGCCATTAGGCTGCGTCGGGAGCCGGCAAGCGAAAAGGTTTCAAGTGTCCTCAGTCTGAGTTTTTTTGCCGCAGCCCCGGAAGAAAAGTCCGGTGGGCGGCATATCCGTCTGGCGGATCTCACCGTGTTGCCGCTCGAAGGCAATGCTGCGAGTCTGCGGCTTGCCGCGGGAGAATACCATATTCCCGCCTCACCGCCGCCGGCGCTTGAAGACAAGGCGCTTTTCGATGCCCTGCTGGCCGGTGGTCTGATCCGATTAGACCATGACCAGACAATCCGGATTGCACCGGTCGATCTGCCTGACGCCCTCGACCGGGAGATTCTGGTGCCGGGCTGGTCCGACCTGCAGGCCGTTTCGCCCCACGAACGCGACCTGCTCAAACGGCTGTACACCAAGGCAGATGGCCAGTATGTCCGGATGGAAATCAATCGATTTAACCAGGAAAGGATTTGGTGCGCGGTACGGGTTCGCCCGGAGCACTACGACTACGCCGAGGTCACGCATCTAAGCGATCCGCGGAACTGGTCGGCCCAGGTGGACGGCAAAAAAGCGCCGGTGGCGGTCGGGATGCCCGATATTGTTGTCCGGCTATTCGACACGCCGCCGGAGGGCTGGGGCGATTGGCAGCGATTGGCCACTCGGCCACCCGGCACCGGTTCGGAAAGCCTGGTCCATTTTTCTCTGCGCCTGCCGCCGAACCGGGATAAATCGCTTCAGCTGCTGGCCCTCGGCCGGATCGTTGCGGTAAACGGCGGCACTTTCTCGCCGGTGACCCCGGCCTGTTCCGGTCCCGGCTGTCCGGCTCCCGACACCCTCCAGAGTACCTGGGTCCGGCCCGATCCCGCCGCTCGATCCCTCGAGCTGACCATCGGGTTCGACAGCCGATTCCACGCTCTCGGCAAGACGGGTTCGGAGGGGCGCCGGATCCGTCTTGCGGGGGGGAGACTGAGCTGGCGGCAGGCCCCATCTTCCGGGCCCGGCCAGGAGCAGGCTTCGGCAGTACAGATCATGGCTCGCGACAATTCCATCCTGTTTGCCGACCATCTGGCGACTCCGCAGGCGGCAGCCCTCGGTCTATCGACCATGGTCGGCGGCTCGGAGAAGCAGGCCAATTCCCTGGCCGGGATGCTGTCCCGGCCGGGCAGCCACAGCCAGGCCGGGGGCGTGGCAAGGCTGACCATTGAGCCGGAACTCCAGGCCTTGGCCACCGGAATTCTCGACTGTACCGGCCAGCAGGGCAGGGTCTGGCAGGCCGATCGGCAGGTCTGTTCGGAAAGTGCTTTTGCCGAGGAGGTCCGAGGGCGGCGAGCCGGGCTGGTCGTCCTCGATGCCGGCAGCGGCGAGATCCTGGTTGCGGCCGGTTCCCCGCAACCAGGGCTCCTGACCACCCCCGCCGAACAGGCCGAACTGGCCGCTTTCGACCGTTTCAATCCGGGGGCAAGTCCGTTGCGGATTTCTGCCTGGCAACACGACGGCGAGGCGGAAGCGGCGGCCGGCTCCACCTTCAAGCTGGTCAGCGCCCTGGCCCTCGAGCAGGCGGCGGCTTCCTCCCCCGAGCTGGGTCGCCTTCTCGACGGTCTGCCGCTCGACGAATTGGATCGGGTCGGACGGCGCTATGGCTTTTCCACCTTCAGCGCCTCATACCCTCAATCCGGCCGCAACACGGTCAGCAATTTCAAGGAGCATCGGGTCCGGGATTATACCCTCAACGGCCATCTGGGCCTGCGGGAAGCTATTGAAAATTCGGTCAATTCCTGGTTTGCCTGGATGGTCGAACAGAGCGACCAAACCCTGCTGGGCGGCCCGGCCGGCGGGCTCCCCGGCGCCCTGCCACTGGGCGGCAATTCCCTCGACCGTTGGCGGCCGGTATCGGCGATTGCCCACCGCCTGGGCTTTGAGCGGCAGATCCTGTTGGACGGCGAACTTCTCCCTGCGGATTACCGCTGGCAGAACCGGGATGCCCTCCGGGCCACCCCGGCAGGCCTCGATCCCATCGCCGACCGGCACATGATCCGCCAACAGGCCATCGGCCTGCGGATGCAGGTCACCCCGCTGCAAATGGCCATGACTGCGGCCGGGATCGGTGAGGGACGACTGATAAGGCCCCGCCTCCTTGCCGAATTGAATGGCCGCCAGGCGGCAAGCCAGGCCGGCGAACCACTCGGGGTGCGCCTTGACCGGATCCGGGCCGGGATGAAGGCGGTGGTTGCGGAGGGGACCGCAAAAAATGCCTTTCGTTCCCCCAATCTCGCCGCACTCATTGGCGGGATCTACGGCAAAACCGGCACCGCGCCGGGGCCGGACTTCAACACTGCCTGGTTCATCGGCTACATCGAACCGGGAACCATTCCGGGGGAAAAGCGGCGCCTGGCCTTTGCCGTCATGGTCAGCCGAACCAGGCTCACCGGTGGCGGACACGCAGCGCCGGTAGTTGCTTCGCTGGTCGAAAGCCTTGTCCTCAGACGGGCACAGGCAACGAAACAACAGGCCTTTCCAACTGCGGCAACGGGGAAGGATTTGCGTTGAAAAAACAGATGGTAAACCCATCAGGCGGATGATATAGTTCCTTCTATTTGCTGGGATTGGCGCGTCTTTTTTAGGATCATGGGGGACGGAGATGGTTGAGGAACTGCCACTGCAACTCTTTTACGATATGTCGAAGGATGTCGTTCCCGGCAGCGGATCATCCATTTGCTGGTTACTTCGTGTCCCTCCGGCACAGCAGTCGATCAATTCCGTCGAGATCTCCCTGGCCTGCGGCGATCAAAGGGCGCTCCAGGCAGAACCCTGTTTCCTGATCCCCGGCAGTATCATTCAGCCGGGAGTCTGGAAGCTCTTCAGTCACCATCTTCGGGTGGAAGCGGGTACCGCCCGGCTAGGTTTTGAAATCGTTCTGAATTTCGGACTGGAAGGCGGTGGAGGGGGCACCCTGAATTCCTCCCATCCGCTCTTTTTTAACTTCGGCGGTTCAAACGAGAAGGACCGAAAACTGGTTATTGATGGGGCCAGCAACATAATCGTCAAGGTGCACGAGTTGTCTCCAAACATGTCCTTCGTCGGGCCAGGAAACGTAATTGTTGACGCGAGTTCAGACAAATCGGCCAACCAGGCTGATGCCAAACACGTCAGCACCGGCTTTGACCCCGAGGCACCCCTGCTTGAAATCCCTCTGACGCCCGCAAGGCGCACCGTCCCCCATGCTCAGGCCCCGGATCTGGAAAATTTTGATAACTGCGGACCGGGAAAGCGAGATCCGCTAACAATCAAAGTGATGAATAAATACGCTCTCACGTATACCGGTGTGGCGTTAGCTTTCGCAGGTGCAGTAACCGCTGGTGCGGAGATGAAATTGGATAAAACACCCATCAGCGATCTCGCACATCGATCTCGTGTCGGTGTCGCGGATATGCTTCGCGGGCAAAGTCTCGTGGATTACCAAAAGGAGTTCGCACGCGTGGAGAAAAATGACGCAGGGACTGTGAGCGTAAAAATCAGTTCTGCTGACGAGTTACAGAGTTTTCTCCTCACGCTTGATGATCTCGCGAAAGTAAAAGAATTCACAAATCATGGCAGTCTTTTTGTGGATGCTTCCGCTTATCCCGGTAAGATCGAGTTTACTTCTTCGCAGCTCAATGAATTACGAACAACTTTTCGTGAGGTTGTAATTTTTGATGGTGATGTGACTACCGTTGTTCGCAAGGATCTATCGGGGCCAAGGCCACTAGATAAATCAGTATTGCCCGTGATGGCGATGGCTAGCGGTCTGAGTTTAGTCGGACTCGCCGCGTGGAATGGGCGGCGCAAGAAAGCGAAGAGTAATGGCGATGGAAACGAAGCGAGCGGGGAGCCGGAGGCAGGCGAGTCCGGTTAAACCATCTGGTTGACAATAGATTCCGCCCATTTGCTGGATTTGGCGTATTTTTTTGAAAATGGAGAACGTGGATGAACGAAGAACTGACACTGAGATTGTTTTACGATAAATCGAATGTTGTCAGGCCCGGACAAAGGTCAGCTATCCGATGGGGAGTACTCAATCCTCCCGGACAGCCGACAATCCGTTCCCTCGAGATCAGCCTGTCCTGTGGTTGCTCCGTGGTGCTCGAGGAAGGATCATCCTGTTACCTGCCAGATGGCAAATTAATTCGTTCGGGAATCTGTGAGATCATCGGTCACAATCTGTTGGTAAGAAAGAAAACCAACAGTCTTTCCGTCGATATCAAGGTTGAAGCCACCATGGACGGTGAAATCCGTCTTGCCATGGTTTCTCAACATCCGTTCTCCTTCCCCTTGAACCTCCCCAACACGGGGAGCATTGAGGTCGAAAGCGACCAGCCAGCAATCATCAAAGGGCTTGATTCGACCTGCGGTAAAATCAGAGTCCAGGCAAGAGGTGGCGGGATCATCGAATTCTGTCAGCCGGTGACGCCGGTCATGTCCGGCAAACATCTCAATCCGGACGGAACCGACACCAGTTTCGACACGATTGAGATCTCGCTGATCCACAGGGCCGCCAGCAGCTGTGATTCCAAGTCCCCGGATCTGGAAAATTTTGATAACTGCTGGCCGGGAAAGCGAGAGCTCCGCCTGGAATTTGTCGATCAGAAAGGTCGTCCTCGCCATGGGAAATCCCAAGTGGGGTGGTATTACGCCCTGCGGGTGGAAGCCCAGGAATCCGGTTTTCTCACCCTTCTGACCGGTGACAGAAGCGGCAAACACTACCTGCTTGCCCCACACGCCAACCTCGACCCGGATGCGTTTCGTCTCACGCCGGGTGCAGTCAGGCTTTTCCCCGGCGATCTGCTCAGGATGCCCCTGCCGGGCAAGACGGAGCCGAGTCTCTGTTTCATGGATCACGGCCTCGATCTTGTTCTGGCCCTGCTGACCCCCGAGCCGCTGGTTCGAACCCCGGCTTCTTTCAATTTGAATGCATGTTATCCAGTGGCGGAGGTTGGCCGCCTGCTTCGGGCGGCTACAGCGGTGGCCGGGAAGGCGTCGGTGGCTTTGGCACGGATTGAGGTGGAATAACGGTTTGCCTTGGGAGGCGCGGGCCGCGTCGTTCGCGGCTGCTGCTGGGGCGGCTTCCCGAGGTACCTGCGGGCGGCGCTCCGGTACTGGTGCATCCCCGGCTTCCGCTACGTCACCCTCGGCTTCCGGCTACTTACCCCCCAGACCAGGGGGGTAAGTAGCCTGGAGGGGGCCCAGGCAAGGCCGGCAAGACAGAGTCGGAGGCCGGGTTGCTGTGGGGTTCAGGGGCGGGTCCCCTGAACGCATTCTTTACTTTTCGGAGGTGATTACCATCAAGCCCGTGAGACCACCCTGCTCAAATCCCACCAACCGGCCTGAAGCCAGCTGCAAGCCTCCCCATTTCCCCTTCCCCCGGCAAATTCCTTGCATAAACCAACAACAAGGAGTTTCGCCATGAAAAACCACTTCGCCCGATTCGCCCCCTTGCTGCTCCGCGCTCTTCTTGTCGCCGCCCTGCTGGCCGTACTCGGCTGGCAGTGGCGGCACCTGGTTGCCCGGCCCCCCGTCTACACCCCGCAGGAGATCACCATCAACCTTCCCCCCGGTGGCAGTCTGGTTCTGGGTAAAAATGAGCTTGCCGCCGGCCAGGCGGAGCGGGACCACCTCGGCCTCCGCCGCGATCCGGCTGGCAACTGGTGGCTTTCTCTCCGCAGCCAAATCCGGAAGGTGCTGGTCAAACGACAGGGGAGCGAGGCACATTTGGGCGAGCTGGCCCTGACCGAGGGCCTTCGTTTCGGATTTAATCGAGCCGACTTTGTCGTCCACCGGCTGGAAAAAGAAAAAGGCTGGCTGGGGAAGACCCGGCTGAGCCTGGCCGATGGAGCGGGCCGGGTCTGGACCTACGACGGCGCCCTGCTGAAGGGGCCGGAAGACGCCATTCAGGCTGCCTGCCCGGACAGCGGCCCCTTCAGCTGGATCCGCCTCGACAGGGTCCGCCGCCACTGGAACCGCCTGGTTCCAACCCGCCTTTCCAAGTCCGATCCGCTGGAACTGGGCGGCCTCCTTGCCTGCGGCAACCGGCTGCCGGTTGCCGGAGTTCCGCAGGCGGCGGCTTGGCTGAGCCGCGACAGTGAGGGCGATCTGGTGCTGCGGGCAAGTACCGACCCGCTGAGCGGTCAGCGGCAATCGCTGCGGTTTGCGGTTGGCAGCGAGCCGGAAAAAACCCTCGACGAAATCGAAACCCCTCTTGCCGGGATCAACGGCTTGGTGGTCGGCCGAAGTCACTACCGGCTTGCCCTCGAAAGCGATCGCCTTCGCCTGTTTCCCGAGAAAAATATCCAGATCTTTGACCGCGACACGCCTCCCGATCTGCCAAGCGGGGTAAGCTGGTCTGAGAGCGGTCTTGATCCTCTTAAAATGGGCTTGCACGACTCCTGGCGCTGGCCGCTTCCCCTCCGGCCAGCGTGGTTCGGTGGCCTCTGGCTGCTGGCGCTGATGGGGGCGGCGGTGGCGATCCAGCGGCGGCGGCGTCCCGGCGACTGGCCGCACAGCCTGCGGCTGGTCTTCGGCGGCGGCCTGGCCTTGCTGGGGGTTGGTGCCTTCAGGCTCGGCCCTGCTCTTGGCGAAGGCTGGAGCCTGGCCCTGGTCTCGACCGCCCTGTCGGCCCTGTTGCTGCTGAGGATGCGGAGCGACTGGCTGGGGCTGCTGTCAACCGGCCTCTTCGTTTTGCTGGCCGCGATCGGCCTCGCCGCCCAGCAGGCCCTCGGTTTTGCCGCCGCCCACACCGGCGGCCTCCGCTTTTTCCAAAGCAATGCCGGCCTGATCGCGATGGCCGCTGCTCTGCTTGTTGCCTGGCCGCCCCTGCGACGCTTGTTCTCCTCCCTCCGCTCGTTCGAGCCCGGAACAGTGGGAACCGCCCTGATGTACTGGAGCGTCCTCATCGGGGGGCTGATTGTCTGCCAGGTGGTACTGGGTGGCGAGACCGGGTTCGGTGACTTCCAGCCGGTGGAGGCCGCCAAGTTCACTCTTTGCCTGTTAGGTGCCAACGCACTTCCCCGCCTGCTGGACCGGCGGGAAGCAAGGTTTTGCTTCGGCAACTGGTTGCGGATTTTGTGGCCGGTTCCCTTCGCTTTCGTGGTGCTGGTCGTCTCCCTCCTCCTGGTTCAGGATATTTCCCCGATGTTATTGCTTTTCGCCTGGCTTACCGGGATGTTCACCGCCTGGGTCCTTGCCCGGGGCCGAATCTCCTATCTGACCCAGGCCTTTCTACTGATCCTGGTGGCGGTGGCGGCCCTCGGCCTCTGGTGGCTGAAGGCCGACGGCGGCATCGACCAACTGGGCCGGGCTGGCTGGTCCTCGGACCGACTTATGGTCTGGCTCAACCCGGCGCTCCATCCCCACACCGGCTCTCAGTTTCAGTTGGCGACTCAACTGATCTACCGGGGGTGGCCCCTGGATAGCGAGGGCGGCAGCCCCTGGGGGATTCCGGAAATCCACAACGATTTCGCCCCGGCCTTTTTTCTCGCCCGCTTCGGCGGCTGGGGCGGGGTGGGCCTGATCGCCCTCCAGACCCTGTACCTGTTCAGTCTCCTTGCCCTGGGACGGCGCTGCCTCTCCGGCATTCAACCCGGCGATTACTGCCTTCGCTGGCTGGCGCGCTTCCGCTTCTTTACCCTCTGGGGCGGGGCCTTCATCCTGGCCGGCCATTTCATGGTTTCCTGTAGCGTCAATCTAGGCTGGCTGCCGGTCATGGGGCAACCCATGCCCTTGCTGTCGGCGGCTGGCTCGATGATCGTCCTTTTCCTCTTCCCCCTGCAAGTATTTTGTCATGAGGAACCAGACGGGCGCTGACCCGCCCTTTTAGCCCATTTCAGAGGTGCCGCCAGGGCGCCGGGAGGATGCGATGAACAGACTTAAGACGTTGCAAAAGATTGCCGGGCTGGGACAGTCGGCGGAGAGGCAGTCGACGGATCGGGGCTATTTCTACTCGATTCTCCTGAACGGGGTGAACGATCCCTTCAACGGCGAAGATCTTTGGCATATAGCCATGTCGTTCAGTGATGACGATAAGCGGATCAAAAAGATTCTCAATGCCCATGCCTACCGGCACGGTCGGCAGCAGGTCTGTTTTTGTCATCTTCTGGTCGAACTGTCGGCCAATGAGGTCGCGGATGATTGCTGGACCGATGGCAACCGATCGGCCGAGCTTGCGGCCGACCTGGTCCAGCATCATCTGCGGGATTTAGGCGCTAAGCTGCCGCCCGGCAAGGAACCGCGGTATCGGATTCTTGCCGCTGATGATCTGGCCGCGGATCAGGTACGAATCCGCTTCGGGCACACGGTGTATGTCGATGCTGCCGAGGACCAGCCCGGATGGCTGGTCGAGTGGTCGGCCGACCAGATCATCTGGCAGGAAATCGCCGTAATCCAGGCGGAGCAACGGCTGACGATGCTCGGCGGCTCGACGGCCACCGCCCCGGTTGTCCTCGACCCCTGGCCTTTTGCCGGGGACTGCTCGGTGGTGCTGCTCAACAAACCGAACTGTGCCCGACTTGAGGTGTATCCGTATCCCCGGGGCCGGCTGGCGGTGCGCGAGGATCCCTTACTCCATTGCCAGGTCCTCAGCGATCCGGACGGCAACACACTCTTTCTCAAAACCACCCCCCTTCGGGCCGCGAGGCCGGTACCCCTCCCGGGCCCCGCCCCGGCCCCAGAGCCCAGACCGATCATCCTGGAGAGCGAGGAGAGTGAGGAAGCCCCGGCGATCACCGCGCCGACCGGCCCGGGCGATGCCGTTCCGGAAACTTTTGTGCCCACTGATGCGACAGGCGGGGCTACCTATGAGCCGTGCGTCAGCCAGGCCGGGCAGCGCCGGATCAGCCTGATCGGTATCGCCATTCTGCGGATTTCGCCATACCGGGGCCATGGAGTTTCCGCCCTGTCGTTTGGCTTTTCAGCCGACAAGAAGGTGGTGCCCGCCGCGGATCCCGCAAGCCGCATCGCGTTCCGGGTGGACGATCGGGACGCAATCTGGGTTGAGACCAGCAACGGCAGCCGGCCGGTGGTTCTCTCCGAGCGCCTGCCGCTGCCGGGCGCTGCTGGGACGCTGCTTGCGATCGAGCCGGCGCCGGGAGCAATGGCCG